>Ga0209542_10013812_pt1 | contig 13835 bp, 14 predicted proteins | sample RifCSPhighO2_01_FD_184028 | JGI IMG/M metagenome (GOLD analysis project Ga0209542, IMG submission 184028) | Soil microbial communities from Rifle, Colorado - Rifle CSP2_plank highO2_0.1 (SPAdes) (version 2) | ecosystem: Environmental > Terrestrial > Deep subsurface > Rock core/Sediment ...
GGGTTTGCCAAAATCAATCCGCGTCACTTCGGTCGAAATCCGTGAGGCGCTCTCTTCAACAATCGCCCAAATCATTAACGCCATCCACGAAGTTTTAGAAGAAACCCCGCCGGAATTATTATCCGATATTTTAGAACGGGGAATCATTATCACCGGAGGCGGTGCTTTAATTAGAGGCCTTGATAAGCGGGTGTCGGAAGAAACTAAAATCCCTGTTTGGGTGGCAGACGATCCGTTAACTACTGTTGTGCGCGGTTGCTATAAATTATTGGAAGATCTTGATTTACTGGCTAAAGTTAAAGTGACAGGTGGCTTAAAATAATTTGATTTCAATTGCTAATTCATAAAAACTTCTATAAACTGATTATTAATGGCTATCGATCAACTTCCTCCTCCAGGTGCTGCAACGATTGAAAGGCAGCCCAGTCCAGATGATTACCGGGCTTTAAGGATAAGAAATGATTTTCCTAGAGCTATTGCTGAAGCAATAGAAGGGCAAATGGGAAAAAGAGCTGTTGGTGGTATGTTTAACAGAGGTTTAATAGGAGAATCTATTGGTTTTGTGGAAGCTGGAAGAGAAAATAATAATCCCTTAAGAAGCATCAGAACTACAGTTCATGGAATGGAAAATCCTACAAAAACCTCACCGATTGAGGGAAAACCCGGTCAATATTTAATCTTAGAGAAACAGCCTCAATTTAACGTAAATACTCAATTCGAATTGCCAAACCATACCTTTATTGATCAAGCTCGGACTGAGCAACTAATCAGATTCTTGCAGTCCGTTGGGTATCAGGTAAATATTAATGTTCGGCCTACGGGTTGGAGGGATATTAGTATTATTACTAAAAATGGTCAATCGTTTGAACTAGATTTAGGCTGGGCAACTGCTGATGAAAAAGCTGCTTATCATAGGCAAAGTGCTCAAACAACACAATACGATTCTCAGAGAGATGACCATAAAAGAAAAGAGCAAGAGGTTTTTGAGAGTCGCGATGAGAGTAAGTTAAAACTTGGAATTACACCTACAAATAGACAGCACATTCCTGGAGGTATAAATCTGGATTCTACAAACACAGTTTTAAGCTATCTTGAGCAAAGCAAGGAACTAACGGAGGTGGTAGCAACTGGTTTGGTACAAGTTTTGAGTGGTAAACAATTCCCAACCTTAAGAATGGATTGGCTGTCTCCCCATGTGGTAGCAGGTATGAGCATGAGGCAAAGTAGTGCTGTAGAAGGAAGGGTCGATGCTACAGCCTTAGTTGAGCAGCAAGTTAGGGAAGAGATAGGCCTGGAGAGATTAGCCGGTCTTCCCAGAACTACGATGCTTGAACTAATGAGAATTGCGGCAGATTTAAAGGATCCCAAAAGGTCTAGATTTATGAAAAAGCATGGTTTTAAGCAATCTAGTGGTGCAGTTTTTTGGGGTGAACCAGGGACAGGAAAAAGTTATGCTGGACAAGCATTAGCAGAGGAAGCGGGATGTGAAAGGGTCGTTTTAAAGATTAGTGGATTTATGACAAGTTATATGCATGAAAGTGCCCGTAGAGTTGGGGAGGAGATTAGAAAAATTAAGCAAAGAGCCTCAGGTGATAGGCAAATTATTATTCAGATTGATGAAGCGGATACAATATTAAGGCCTATTGAAGGTAGAGATTCTGCCTCAAATCGTGATGCTTCAGAAATGAGAAGTATGTTGCTTCAGGAGTTTGAGGAACCTTCAGATGTTTTTTACGTTTTAACCACAAATTTAGACCCGAGAGATCCTTCTCAAGCAGACCCAGCTATTGTTAGAAATCAGAGATTGGGTAATCTGGTAGCTTTTGGCTTACCGGATGCTGAAGGTAGAGACATTATACTTAGAAAAGAGACAGACAGGAGAAGAGATGATGATTTATCTTGGGAAAGTGTTGATTTTGACTCTTTAAGAGAAACTACGAATGGTTTTTCGCAAGCAGATCTTCAGGAAGTTTTGACGATTGGCGCTTCAATGGCATATGATCCCGAAACTGATGGTGCAGTTGTTAATCAACAACATTTAGAACAAGCAGTTAATATTGTTAAATCCAGAAAACTACAGGAACAACAAATTCGCAGGGGAACCATGGTCATCAGTCAAATGGGAAGACCTCAATAGTAGAGTGATGATTAAGGCAATTCTTTTTGATATTGACGGTACTTTACTTAATACTACCGAATTAATTTACCGGGCTTTTGAACATTCTTTAAAAACCAATGGACATAAAGTTCTAGGCCGGAAGAAAATGGCCGGCACAATCGGTAAATCCCTGGAAGATTGTTATTTGGATTTTGCACCGGACGGAAATATTGAGCTTTTATCAAAAACCCACAATGAATTTCAATTGAAAAATCCGCATTTAGCTGAAGTTTTCCCGGATACTTTAAAAACTTTAGAGAAATTAAAATCTCTGGGATTTAAAATGGCCGGAATAACCAACCGTTGGAAATCCAGCGGAATTTTAAGCATTAAACACACCGGGTTAGATAAGTATTTGGAGTTTGTTTTATATAGGGATGATGTAAAAGAGCTGAAGCCCAGTCCTAAGCCAATATTCCGGGCTCTGAAAATGTTAAAAGCGCAAGCAGATGATGCAGTTATGGTTGGGGATTCGGAAATTGATATGGCTTGCGGAAAGAATGCCTCGGTTAAAACAATAGGTGTGACCTACGGATTCGGCGGTGAACATATTAGAAATTTCAGCCCTGATTTTGTAATTGATAGCTTATCGGAACTTCCTGAAATATTGGTATATTGAAAGATTTTTCTCTCTTTGATAACTTAGATCTTCTACAAAAAGGGAGGTGATTCACATAAGCAAACAAATCTACGAGGGGCAAAGCGCTTCCCAAGTTGGTCATAAAGTCCTAGACCTTATAGGGCTTGAAAGCAGCAAAGAAGCTAAAAACCCTCTTTTAAACTCAATTAGGGATTAAAAGAAAAGGTTAATTTAGCTTACGGCACGCTGGCCGAAGCGGTTGTTGTAAACTCTGGTTTGCAGCAAATATTCCCAGCAACAACTTTTAACTTTTTCAATAAATCCTAAATATTCATTTAAAAGAGAATTAAACTCAAGGTTTTTAGAGTCTTTGCGCGGATTCGCGTAAAAATTTAACTCTAAAGAGGAGGTGATTTTAAATGGCAGTTGAGAAAGTAAGTGCGTCATTTGTCCCAGCCGAGGTAGATCAGGAAGTTGGGAGAATGGATTCTGAAGGGTCCTCTGTAGAGGGTTGGGCAGTTGCTAGGGCCATAAGAAGAAGTAGGTTAAATGGAGGATATTTAGAGGATATATCTCCAGAGGCCATTACAATGGAAGGCGAAGGACCTGGATCTATAGTAGAGAGAGATTTGGCTAGCAGAGCATCAGAAGGAGCCAGAGGTTTAGTAGGAATGCGGTGGGTTATAGATAGGACGGACGGTTCAGCAATTGGTGCAGGTGTAAGAAAGGGAGCTATAGCGAGAGCTGATATTGCAGCAAATGGAGTTGCAAAATTGCATGCTCCGCGAACGACAGGAGGAAGAGGAAATGGTACAGCCTGAGATTCCTTAAGTGGAATCAGGGCGGTTGTTGTAAATATATATTTGCAGCGATTTTAATTGCAAAATCAACAATCAACCTTTCCAATTGAAAATCCCCGCGTTCTTGATTGAGCGCGGGGATTAATTTTTAACCCAAATTTATGTATAATAGCCTCTAATGATACGGACGCCCTTTTATGATCCGACGCTAAGTTATGAGGACAATTACGACAAAGGGCCTTTCAGTTCTTTCGCTTCAGGAGATAAATATATTCAGCAAGGTGAACCCCAACACGATTTCTTAGGCCACAAAGTCTATCTTCCTTTCGGGATTCCGGCCGGACCCTTATTAAATTCCAAATTTGTCAAAGGAGCCTTCGAGCAGGGATTTGATATCGCGGTTTATAAAACAGTCAGGAGTGAATTTTTCCCCTGCCACCCCTTTCCTAATGTCCTGTCGCTTGATATAAAAGGCGATTTAACTCCGGAAAAACTGGAGCAGCCCCTGATTGCAAATACAGACTACAAAGATCCGATATCGATAACCAACTCGTTCGGCGTTCCTTCAAAAAAACCGGAAATTTGGCAGGAGGACGCTAAAAAAGCCGTGAAGTATGCGGGAAAAGGACAGGTGATGATTCTATCTTTTATGGGAACGGTTAAGCCCAATCAAACTCAAGATGAATTTGTCGCCGATTATGTTTTAGCGGCAAAATTGGCTTACGAAACCGGGGCGAAGGTTTTAGAGGCGAATTTATCTTGCCCGAATATCGGTAATGAAGGGCTAGTTTGTTATAACCTGGAAGTTACTGAAAAAGTTGCAAAAGGGATCCGCGAAGTGATTGGAAATACACCTCTGGTTTTGAAGGTTGGTTTCTATAAATCAGATAAGGATATGGAAAAGTTAGCCGAAATAGTTAATGAATACGCGGATGATGTTGCGGGAATAAATACGTTGCAAGCAGAAGTCAGGGATATTCACGGCAATCAGGCACTACCGGGTCCAAACCGTCTGCGCTCAGGAATTTGCGGCCACTGTATTAAATGGGCAGGAATTGACTTCGTCAAAAGAATGGCCGATATAAGATTAAAGAATGGATATAAATTTAGTATTACAGGAGTCGGGGGAGTAACCTCGCCTGAGGATTATAAGGAATTCCGCGATGCCGGAGCAGACGTTGTCATGAGTGCCACAGGCGCAATGTGGAATCCAAAGATTGCACAAGAAATAAAAAGCACCTTGTAACTTCATTTAAATTAATTCCATAATAAAGATATGGAAGATCAAAGAGGTTTGATTCAACCAGTTTTTGTGGTAGTTGTTATTATTTTTGTAGTACTTATTTCAGGTGTCGGTATTTACTTATATAAAAATAATTCTGACCCAACTTCAGGTAAGCAGATTTTAATACCTTCTCCCAGTCAGTTGGTTTCTCCATATAAAGCTAGTATTGAAACTACTCAGAGTACGGATTCTGGTGAGTTAAGTAATTGGAAAACATATACAAGTAAGCAATGCAGAGTCTCGCTTGATTATCCTGGTGATTTAGAGGTTCTGACATCGTTTGATGATTCAGAGTTTGGGTGTCATGCTAGTTTCGGAGTAGTCGGCGACTCATCCAGAGCATTGATTTTTGGTACACCAATAGGAATGACCTGGGAAGACCTACTCAGACGCTACCCCGATGGCGAGCAGGTTGTCATAGGTGGTGCTCAGGGTATTCTAACTTCCAATCCGAAAACATTTAGCCATGCTGTTAATTTTATTAAGGGGTCAATAGCATTCCAGCTGTTATTAATTAATATAGATAAGCATAGTGAATCTGACTTAGTATTTAAGCATATCCTGCGATCAGTGAGATTTAACGGATTAGATTCTGATTATAATCAAACGTTCAAAACAGTATTTCCTGTTGAAGAATGAGTTCAGCAAGTTTAGATTGTCGAGTTGGGTAAGTAACTTTTCCTAAAGCAGGTTGTGTGATTATTCCTTGCTCAAAAACTGCTTTTCCTCTTAAAACTGTTTTTATAACTTTGTCTTTCAAGAATCCCACCTTCGGGGTGGGAGTTTTATAAAGAATTCTGCAATGCCGGAGCTGACATTATCATGAGCGCCACAGGCGCAATGTGGAATCCAAAATTAGCACAAGAGATAAAAGAAGCTCAAAAATACTAATCTCAGCAAAATATTCTCTCCTTAAAATTAAGATCCGACCTTTTTAGGCTTAATAAATCAATAACATTACCTATTTACATACCATTTTTCTCTTAATACAGTAATTCGAATGAATTAGGTGATTGACAAACAGAATGTAATATGTCTATATTAGTCTGTTTATGAAACCACCACGCAAAAGTAGATCAACTGCGGTTCATATGTTAAAACGAATCTTTAAAGATAGTCCACAAAACTTTATAACTCTTGAGGCTATATTTCGTGCTTGGGGTCGTAATATGAATGAAGAAGCTAAAAATAAGTCTTGGTTTTCCAATAAGTTACCGCACCTTAAGTATTATGACTTAGTAAAACCTGTTTATTCATACGAACAAAAGCCGAGAAAACTAGAGGGAATTGAATTAACGCTAGAAGGAAGAAGGGAGTTGAGAAGAGGGGGAAGTGGAATCGTACAATCAACTTTATTCAGTCCTCTTGCAAACGATCAGGAAGTAATTTCTTCTAAAAATGAAATTGATGTAAAAGATGTGCTCGAAGTTATTAGAAAATTAAAAGAAACTAATCCGGATTTTGAGGTTACGTTTAATTTGGATGTAAAGTTAAAACAAGTATAGTGGAGAGATACTTGGGAATGGCATTAGTTGAACCTGGTACTATTTCCAATAGTACGGGATCATGATTCAGCAATACAGTTTAGCGGCCGCTAGATAGTAACCATCTCAAGTACCTCTCCATTATCGTTTGTTAGCCTCAAAATGTCAAACTAAGCAGGAAAAACTACTTTGCCTGTGGCTCCATCCATAATTTGTCCACTATCAATATAGTTTAGTGTTAGATTTGTTGAGTTGGCTGGTTGTCTTCGAGTTTTTTAACTCTTTTCTTGAGTCCGCCGATCTCTTGATCATGATCATTGAATCTTTGGGAGTTAATAATCTCTTCTTGGCGTGAAGCGAGTACCTCTTTTAACACCTTATCAAGTGTAGTCATGACCAGGTCGTGTTTCTGGTTAAATTCTTCTCTAGTGACAAATTTTTCTTCTTGATCGCTAACTTTAGCATTCAACTTGACAAACTCTGTGATCAGTTCATCGATTTTAGCGTTCAGTTTGAATAGATCAGTATTCTTTGGCATTGGGGATTAATTTAACAAGAATACGCTGATAATTCAATACAGAAATTAATTTCTGGGAAAAACCACCTGCCCTGTGGCGCCGTCTGGAATTAATCCATTCTCAAAAACTGTTTGGCCGCGGATGACTGTTCTTAAAACTTTTCCTTTGATTTCCATTCCCACAAACGGCGTCCAGCCGGCTTTGGTAAATAATCCTTCGTTGGAAATTGTTTGCGGGGCATCCAAATCTACTTCAACATAAGTATCCGGCTGTTCGGGGATATTGAAAATTTTCCTGGGGTTTACAGAAGTCATATCAATTAACCGCTCGATCGTTAATCGTTTTTCGTTCACAGCCTGAAGTAAGAGTGGCAGAGTCGTCTCGAGTCCGGGTACACCATTCACAACTTTATCGCCCATTTTCTCATCCCAGGTGTGGGGGGCGTGATCGGAGGCGATAATGTCAATATCATTGATATTTGCCCAAAGATAATCAATATCTTCCTGCTGGGCGAGAGGTGGGCGCATCATACCGAAGTGTTTAAGATGAGTTACATCATCAACGGTTAGATACAGGTGATGCATGGCCGCCTCACAGGTAATATTTAAGCCTTCGGATTTGGCCTGTTTAATAAGTTCCAGCTCAAATTTGCGGGCAACATGGCAGACATGAAGCTTATTTTTGTGTTTTTTAGCTAAAGTTATGGCTTTGGCTAAAGTTTCCTCCTCCGCATGGACCATTAGCGGCTTATCTGTTGGCCACTTTGAAAAAATGAAATCCAGTTCGGCGTTATCTTCAATTAATAAAGGCCCGGTGGTGTGGTTCATATAAACTTTTAAGCCGAAGACCTTAGAACGGACTGTTTCGAAATATTTTGCTGCATCTTTGGTGGCACCAAAATGGAAGCCTACGTCACAATAGATTCTAGATGTACCTGCATCCGCAGGAGATCCTTCGCTACCGCTCAGGATTGTCCTCGATGCGAGGGCAATTTTCTCTTCCAAAGCAGGGGGATTGGTAATTGGATTCGGGTTGTTAGGCATATCTAAAACCAATGTATAACCGCCGGCAATCGCGGCTTTAGTGCCCGTTTCAAAGTCTTCTTTTTGGGTGGAACCGGGTTCGCGGAGATGGACATGGGTATCTATTAGGCCTGGAAGCTGAATTATATTAGACATTATTTTTTCTTGTACTTTTGGCAGCAAAAGTACCAAAACTGGCTCGCTGAGAACGGTCTGCTGAAATCTCCGCTCGACTAACCGGGGAATGGCACCCCTTCTGTCTTACGCTTCGCTTCAACAGGCTTCCCCTGGTAGTCTAGCTACGATTTCTTAACGCAGCTGCGTTCAAAGCTTGCTTTAATCAACTCTTTTAGATTGTTTTAAATAATTAACTGTTTCCGTATACAAATCCTCAGAGATCATTCTTTTCTCCAAGTAATAATCCAGTAAATCTTTAAGTTTTAAAGGCGCATAAAACTTATATCCGGCCTCTTCAATCATCTCTTTTCCTCCTTCATCCCGGTCAATTAAGACAACCAATCCTAAAACTTTATAGCCTAATTCTTCGGCCACTTTAAAAGCCCGGAATTTTGAGGCGCCTTTTGTTATAACATCATCAATGATCAAAATTGTTTTGCCATTGCCTTTTGGTGCGTCTGTCGCGGCTAAAATTCTGGGACTGCCGGGCGAATCGTCTTTGTCAAAGAGAGTGACATATGGGATTCCTGTAATCTGTGCATAGTCTTTGGCGTAGGGGATTGCCGCGTTTGGAATGCCGGTACATAAATCGGGATTCTGTTTAAGCTTCATTTCAGCCATACACTCGGCAATTTTCATATTCAAACTATCAGGCATTTTTCTTAAATTGACTTTGACTGGTGAAAGTGGAGCCGTCGGATTTTGTTCATGGTGAACAAAAGCAAATTCTTCTTCATTTTCCCTGAAATCTATCGGGCTGGTATCCCGTTCAACATAATAGAACTCAACTTCATCATCCTGACCAAATCTTCTTCGTCTGACTTTGGTATGAGTCTTGGTATCTAATAGCAGATCAGCCAGTTTTTGTTGAGATTTGGTTAGGTTGTTCATTTTTAATTTCGACGTATCCTTTTTGCACTTTCCATAAGTTCGTCATAGGTGGATGGGTGAGGAAGTGTGCGGGCTTTGATTAACACAATTTCAGGTAATCCGGACAGTCTTCTAAAAGCTCGTGAGAAAGCATCCTCACCTGTTTCATGATTTTCGTTTGAAGGAACGTCTCTGTTATATGTATAAGTACCATTAGGGGGACAAAACATTTCTCCTATTTTCAAATAATCAACAAGACCTCTTTTTGAGAAATGACCACAACCAGATTCAATACTACACATTTTTTATAACCTCCGTGATTTGATTATGCAATTGTTCAGTTTTTGCTCTGGCGGCTTGTGCAAAGTCTGCACCAGGGCTGGCATAAATTATACCCCTCGAGCTGGTGATTATAATTCCCTGTTTTTGGGAGTTTAAGCCATTTTTGACAGATGATTCCAAATCACCGCCCTGAGCGCCGATGCCCGGAATTAGAATCGGAATGTCGCCAATAATTTCCCTGACTTTTTTTAGCTCCTGAGGATATGTAGCGCCTACTACTACCGCACAATTTCCCAGAGTATTCCAATTTTTAGCGATATTTTCGGCGACTAACTGGTAAAGAGGCCGACCGTTCATCTGAAGTCCCTGCAATTCATCGGAGCCGGGATTTGAGGTCCGGACTAAAACAAAGATGCCTTTATCTGCCTGACTTAAAAACGGACCGAGTGCTTCTTTGCCTAAATAAGGGTGAACGGTTATGGCATCCGCTTTTAAATTTTCAAATGCCATTTTAACGTATCCCTGGTTGGTATTGCCGATATCGGCTCTCTTGGCATCTAAAATTACCGGAATATCCGGGTAAGCCCCCTGGAGATATAAAAAAGTATTGTACATCGCTTTCCAGGTTTCAACTTGAGCTTCGTAAAATGCGCTGTTGATTTTGTAAGCGCAAACAAGATCGTTAGTGGAATCAATAATTCCCCTGTTAAAATTCAGAATTGAATTTTCTATCGAATCGGTTTTAACCGATGGGGGGAGTTTGTCGTAATCGCTATCAAGTCCGACACAAACAAATTTGCCTTCGTTCCACTTTTGCTTTAATTTATCGATAAATGAATCAGGCATCTGATAGATTCTATCTATTTTCTATTATTTATTCAACGCGCCAAATAACACTTGACTAACCGATAAAATTTTCTTATATTTCCAGAATAATGTCGGAGACTGTTAATCATTGGTCAGTTGCTGAATATATTCGGGGCACAGCCGGGGTTCAAGGTGCGATGCAGATTGACACATCGCCTCATCTGCTGGGGCCGGTCAGGCAGATAATAGCCTCAGCCCGTGATCAATACGGGCTTACCGGACCGGGAATTGATATGGCCTCCCCGCAACAACCAGAAATGTCTCATGCGGTAGCAGATATGCTTGCGCATTTGGCAGATAGATTAAGAGGTAGGGATACAAGATTGCTTGATGCGGCTTTTGTATACTGGATGGCTTCGGGCGCGGAACATAAAGCTGGGGAAGCAGTGAAAATAATTGCCCCAACTAATACCCGGGGTAGGTTAATGCATGCAACTTTAAAACTTATTTATGCAGCTGATACTTTTGATGCTCTTGAAAAAGTTTTTATAAATCCATCGTCCTGGTTTAGACTTAGAGAGGATTCATTGCGTTCTGCGCTTAATTTAGTGACGGATGGAGGAAGACTGGAGCCAGCACAACCCTCTTGGGATGTAGCCGATCCACTTCCTCATCGAAGATGGGAAGCTTATGTCCGTACAAAAGGATGGTCTGGCAGACGATAATTTGGTATATTTGGCTCCATGCTGGCTGCTCTGCAAAACAACCTCAAAGTCTTCTTAAGTTTGCTTTTTCTTTCTGTGCTTTTAAGTCTTGGCGATTATCTTAAAATCCTAAACCTCCCGAAATCTTTATTACAAAAAGTAACCATCCCGATTCAGTATGGACTGTACCAAAGCTCTCTATCTGTCACCCGCCAGTTTGAATTCGTTTTAAACGCCCGTAAAGCCAGCCAGGAAAATAAAGCTTTATCGGAACAATTGGCTTTGGTTTTATCTAAAAATGCCGATCTGAGGAAAAAATTAGCTGAGGCCGAGAGCTTTTCCGAACAAAAAAAAGCTTTGCCTGATCAGACTTTCAATTTGACTCCGGCCAGGCCGATGGGGCATACCCGCTATTTATTTATCGACCGCGGAGGAGAAGACGGAATCAAGCCTAATCAGGTGGTAATTTTTGAGTATAATTTCATCGGTAAAATTGCCGAGGTTGAACCAAAAAAATCCAAAGTTATTTTAGTGACCGATCCTGATATGCGGGTGTCAGCCTTTTCCCAGTCTGAAGCCGGCCGGGCAAAGGGGGTTTTATTGGGTCAGTTCGGGTCGGAAATGATGCTTGATAAAATACTTCATGAGGAGCCGGTTAAAGAAGGAGATTTGGTTTATTCGGAAGGCCAGGAAACCGAAATTCCGAGGGGTTTAATTTTAGGCCAGGTCAGTCAGGTTATTGAAAAAGATAATGATGTTTTTAAGCGGGCTAAAGTTAAACCGGTTTTTGATATTGCAGATCTTGAGGTAGTGTTTGTGGTGGGAGAGTAAGATGTTGACTAATTACAAAGTGTCCAAGATACAAGAAACAAACATTGAATTTAAGATAAATAACTAAAAATCTTAAGAATTTGAATTTTAAGTATTGGTAATTGTTTGGGGTGCTTGTATCTTGTTTCTTGGAAAACTTATATAAGTTATGAAAACATTTTTGTTATTGCTGATTTTATCTTCTTTTATCCAAAGCGCTTTTTTGCCGTTTAACCTGGTACTTGTTTTACTGGTGGCCCGGAGTCTGGCGGTCGAGGACCGGAATAATTTAGTATTGGCCTTTGCCGGTGGGTTGGCGCTTTCTTTTTTGACTCAGACTAATCTCGGCTACTGGCCGCTGGTTCTTGTTTTGACTGTTAAGCTGACCGGAATGATCAAAAAATTGCCGCTTTCCTTTAACCCGTTGATAATTTTTTTAAGCGGAATCGTTATTGTCTGGGCAGTAGCCTTAACCGGCTCGGTATTTATCAATGAAAAAATTCAGATTTCTAATCATTTAATCGAATCGGTTTTGATAGTGCCTGTCTTTTATCTGGTCAGAGCCTGGGAGGAGAGGTTTGTTGTCAAAGGCACAATTAGGCTGAAAATGTAATACGAGACACGCACATTTATGAAAAATAGATTCGGTAAAGCATTCGGCGATGAGCTAAAAAAAACTGCCAGGGTTTCCGGGCATTTCCACCGTCAAAAAGTAAGCCCGTTTGAGATAGGCGAAAATTTATTATTTATAGGCTCTGACGGAGACGAGGCAACTAATCTTATAAGCCCCTGGACTAAGTCGCTAATTGCCATACTCCTGATCGGCATCTTCGCCCTTCTAACAGGCAGGGTTTTCCATTTGCAGGTTGTCAGGGGAAAAGAAAATCTGGAACTGGCCGATTCCAACAGAATTCAAATTAAAACGGTTCATGCGCCAAGAGGGGTGATTTATGACAGGAATGGCAAAATTTTAGCTGCCAATGCGCCGGGTTTCCGTGTCTTGAGTGCCAGTAGTTCGGGTAGTCAGAAAGCCGTATATATAACCCGGGAAGAGGCATTAAATTGGGAAGTCAAAGACGACCCCAGGCTTATAAATCTGGAAATCGATTCTTTGCGGACTTATGCTTTTAACGAGAAAGCCAGCCATATTTTAGGCTATTTAAGTGAAATAACCGGTGATGAGTTAAAACAGGAAAAATATTCCAATTACAAAATCGGCGATAAAATAGGTCGAAGCGGTATAGAAGAAGCCTACGAAAAAACTTTAAAAGGTATTGACGGCGGGGAAATAATAGAAGTTGATGCCTCGGGCAGACGGCTACGGACTATCCGGGAAAAGCCGGCCGTCCCGGGTCAAAACCTGATTTTAACTGTTGATATTGATTTGCAATCCCAGGTTTTTGACCGGCTTTCGGATGCCGTTAAAAAAGCCGGCAGCTGCTGTGCCGCCGCCGTGGTGACCGATCCTAAAACCGGTGAGATTTTAGCTCTGGTTTCACTACCCGGTTATAATCCCGGGCAATTAGGGCAAGCTTTGGTTGCGGCCAACTCGCCTTTACTTAACAGGGTAATTGCCGGAGAGTATCCGCCGGGTTCAACTTTTAAAATTGCCTCCGGTCTGGCCGGATTGGAATCGGGAAAAATTACCGCGGAGACTAAATTTGAAGATACGGGTATTATGGCTCTGGGGCCTTATACTTTTGCCAACTGGAATTTTACTCAATATGGCCGGAAGGAAGAAGGGTTGCTGGACTTGCCGGCCGCCCTTAAGCGTTCTAATGATATTTTCTTTTATCAGCTCGGACAATCGGTCGGTGAAAAGGGGATTGCTGAAGTTGCAAAAAAGCTGGGTTTTGGTAAAAAAATAGGTATAGATATTTTGGGCGAGGAAGCGGGTTTAGTTCCCGATCCGGATTGGAAGAAGAAAAATATCGGAGAAGTTTGGTATCCCGGCGATACTCTGCATATGGCTATCGGACAGGGGTTTTTACTTTCAACCCCGCTGCAGGTTTCCAATCTAATTTCCTTTATCGCTTCCGGTGGCAAACAATACCCGCCCCACCTGGGTCTTGAGATTAAGGACAGTAAAAGAGGTTCGGTTAAACAATTCAAATATGATCCGGTCAGAATAGATGCCAATATGAATTATCTCAATTTAATCAAAACCGGTTTGGAAGAAGTTCCCAAAAGCGGCGGCACAGCCTGGCCTTTTTTCACTTTTCCGGTCCGGACCGCCGGAAAAACCGGAACGGCCGAATTTGGCGATGTCAAAAAGACCCATGCCTGGTACACGGCATATGCGCCGGTTGATGATCCGAAGATAACGGCAACTGTTTTG
>Ga0209542_10013813_pt1 | contig 13835 bp, 12 predicted proteins | sample RifCSPhighO2_01_FD_184028 | JGI IMG/M metagenome (GOLD analysis project Ga0209542, IMG submission 184028) | Soil microbial communities from Rifle, Colorado - Rifle CSP2_plank highO2_0.1 (SPAdes) (version 2) | ecosystem: Environmental > Terrestrial > Deep subsurface > Rock core/Sediment ...
TATGGTTTTTATGGGGCAGGGAAGATGCAGGATAGAAAATAAATCTTTCAGGAAGGTTATACTTCCGCCTGACAACCTCAATATCTTCCTTGCCCCGCCTGAAAAATTTATCTCCATCCACAGCCATATAGGAAACGAATACCATTTCAGGTGGAATATTATAATGCCTTACAACATCCTCTCTCACACATTCGGATATGGCAATTAAGGCATCCGAGGTCTTGGCGCTCAAGTAAATGATGGCCTTCAGGAAGGGGAGATAATACCATACAAAGTTCTGAGGCTGATTTATGTGCTGAAGGTCAAATATGACCAGGACCGAGGCTGCGGGTGAAAAAAATGGCGAGGTCATACCAGCAGAAAGGAGAAGGTCTATCTTTAAACGTCTCATTTGGGCAGGAAGGATAAACTGTTCCCATAATATTCTGAGCGGCCGGCTGGTTGCCTTCACCGGACACAAGACAATCCTCACCCTATGGATTAGTTCATCAAATACACCGATACTCTCCTTGTTTATGAAGATAATATACTCATTTTTCCGGTCTACCCTCGTAAGCCATTTAACAAGGTTTCTTATATATACCTCTGTCCCACCGACCTTACCCGGCAGAAGATACAGCGTATTTATTCCGATCCTCAAATTCTTCCCCCGGCATTCTATATTTTTTCTTTTACCAACCCTTCTCGAACCATTTTGATATCTGCCTCAACCATTATGCGCACCAATTCTTTGAACTTAACCTTTGGCTTCCAACCCAGCTTTTCCCTGGCCTTTGAATAATTACCAATCAGGTTATCTACTTCAGCAGGCCTAAATAACTCAGGGGAAACTTCTACAACAACCGTGCCTGTTTTCTTATCTATCCCCTGTTCATTTACTCCCTTTCCTTTGAACTCAACTTCAATATCTGCGTTCCTAAAAGCCAGTTGAACGAACTCCCTTATTGAATGAGTCTCTCCTGTTGCTATCACATAATCATCTGGATTTGGTTGTTGGAGCATAAGATTCATTGCTTCTACGTACTCCGGCGCATATCCCCAGTCCCTTTTAGAATCTAAGTTTCCCAGGACAAGCCTGTCCTGAAGTCCGCATTTTATACGTGCAACCCCTGTGGTTATCTTCCGGGTGACAAATTCCAGGCCTCGCAATGGTGACTCATGGTTAAATAGAATTCCAGAACATGCAAAGATACCATAGGACTCTCTGTAGTTTACCGTTATCCAGTGGGCAAATAGTTTTGCTGCTGCATACGGGCTTCTCGGATAAAATGGGGTTTTTTCGGTCTGTGGAATTTCCTGCGCCTTACCAAACATCTCACTTGAGGATGCCTGATAAAATTTGATCTTTGGATTCACTGCCCTTATAGCCTCAAGTATACGCAAAAGACCGAGTCCAGTTACATCAGCGGTAAACACAGGTTCCTCAAAAGACAACCCCACAAAACTCTGTGCACCAAGATTGTATATCTCATCGGGCTGGACCTTCTCTATCGCCCTGTAGATATTTGTAAACTCAAGGAGCTCTAATGGGAGGAATCTTATCTTATCGTCTATCCCCAAAAATCTCAATCTATTTAGGTTGAGGTCTGATGTTCTCCTAAATGCACCGTAGACCTCGTACCCTTTTTTAAGAAGTAACTTTGAAAGGTAGGCTCCATCCTGACCTGTAATACCTGTTATCAGCGCTCTTTTAGGCATATCACATCCCTTCCTGTTTGAATTTTAAACCCGAAATTATCTGCTGCTCGGCTCATACAAAATGTTCCGTGTCTATGCCGATTCTCACGGACTCTTTTCTCCGGAATTACCGCCTTTATATTTAGAGAGGAGAAGTCTCATGTAGTGAAGCTGCCTATTTGCGAGCCTCCATGCCTCTCTCGTCCCCATGAGAGGGTGTTTGAGAGCAAGGTAGAAATACTTCCTTTTCTGGAGTCTTTTGAATTTCCTGTAGAGTTCCGCCAGTTCTTTCCTCGGCAGAACCTCGGACATTATTATGTGCCTGTCGGAAACCTCGTTAAACTCCTCCCTCAGGATGCTCCAGTCCATAGAGTCTGAGACAAGCCCCCTTTTTTTGGCGATCTCCCACACCGGGGTTCCGGGAAGCGGGGTCAACATGAGTGGTGAGAAGCCGTCTATGCCTGATTTCTGGATGAACCTGTATGTGTCCATTATCTCTTCCCTCGTCTCGTCCGGAGAACCGATGATGAAACCTCCGTAAGTGATGATGCCGTGTTTTTTGAGTATCCTTATGGCGTTACGGTTCTGCTCGACGCTACAGGCCTGTTTTTTGAGATATTTTAAAACTCTCTGATTGCCTGATTCGATACCGAGGAACACATGCGTTATGTTCATGCTCTTAAGGAGTTCCGCGACTTCGTCCGTTATTTCATTTGGGCGGACATTACAGTTGAAGGTTATCTTTTTATGAAGGTTAGCCTCCCTTATAAGCTCCACCATCTTTCTGAACCTCGCCCTGGGCGCTATGAAAAGGTCGTCATATATGGAAATCTGGGATACCCCGAACCTTTCCACCATGTCCGTCATTTCTTTTACCACATATTCAGGGGAGAAAAACCGTGCCTTCTTGCCCCAGAAGGGTTTTGAAAAGCAGAAGGTGCAGTCGTAGGGGCATCCGCGGGAGGTAAAGATCCCGCGGCGCGGATGGTAGTAGAGTTCTCTGGCAGGAGAGGGCAGGGTGTCAAGGTTTTCTATGCGTTCTCGAAGGGGCGTATTTACAAGCTTTTCACCATCGTTAAAGATAATACCCTTGACGCCTGAGAGTTTGTCTTTTGAAAGCCTTCCCTCATCCTTAAAGATGCGCACAAGTTCGACCGCAGCCTCTTCTCCCTCATTTATGACCCCTACGTCCATATCATGGGTGGCCGTATGCGGTAGCGTCGATATATGAACGCCTCCAATAATGACGGGAATGTTTTTCTCTTTACACAGTTTTGCGTATCTTTGCGCTATATGATAGTTCTGCGAGACAGACGAGAGCCCCACTATATCTGGCTTGATATCGTTGAGGGTCGAACCAAAAATAGGCCCATAAGTAACCCTTATTTCGAGTTCCTTTTCTGTAAAATGTCTTCTCAGAGAGGATGCTATATAAAGGATTCCGAGATGTTCTGCGGAATCCTCCATATAACGCGCACCCTCCTCAAGATTTATGCAGTTTACAAGAAGTAGTTTCATGGCCGCGTCTTTTCCCTTAAAATGTCCGTAGAACCCCAGCCCGAAAAAACCTTTTTTATTATACCAAAATTCAGCAGTTTTATGTCTTCCATCCTGATGCCTCTGTTGAATCTTATATACTCCGCGAGCGTGAAAAAAAATGCGAGCAAAACAGTCAGTGGTTTCAGATTTTTCATACAAGCCGGAACACTGTTTTTAATCCTTTGATAGCAGTATCCGTAAACCCTGTTCAAAGGAGCCCAATTCAGATGTTTGGCTACCGTATCCATAGTCTCTTTATTGCTTAAAAGGGCATGCCTTTCGGATACTGTCTTTGACTCCCGGTGCAATCTAAAACAAGAGAAGAAATCCTCGCAATACATTATGCGGAATTCTTTTGCCATTTTAAACCAGAGGTCATAGTCCATGGAATAAGAGAGTTCCCTGTCAACCCCGCCGACGGCTGCATAGGCATCTTTTTTAAAAAACACTGAAGACTGCGATATGTAGTTAAACGTTGCGAGGGTCTTTAAGTCGAACCTCTCCGTTGGATATTCCCCCAAAGTCCTGCCGTTTTCGTCTATACAGTATGTTTTCCCGTAAATCATAGAAACATCGGGGTTTGATTTGAAATATTCAACAGTTCTTTTTATTGCGCCAGAAAGGTAGGTATCATCGGAGTTAAGCCATGCCAGTATTTCACCCTTTGACATCCTGAAGCCCTTGTCTATAGCATCTGCCTGGCCTTTGTCCTTTTCTGATATCCATTTAAGCCTCCCCTCGTATTTTTTAAGTATTTCAAGGGTATTATCCGTTGAACCTCCGTCAACGACTATGTATTCGATGTTCGGGTAGTCCTGAGAGAGAACGCTTTTTATCGTTTCCTCGATAAAGGCCCCCTGATTATAAGAGGGGGTTATTATGGATACAAGTGGTCTCATATTTCTTTAAGCCCGCAAATTACTCAAATAGTCTCGCGTGTAAAAAGCAAATCTTAGTCCTGTATAGCAAAAGTTTTTTGTCTTAGCCTTTAAATATCCTGTCCTTCCTTTTTTCTTAAATCCTTCAACGGCCTTTTTATAGCTCTCCAAAAAGATAGGGACCGTATTTTGCCAATTATTGAGCATTATTCTTACGTTTGAATTTTTTATGTTTATCGTCTTTAGTTTTTCATCTGTAAGCATGGTGGCAATCTTTTCAGCAATAGAGTCAATATCGTTTGGGTCAAAAATAAACCTTTTATCTCCTATAGTGTCAGGTAGTGATGTTACATTTGAACATATGACCGGCACCTCGTATGCCATTGCCTCCATGAGGGGGAAACTACCGGCTTCATATAGCGTTGGGATGACAGCAAGTGTTGAGTTTTTAAGAAGTGCCAGCGCCTCGTCTTCCTGAATATATCCTGTGAATTTTATAAAATTGTTTAGATTTAAATTGTTTACAGTTGATTGCAATACCGGAAAATAGTCGGGGTATTTGTATCCGGTGCATACGAGATGAATTTTAAGGCCGTATTTTTCGTGTACAGTCTTCAACGCCCTTATAAGATTTATATGGTTTTTATGACGCCAGGTGTTTGCCGTGTAAATAATGTAGTTTTCAGGAATGGAGTACTTTTTTTTAATTACCTGAAAAAGGCTACCATCAAGTGGTTTTGGAGATATGAAGCCTATAGGGCAAACATCTATTTTATCTCCGGGAATTCCGTAGAACTTTATTGTATCTTCTCTTACATGCTTGAAGCTTACAATAACCCTTTCGCCAAACTCTGCTGAATATTTATAAAATAAGTTGCGAAATTTGATTTCATGGGTCTTGAAAAATTCCGGATAATAAAAATGCTGCAGGTCGTGAAGTGTGGAAATCATCGGCACTGAATATGAGAAGTTCAAAAAATACTGCATTGGGGTATGAATGACATCTATTTTCTCAGAACTGACTGTATCGGAAAATGAACTAAAGGGTTTAATAATTACCTCGCGGAAGTTTCTATACCCTTTGAGGTGTTCCAATATTCCTTTACCAGCAGGTTTTACAATGGTTACAACGGAGACATCTGTATGTTCCACAAGGGCTAAAATCAATCTGAAAGCGTACTGATAAATTCCACCAGACCTATTATCTGGCCGCATCCATGTAATATCAAATCCAACTCTCATTTTCTTTCACCTTTAAGGTCTTTGTGTCCAATGATGAAGTCTTGGTTATATTCCTTGAATACATATTTTTGGCTGTCGTATAACTTTCTTGCAACTTTGTTATTTTTTTTGACCTTGAGCATGACCTTTGAGCATCCGCTCAGGCCAGCCACGGTCTCGAGAAAATTCAACAACAATTTCCCAAGCCCAATACCATGATATTTTTTTAATACGCAAAGCCCTACTGAGGGTATTTCATAGCCTTCATCCCAACCCCTCAACATACCGTAACCGATCATTTTTCTGCCGTCAATCAGTACGGCATAATAGAGATCGCGCCCCGTGTAATTACACACACGGGCCGCGTTCCCCGCATTGAACGGGTGTGGAGAAAAATCCCTGGTGTATTCCGGAATGTTTACCTCGTTAAAAAAACCGGCCAAAACTTCCAAGTGCTTTGGTTTTATCCTTACGATCTCGATCATCCGCGATTTTCCCTGATCACTCCGGAGATATACCTTACGTCCTCTTCGGTCAGTTCATAGAAGGTCGGGAGGTTTATCCCTCTTGAAGCGATATCTTCGGCGTTTTTAAGCCCTGGAGAGTTTTCCCAGTAAACGGGCATTACGTGCATGGGATAGAAAAACGGCCTCGTCTCCACCCCGCTTTTGTAAAGTAGTTCCATTACCTCGTCCCTGCCCTTCCCGTACCCATCCTCTATAAGAATAGAATACATCCAGTAGGAATGAAGGGCGTAGTCCTTCTCCACAGGGAGGGTTATCCCGGGTATGTTTTTAAGGCTCTCGCTGTACCAGCGTGCGATCATCCTTCTTTTCTCAAAAAATTTATCTGCATTTTCAAGCTGTGCGAGGCCGATGGCAGCCTGTATGTTCGTCATCCTGTAGTTGTAGCCCACAACCGGGAACCAGTATCTTTTTTTCGGGTCCATGCCCTGGCCCTTGAGTATGCGGACCTTTGCGGCAAGTTCGTCGTCGTTTGTAACAACCATGCCCCCCTCCCCTGTTGTTATGGTCTTATTCCCATAGAAACTGAAGGTAGATATGTGGGCTATTGCCCCACATGTCCTACATTTATATTTGGACCCCAGGGCTTCGGCTGCGTCTTCAATCACATGGAGTCCGTATCTTTTAGCAATGTCCATTATGGGGTCCATGTCGCACGGGTGGCCGTAGAGGTGAACAGGGATTATGGCTTTAGTCCTCTTTGTGATAAGGGGCTCTAACTTTTCCGGGTCGATATTCCATGTGTCAGGCGCGGAATCGGCAAGCACCGGGGTTGCACCCGTGTATTTTACTGCGTTTGCCGTGGCAACATAGGTCAAGGTCGGCACTATCACTTCGTCCCCCGGTCCAACCCCAATGGAGAGGAGGGCGAGGTGGAGGGCGACCGTGCCGTTCGAGCAGGCAAGTGCGTGTTTTACACCGATCTTTTCCGCAAACCCCTTTTCGAAAAGCTCGATGTACTTCCCGTTCGAGGATATCCAGCTCGACTCAAGGCAGTCAAGGACATATTCCTTTTCCCTCCCTATGAGGGTGGGCTTTGAGACCGGGATAAACCTGTTTTTAAGTTTGCTCATGGCTTCGTCGCTTTTATAATTAGATGTGTTCCATTTACTACTTTAAAAGGATCATTAAGATACCTATCAACCTTTTCACGGAATCTATATCCTTTGTCAGTAAAATATTCCTTTTCAAGCCTACTAAGTACCACCTTCGACCCGGAAGCTTCAACCGTATAAAGCATATCCATGCGGGCAACAAAAGACCCTATTTCATTCGGGAGATAGTAACCAAGAACCAAGATTTTAAACCCAGCCTTTTCAAGCCTTTTTTTCCACTCATCTGCACTGAGGATGTTTAAATGGTGATGGAACCTGTTGTATTCGTTTATTGAGGCGTCGCTATTTAGTTCAAGGTCTTTTAAAACCTCGTCTTCTCTTATGGCTTGTAAGAACCTGTCGGAAGGCGCGGTGAAGATGAACTTTCCGCCGTTTTTCAGGACTCTTAGAACTTCTTTAAGCACGCTATCTATATCTTCCATGTGTTCGATTGCGCAGTTGGAAAATACCGTTGCAAAAAAAGAAACCGCGAAGGGGATATACGAGGCATCGGCAAGGCGTGCTTCTTTATAAAACCCCTGTTTCGTTGCTCTCGCAACTGCTACTGCGTCTATATCTATCCCGTACAGTTTCTTTAATTTCAGGATTCCACCGAAGCTTCCGTCACCGCAACCCAGATCCAGAAAAGGATCTTCCTCTTTGTCAATGTAATGCGATATGAGTTTTGATTCTGCTGAACGGATTATATAAAAATGAGGTATCTCTTTTATTTGTTCCAAATAATTCTTTTTCAATGAGATCGAGGCAACGTTTGAGAGACGCCCAAGGGAGGCTTTAAGATTGGGTTTTACTTTACGGGCAATAAAATCTTGTATCGTGCCTGTAGTCCTTGCAAAAAAGCCGCCCCTTCTCTTTTTAAGATAATTTTTGCATTCGATTAAAGCTTTCTCAGATATCTCCACCTTCAATGGGAATCTCAAAATACGGAAATCAGTAAGTTCTTCTGTCAGGGTTTTTTCTATGGCCGTTGTATGCGTACCGCTCCCGTCAAAACCTATATTGTGCACAAGAGATCTGGCGGGAAATAAGGTTAAGCCGCCGCGCTTGAAGATCGAAAGATACCAGCGAATTCCCCATGAATCAACTTTTCCCTCCAGTTGGTTCTTCAGTATGTCAAAGAAAGGATAGGCCCCGTCGAGGTCAAACTTCCGTCTCAATATCCTGTCTTTTTTAAGGCTCTCGTATCCTTTGGAATCTTTATCAAAATTCTTCCATGCCCTTCTCCACGTGGCCCATCCCCAAGATGTTGCAAACGGGAAAAACACCGCATCGGTATCTACGGAAAGCCTTACAGGGAACATGTGAGCGGATATTTCCATCACACGTTCACTGTTTTCATATCGGTCCAAGGCGTTATTCATGTATTCAAGAAACCAGCGCGATACTATCAAATCATCCTCCAGCACAATCACCCGTCCGTATTTTTCGCAGAGATCTGTTACGCCGGAGATTATGGAGTTCGCGAGGCCCATATTCCTTTCCCTCTCTATGACCGTAACAGTCCCGCACCACTTTTCCCCCTTTACAAGCTTCCTTACCTCCTCGACCACGAGCCCGTCGCCCTTACCTTTCGGGCCGTCGGAAAAGATGAAAAGATCGCTATCGGCCGCGCCCTCATTAGCAGTCAGGGATTCGAGGGTCTTCTCCGTATGTACTGGCCTTTTATATACAAAGAGGGCTATAGGGGCCTTTGAACTTTTTTGGGTATTTTCCGTATCCATACGCATTTATATTGAGACCAAATTCTCATATGCACTATCTCAAACCATCGAGCATGGCCCTTCTGTATTTCAGGAAGCCTGATACCTGCGCCCTCAAAATTGCATTCAGAAGGGATACCTTTATATTCGCCGGAAGGTACCTGTATACAAAAGAAGAAAGCCTGCTGTCATGCTCCTGGTAAAGGACATCCTGTGCGAAGTTCGCCCAGCGGCTCTCGGGCATAAGGTCCATGGTCATGCCTGCGTGGGCTGATGGGAGAAGCATGTTGGACCCGTGAACGCCGATGACAAGGCGGCTTTCGGAATATACCCCGCAGGCCTCCCTCTCGGACTCTTCGGTAAAACGCCCAACCCTTTTGTCCTGAATCCAGGCCGGGAAGCTAGTCCGCTTCCCGAGCCCAGCCACAGTAAATACCGCGTCCGGGAAGCTTTTGCGAAGAAGTGAAAAAAGCCTCCTTACCTTCAGGTTCTGCCAGAAAAGAAGCAGCCCCATGAGGTTGAACCCTCGGGCCGCCCTCAGTATAAGGTTTTCCGCCAACCACGGACGGTCCTCACGCCATATGAAGGTTATGCGGTAGCGTTTGCTTCCAAAGTCGTGCCTGCTGGTCCTGGTAAAAAGCGTGATATCAAAGTCCTTCGGGTGCGAATGCGCTGAACTTACAAAAACCTCATAGAACCTTTCACATTCCCTTTTGATTCGCCTGTCCAGCACCGGGTAATAGTTCTGCGCCTTTGATAGCGGCATGTCAACGGTCCAGACCTCCGCAACACCGTCGGGAACAAGCCACCTGAGATATCCGGGCACGAGCACCACAAGCCCCGCATCAAGGCTTCCTTTAAGATGGCTTTCGGCGTTAAGAAGTTTAAGAAGCGTATGCCCGTAAAGAAAATCTATACAGTTAAGTATAATGGCCTTTGTGCACCTCTTTATCCTTTCAACCCTGAATCCGACATCGTGGTCCGAAAGCGGATTTCTCAATGAATTAAGGAGCGGATTTCCGAACCATGAGAGGGCCGGGTCCTTCCCGAAAAGACGCCCTTTCTTGACGTCAGCCTGATAAGGGTACGACATGGCGTGGCCAACTTTAAGGTCAGAGGTTATTTCGGACCCACACTTCCCGCATACGGAGATAACACAGACGTGTATGCCATGCCACAGCACATCCCTGTTGTCCATGGGTACAGAGCAATAAGGGCAAACGGAGTTTTGCTCTATAACAGGCTTTATGCGTATCATATGAGCCTCCCCATGACCTCTCCGGAGACTGCCACGTAATTGGCGTACTGGAAGTTATCCATGCACGGCTCGTAAAACCTTATCTCGAGACCCCCGGGCATGACCTTTGCCATCCTGAACCCCTTGCCCTCGAAAAGCTCGAAGAAGTCCATGAGGCTTGTGTGCGAGTCCAGGTTCGCCCCTCCGTACTCGAACTGAACGAAATCAACGAACCTACCGTCGAGGTAGCTCCCCATACCTTCGAAGGCTGTCATCTCGTGCCCCTCGACGTCTATCTTCAAGAGATTTATGTGTTCTACGCGGTTTTCCTTTATGTAATTGTCGAGCCGCACGGTCTCAACAGCCTCTGACAGGCCCATCTCCCTTGAATAGGCCTTGAGGTTCCTTTTGTGAAGCGAGGCAAGGGAGCTCTGGCTCTTGTCGTAGAATATATCGGCTCTTCCATTGACGTTGGAAACGGCTTTTCCGTTAAGCGCCACACTGTTAGAACCTGAAAACATCTTCCCGAGAACCTCCACACATGAGCGTGTAGGCTCGAAGATATGGAGCTTTACCGGGCATCCTGTCTCTGCGCTCTTATCCAAGATTATCCGCGAGTATTTCCCGAGGTGGGCCCCCACGTCAAAAACAACGGCTCCTCCCGATACATTCTCCTTGAAGTACCTGAAAGCGTTATTAACGAAGAGTTTCTCGCCGTTGGTCTCGAAGTCGCAGTTGCCGTCGTTCTCAAGCGAATAAAAGACGCTCAGTGCCAGAGAGCGGAGTTTTTTACGCAAGATACTCTGCCTTACGAACATCACTTCACCTTCCTGAAATGATAAAGCCCAGTGCCGAACCCTCTTGACTTATCATAAGATCCATGAACGTAATCCCCATAAATATACCTCTCCTCGATGAGTTCCATGTCCTTGAAGAGCTCCATAACGTAATCCCTGGTAAAGCTCCTGTGGGCGTTGAAGTAAACCCTGCACTCCACATCCACGGGAACAGAAAAAAGGAGATCGCCACCTGGTCTCAAGACTCGCTTGAGTTCCTTTATCGCTTTTTCGCTCCCGTTAGGGTCAAGGGGGTCGCTATAGCGCCCGAGCCCTATATGCTCCACCACGCAGAGGGTGGAAAGGCTTTCGATGCTTGAGTCCTCAAAGGGGAGAGCCAGCAAGGAGCCTTTCCTGAAGTGCAGATTCTCGAGCTTTAGCTCCACCGGCCTTATGTCTATCATGGTTACGGGTACGAACTGGGAGATTATGCCCACAAACTTCGCGGACGAACCCACGTCATAGTGGTGGGACGGTTTCAGTTTGAATATCTTTCCCGCGGCCCAGGAGTCCTGATAAAAATATACCGGGTCAAGCGGGGTGCTGCCGGTTCTATCCCTCAGCATGGGCTGAAAAAACCTTACGGAGGTCTTGAAGCGAGAGTTTCCGTCCATACTCGTATAGTTTCTAAAGTCCTTTACGAAAGAAACCAACCCCATCGCCCCCTTGAAAACGGTGGCGCCGAACTGGCCGTAAAGAAGCGAAAGCATATTCACCGAAGTCCTTACAAGCTTCACGATGCGCGAATCCTTAAACATCATGGCCTCAGTCTTTTATCCTCCTTCCCACTCTTTTAATGATGCTTTTGATGCCCCTGAACCACCGGGACCTCGTGTACTCCTTCCATGTCCTGCGGTTAACCTCATGGCAGTATGCTGCTATGAGCGGTTTCGCGAAACACGGAACCGCTATGATTGTATCCTCTATTATTACTATGTACCTACCCTCTTGCGAGTTAAGAACCCATATGACAGACGATATGTCGGGCCAGGACTCGATCAAGTGCGGAGGCTGGGGTGGGGAAAGAAACAGCCTTGCGTCATCTATGAAGATGAAATGGTCTGTCTTGGACCTGTTTAATATGCCAAGTTCATCGAGAAGGGGACACTGGTCTTCCATGCCGTAGGTCTCTCCGCCGCTCCAGTGCGCATCCAGCCAGAAAATCGTCGATCCTTTTAGCCCCGGGACTATCTCGGCGAGCTTTTTCCTGGTATCTCCGTATAGGAATTCTATGTTCTTGACCAGTCCGAGCCTCTTAACCGTATCTTTGTGGACGGCCTCGGATTTCTCTATCGTTACAACCCGTTCGAAGACACCGCTCGCCCAGAGAGCGGTGTCTCCGCGGAATGTTCCAGTCTCGATAAAGTCCTTTACGCCGTAATCGTCCCTGAGCTTGATTATCAGCTCAATAGGTGGACCCATTCTCACCAAGCCCATTAAAAACTCTCCTATCTTAATTTAAGCTGCCACGGTGTTACCGTAGCCCTACACATCGTCCAAAAGTTACGCTTGGCCCTCCAGTAAAAAACATCTACTAAGAAAGTCGTGGCGGCGAAGGATAATATCGTTGACAGAACAGCCCCGACCGAAGCGTAAACCGGTATTAAAATATAATTGAGGGCGATGTTGACTGCTGCGCCTATTACGGCTGTAATGAGGGCGTAGCGGAAAAGCCCCTCATTTGTGATGAAGAGCGACCTTGCGACCCCGAAGTTTGCGAAGAAAAGCCTTATAGAAAAAATGGCGAGCAATTCTCCCGCGGGTCTGTAATCAGCCCCGAAGAGTGTAACTACGATGGGGGTTGAGAATATGAAGACCGGGACTGATATGACAAGAAACAGTATGAACATGAGCCTATAAATGTTAAGAAGCCTCTCATAGTACATACCCTCGTCCAGCGCTTTGGCCTCTGTCACGGAAGGACCTACGGAGCTGCATATGATGATGGGCATAAAACCGAAAACCTCTATAAGCCTCATGGCTACCGAGTATTGCCCGACCTCGTCCAGGCCTATCATCTCGCCGAGCATGACATGGTCTATCTTCGCCTGTATGTATATGGCAAGCCCCGAGAGTATAAGCGGCCAGCTATCGTTTAAAAGTTTCTTTGCTTGATTAAGATTTGTACGCCACTGCCATAGCGTATGTCCGTTTACACGGTAGGCTATAATCAATCCGAAACTGCCGCCTATGACTTCAAATAGCCCTATCCATGCAAAGGCGATAATAGGGGCCTTGATAATAATGAGGCCTATCTTTCCAAGGCTTGCAAGCAGAAATGCCAAATTCTTTGCATATACCGTGTATTTTGACCTGAGCTGTGATTGAAACCAGAGATCTATTGTATCAAATGCCTGAAAGACCATCCCCGCTGAAATAATAACAACCATCCAGTTGGTTGTGGTGTCAGCAGGGCGCATAAAAGATATAATAGTATATGCAAGTATAAGCGAACACAGTCCACCGAACAATTTCAAAACAAATGCGGCGCCAAGGGTTTCATTTGTTGAGGCGGGTTCATTTACAATGCTGCGGACGACGATGCTGTTAAGACCCATGGTGGCGAATGCCGAAAAAAGCGCAACGAAGGCGATTGCATAATTTAATATGCCAAACCCCTCTGGCCCCAGGTATCTTGCAACCCAGACCGTCACAAAAAGGCCGACTGCCATGCGGAGCATCTGATCCAGAAAAAGCCATCCCGTATTCGCTATAACCTTCTGCAGGATGTGACGTCCATCGAGTCTTGTGCGTACAAAGTGCGGCAGGAATTTTATCCAGGTGTGATTCATATCTGCCTGTTCCTTCTGTACCACTCTATTGTCTTTTTCAACCCTTCTCTAAAGTCTGTCTTTGCCTTAAATCCAAATTCTTTTTCAGCCCTTGTCGTATCAAGGCATCTGCGCGGCTGGCCATCAGGCTTTGTGGTATCCCATGTTATACGACCTTTAAAACTGCTCAACTCAGCAATAAGTTCAACTAAATCTTTTATTTTTATCTCTTTACCAACACCAAGATTTACCGGCTCTGGTTTATTGTATCTCTCTGCAGCAAGAAGTATCCCTTCTGCGCAGTCCTCAACATATAAAAATTCCCTTGATGCATTTC
>Ga0209542_10013814_pt1 | contig 13834 bp, 18 predicted proteins | sample RifCSPhighO2_01_FD_184028 | JGI IMG/M metagenome (GOLD analysis project Ga0209542, IMG submission 184028) | Soil microbial communities from Rifle, Colorado - Rifle CSP2_plank highO2_0.1 (SPAdes) (version 2) | ecosystem: Environmental > Terrestrial > Deep subsurface > Rock core/Sediment ...
TCCTCACGTTCTCGGCCCGAGAGCCGCTTATATTCTTTGTGCATACGAATGGTATTATCTACCCATTCGTTGCGTTAGATTGCTGACGCCGCCTAGTATATAAGTCCCAAAATAAATATGGGTAAAATCACAGAGCTTATTATAAGGTTTGGCTCTACTGGAAGTACTGCTCGTTGGGTGGCTAAACATTATCTGCGCCTGAAAACTCCTCAAAAAACTGATACTGACGTCATGCGAGAAATAGTAGAATTTCGCTACAAGATTTTCAATCTCAATCACGCAAAAGAAGCTTTAGAAGATAGACTCTCTTATTTGGACAACTTAACAGATTTTACATTCTCGATTCTTCAGTTGGAGGGTGCTATCAAAACTACAGAGATGCCTTTGCATTTGCAAATGACAGTAGGGACGGTCATTATGGGGGAGCTTAGAAAGAAAGGGGTGCCTGGGTCAGCTATTACTGGCCCGAAATGAGTTTGGGGTAGTGTTGTATATAGTTCCCAGAAAAACAGAGTTGGCAGAGCTACTTTTTAGCGCCCTTGTGGGCAAAAATGTCGTCTATAACACCGTATTTTTTAGCTTCGTCTGCAGACATAAAGTAGTCGCGCTCAACATCTTTTTCTATTTTACCAAGCGGCTGGCCGGTGGCTTTGGCAAGCAGTTTGTTGAGCCGCTCGCGGGTGGCAATTATGTGTTTGGCGGTTATCTCAATGTCGGTGGCCTGGCCTTGTGCGCCGCCCCACGGCTGGTGGATCATCACCTCGGCGTTTGGCAGTGCAAAGCGCTTGCCGTGTGTGCCGCCGGCCAAGAGTATAGCCGCGCCGGATGCCGCAATTCCGACGCACACGGTTGCGACGTCGGGCTTGATGTAGTTGATGGTATCGAGCATCGCCAAGGTGGCCGTTACGGAGCCGCCGGGGGAGTTGATGTAGAGTTGTATGTCTTTCTTTGCGTCTTCCGATGCCAAAAACAAAAGTTGCGCGATTATAAGGTTAGCTGTGTGGTCCTCAATCGGTCCGCCCAAAAAGATTATCCGGTCTTTGAGCAATCGCGAGTAGATGTCGAACGCCCGCTCTCCATAGGGGCTTTTCTCCACCACCATCGGCACCAGCTGTGCATACGTTTCTTTATGTTCCATAGTGTGGCTATATTACGCTTTTTCCTCGGCTCCTTCAAGCAGCTGGAAGGCGCGCTCGTTGCGCATAATTGTTTCAATGTGGACCTTCAAAAGGTCCGGCCGCGCGTCGGGGAAGTGTTTGAGCGCGTGCCCCATCTCTGTTTTTACTTCCTCTTCCTCTGGCTCTATATTTGCCTCCTCGGCAATTTTGTTAAGTACCAACTGCAGTGTGGCGCGCTTGTGCGCCTGGCCGCGGAACTCTCCCCGCAACTGCTCTTCCGTTTTACCAACCTGCGCAAGGTAGCCATCAAATGTTAAACCTCGGCCATGTGCGGAAAACCGGGTGACATCGTCTTTTAGTTGGCCCATAATTTTTTCAAGCTCGCTTTCCACAAAAATAGCCGGCACCTCTATTGATATTTTTTTCAAAAGCGCGTCTATAATCTCGCCGCGGCGCTTGTCTTTTGCCTTCTGCTCTTTTTCTAACTTCAAATTTTCTTTTATTTTTGTTTTCAAATCTTCAAGGTTTTTAAAGTCGCCAAGCCCTTGTGCAAACGCATCGTCAAGCTCCGGCAGGTCATCTTCTTTAACCTCTGCTTTGGGGTCGGTGTCAGGAGCGTCCGCTTTTGCACGGGCGCGCCTAAGCGAGGTTACGGCATTGTCTACCTCGTCGGTTATAGTGTCCGGTACTGGCTCCAGACGCACCGCTTCTCCAAATGCGCGCCAGTTTTTGGGTAGAACAACCTCTGGGTACACCGCCGCGCGCACCAAAAGCCCAACAGGGTTGCCTCCCGCCAACCTGGTTACCTGCACCTTTGGCTGGCCGACTACGTCTGCCTTATGCTCTGCTACAAGAGCGGGGTAGAAGTCTCGCATAAAACGCTCGACCGCCTCCTCAAGCACTGCCGACTCGCCGATTTTTTTTAGTGCAACATCCGCCGGCACATGCCCTACTCGAAAGCCCGGTAGCTCCAAATGGCTTGCCAAATGTTTGAGCGCTTCGGTACGGTAGGGTTCAACAGCGTCAAACGGCACCTCGCCTTGGAGCTCGATTTCCGAGCCGGGTAGCTGTTTAAGCGCAAATACTTTCGCAAGAGTGGTAAGTTGCTCACTCGACATTTTGCGATACTAGCACACCTAGGAGGCGGCTGTCTCTTGTGCTTGTAGAGGAGAGTCCGGCGCCGGTGTTTGGTAGAATCTGCTCTTTTGTATTATAAAAAAGTAGGCGCCGCCTAGGCCAAGCATGATGACCACGATGATTATTGCAACCAAAGGTCCCACGGGCTCGCGTTGCGGTTTTTTGTCGGTGTATTGCGCGATGTCACGGTTCTCCATGCACAAAGTATATCTTATTTTTTTCCAAACTTCTGGTAGTAGAGCTCGATAGACTTTTGCACCGCGGCCACGGCCTCCGCCTTGCCCTTGACGCCGTGTATTTCAACAGGAGCCGGCTTACCTTTAAGCGCTTTGTAGGTTTCAAAAAAATGTTGAAACTCTTTTAGCAGGTGTTTGTTAAGGTCGGCAAGGTCATTGACATCATCCCAACGCTTGTCGTCAACTGGCACCGCGATAACTTTGTAGTCGGACTCGCCGCTGTCTATCATCTCCATTACCGCAACCGGGCGCGCGGCAACCAAAATGCCCGGCAGGAGCGCGTAGGTGGTGAGGAGCACCACGTCAAGCGGGTCATCGTCTTCCCACAATGTTTGCGGCGCAAAGCCGTAGTCAAAAGGGTAGGCCGCCGCCGAGTAGTTGGCGCGGTCGAGCTTTATAAGCCCGGTTTTTTTGTCCACTTCGTACTTGTTGTTGGAGCCGCGGGGTATCTCGATGATGACATTAATTTCTTCCGGAACATTGTCGCCAAGCGGTACGTCGTGCCAAAGATTCATAACAATGAGTATAACAAATAATTTTTACTCCGGTTTTTCTTCCGGTTGTTCTTCGGCCTTGGCAAGTTGCTCGCCCTGGGCCGACTGTATGTCGATGCGCCAGCCGGTCAGCTTGGCGGCCAGTCGTACGTTTTGCCCGCCGCGGCCTATAGCAAGCGACTGCTGGTCCTCGGCTACCATAATGCTCGCTTTGTGCTCCTCTTCATCAAGCGTTACCGACAATACTCGCGCGGGGGAGAGCGCTTCCTCTATAAACGCCTTCGGGTCTTCCGACCACTCTATGATGTCTATTTTCTCGCCGCCTAGCTCCGAAGTTACGGTCGAGACGCGCACGCCCCGCTGGCCCACCAAGGAGCCCACCGGGTCTACGTGCGCGTCGCTCGATGCGACGGCCACCTTGCTGCGGCTGCCCGCCTCGCGCGCAATTGCTTTAAACACTACAGTGCCGTGCGCGGCCTCTGGGACCTCCATTTCAAACAGCTTGGCCAAAAATTGCGGGTTGGCGCGGGAAAGGCGCAGGTATATCCCGCGCGGGGACTCCTCTACCTGGTAGAGCAGTGCGCGCAGGCGCTCGCCCTGGCGGTATCGCTCGCCGGGTATCTGCTCTTCGTACGGGAGTATCCCTGTGGCGCGGCCTAGGTCGACATAAATGTTGCCGCGCTCCATGCGCTGTACCGTGCCGGATACAATTTCTCCAGAGCGCTTGCCAAACTCGGCCACGACGGAAACCTTTTCCGCCTCGCGGATTTTTTGGATAATCACCTGCTTGGCGGTTTGTGCGGCGATGCGGCCATAGTCCTCTTTTACTTCCAGTGGGAATATAAGTTCGTCGCCAAGTTCTGCGTCGCGCTTAATCAGTTTTGCATCCTCGAGCAAAATGTGCTGTTCGGGGTTAAAGCGGGACAAGAGCTCCTCGTCTGTCATTTCCTGCGGGGGCTTCTGTATCTGCTCTTCGTCGCCCTCTTTTACAAAACGTACTGTAGACTTGTCCACAACCACTTTTACCTGGCTAAACTCCGTGGTCCCTGTGTCGAGGTTGATGTGCGCTCGGATAATCTGCCCCTTTTTTGCATATTCTTTTTTGTATGCTGTAGCAAGCGCGGCCTCTATCGCCTCGATTACTTTTTGTTTTGGTATCCCGCGTTCTTCTTCAAGCTCGCTCAAGATAGATTGTATTACTTTGATGTCAAACATAATTTTTTGATATGTTTTTAAAAACTGAACCGCCCTTGTGGGCGGCTATCAGATGCACATAATCGTATATCAACACCCCTTTTTAGTCAAGACCGATATATAATAGTGGCAATGCATGTGGAAGAGCAGATGCTCGGCGACTTTCTTGTAGACCGCGGACTCTTGTCGCGCCGCAGTATAGACGATGCGCTTAAGAGGGCTGGGGGTGCTCCGCTCTACGAGGCACTACAAGGGTTTGGGTTAGTAGATGAAGACGAGTTACGCCGCGCCGCGGCACACGCCATGGGCGTCAAGTTTGTGGAGTTTGCGCACCACGAGATAGAGCAAGATGCACTGTTTCTTATCCCCGAGCCGCTTGCCCGCGCGCACAACATACTTGGGCTAAGGGTAAGCGAGCTTGGGCTCGAGGTTGCACTGCTTAACCTTACCGACCTCGAGGTGCTGGAACCGTTGCGCCTGCGCCACAGGATATTGCCGCGGCTTACATCGCACCGCTCGCTCACACGCGGGCTCTTGCATTACCAAAAATTATTGAAGGAAAAATTTGCAGCTATCCTCGGGCGCGGCGGCGATACAGTCGAGGCGCTTCTGCACCACGCACTCCTTTCCCGCGCGCACGGAGTACACATCGACCTTAAAACTACCGGTGCCTTGGTGCGCTACCGCATCGGCCACTCGCTTGAAGATGCGATGGAATTGCCCGCGCACATCGGCCAAGCCCTTGCCGACAAACTTAAACTGCTCGCAAAACTCTTGCCCGCTTCGCCGGAGCGTCAGCGTGGCGAGCCCGCTTCGCCGGAGCGTCAGCGTGGCGAGCCCGCTTCGCCGGAGCGTCAGCGTGGCGAGCCCGCTTTGCGCGCAATGCAAGATGGCCGATTTAAATTTGAGGTGAAAGGCGGCCCCTCGACAGAGCTCGGGGCAGGCGAGCGGCACGCGGTGCATGTGTTTGCAGGCCCGCGGGCAGATGGCCTGCACGACGGCAAGGCAGGCGAGCGTATTACCTTGCGCTTGGCGCGCGAGTCCCAAGGGTACGGTGGCTTTACGCAAGAGTCGCTCGGCCTCCATGGACGCGCACTCGAAGATATACATAGGGTCATAGTAGGGCGGCCGGGTCTGATGGTGGTTGCGGGTCCTCAAGGTTCCGGTGTAACCACACTGCTTTATACATTCCTTGATTTGCTTAACGCGCCTTCGCGCGTTGTAGCCACTGTGGAAGATGCTATAGAGCACCGTCTGCCGCGCGTGATGCAGGTAGAGATAGACACGGCCGCCGGCGTGGACACCGCTACAACTCTGCGCGCAGTGCTCAAGACAGACCCCGACATAGTGATGGTCGCCAACCTTAAAGACAGCAGAGCCGCGGCGCTTGCGGCAAGCGCCGCATCGCGCGGTGTTTTGGTACTGGCAGGTATTGAGGCCGGCTCTGCGGCAGAAGCAATAGAAAAGCTCCGTGAGCTTGGAGTCCAGCCGCTTACACTCGCCACAACCCTGCGCGCGGTTGTGGCGACGCGAGTTGTAGGCAGGGTCGCGGCAGATGCGGCACGCTACTTTCCCACACGCGCAGAACTCTCCCTGTTTGATACACCTGCCAGCCAAGATGCTACGGCCGGGGTAGGCCTCGGCCGCGTACTCGCCGCGCTTAAAGAAGAGGGCGCCGTAGCAGAGGGCACAAGGTGGAAAGAGCTCCAGTTTGCCCGGGGGCAGGCGGGCGAAGGCCATGGAAACACCGCCGGGTCAGGGCAGGTTGGTTTACAAGAGGTCATGCCCATAACCGAGCCCATAAAAGAGCTTATATTGCGTGGCATAGGGGTAGTGGAGATTGAGCAAGAGGCCAAGGCAGAGGGAATGCTTTCTATAATAGAAGACGGCCTATTTAAGGCCGCACAAGGAATAACCAGTATCGAGGAGGTGGCACGCCTGGTGCGCGACTAAAACGCACTATGATATATCATAGTGCGTAGGGTATACTGTTTTTCTCGATCCACTGCGCAACCTCTTCTATCGGCAATTTTTCAGTAACGATTTTTACCATAGTCTCCTCGATATCTTTTTGTGCAAAAGAGGTTGTGTGGCCGTTATGCTCAACTACCGCCAAGGCAGCCAAAAAAGCCGTGCGTTTGTTGCCGTCTACAAACGGGTGATTGCGAGCGATACTTTCAAGCAAGGCCGCGGCTTTTAGAAACATGGTCGGGTACATTTCTTTGCCGCCAAATGCCGCCATTGGCTTTTCAGCACACATAACAAGCGCACCAGGGTCGCGCAAGCCCTCGGAGCCGCCAATACGCCGGATAATAACCTCATGGAGGCGGATTATGTCCTTTGCGGTGGGGAGGTTCATTTGTTTTTAAGCGCTTCCATGGCTGGCCGGTAACGCTCTACTGCCTCCTCGGCCCAAGCAACCATCTCGGCATTGCCGGCGGGCTTTTCCTGTTTAGCGGGCTCGATTATAATACGGTTAGAACCAACCTCGAGTACGGTGGTAAACTTGACTCCCGGTCGGATACCCAGCTTGTCCGTAAATTGTTTAAGGATGACGGCGCCGGTCGAGCTTCCTATTTTGATAAACTTTTGTTCCATAACGTCTTAATTAGTTATTATAATCACATTATAACCGAAGACACTAGCATTTGCAAGCTAGTTCGGGTGTATTAGGAGGGAAGGTGTCTTTGGTACTTGACAAATGTCAAGATTGGGTGTATACTTACAATAGATACTTCAGCATAGAGTGGGTCGCACGAAAAGTCCCAAAGAGAGGGCTTGACAAGAAAGACCGACTATGCTATACTAAATAATAGGTAAGCCAAAGCACTCCTACATAGTTTGAACGGAAACAGTCTTTTAGAGGAAGGTTGTGACCCAGAGCCAGATCTATATATAGATATAGAAAAGCGGCCGGGAAACACTCTTAACTTTAAAGAGCAGTTTCTCGGCCGCTTTTCTTGTTAAGAGAAGTGCGGGAGCGAAAACAAATTAAACAATGTCGCTCTCCCGCTTCTCTCCACAAGAGAGAACAACATAGTTAGTACATTCATTGGAAGCAAGCATAACCACCTTGTTTCCAAAAATGTCCTCGCTACTGTGCCATCCTAGAGTTTACCGAAAAAGGCGACAGTCAGGAGGGTCCTTTGAAAACTAAATAGCAGCTAGGAGCAAAGTGAAAAAACTGCTCGCAAGAGCGATCACAATGTTGTTCCTCGTTGCCGGACTGACTTCACCTAGGTCGGTACGGTACGAGGCACCGCATCCCGCGCGTGTCGACGTTCCTCGCCCCGATTGGCGGGCATATGGAGGAAAAAATGCAGACTATCGTAGGGTTGGCGATGATTATCACCGGCGGCGTAGTTGCCTATTACACTATGGGCAACGCATTGTGGGATTTTTTTATTGTTTTTTTTATTATCGCCGGCGTGTGCTTTGCCGGTGGTAATAAAAGGTTTTGAGCGAAACCTTTTCAAAAAATTCGCTCCCTATTCAAGTGCTTGATTCGCTCGAGCATTTAAATAGGTTGCAGGTGCAACCTAGTTCTTCGCCCCGGTTGGCGGGGCACTTAATGGAGGAAAAAATGGGTATCATCGTACTTGTAATAGTCTTTCTGGTATCTGTAAACATTTATGGACTCTCCACTGGCCTTTTGGTCGGTGGGGTGATAACTGTAACTTTCTTTGTTGGTTGGGTTGTCGGCTATACATGCCGATACCTTAAACATTGAAAGTAAGGTTTTGAGCGAATCCTTTCAAAATTCGCTCCTTTATACCCCCAACGAGCATAGTGCTGGGAAGGGGTTTGAGGAAACGCTACGCACTCCGGCGGGGAGGGGTGAAAAGAGGAGAATCGGCCATGTACCATTGGACCGATATCCGCGGCTTGCCTCATTTCGGAGCGACGCTGCGGCAGGCCATCGCGAAGGCGTTGGCCGCCAACAGCACCTACTAGAGTAGGTGCAACAACCAAGCTCTCTGTGCAAAACGGCTTGGCGTTTTGGTTCTTCGGGAAGGAAGAGATACCGAAGTATGGAGGCGACAATTGGTTACTGTCGTCGCCTCTCTTGAGTTCATCTTTACCAAAGGTGACTTCAAGAGGGGTTGCAGCCGAAAGGAAGTAGCCTCTACCCAAATCTCCAGCCGCCGAAACGATAGGCCGCTGGATGCTCCCGCGCTCGCACCCATTGGTAGAGCGCCTGGAGCCCTCGGGTGTCGTATGCCCTGAACGACACCTTAAAGCAAAGGGTACTTTTTTCTTCTCGCGCGTCGGCTCCGGAAACCCCGGGAGTTTAGATGTGCGGGAAAGAAAGGAAGAACGAAAAGGTGGAGAAAATCTTTTCGTTTGACGCCGAGACCAACGGTCTCTGGGGTCAGGCTTTCGCCATCGGCGCGCGCGTTTACGATGCGGCGTCAGGCGAAGTTCTTGCCCAGTTCGTTGGCCGCTGCCACATCGAGGGCGAGGTCGACAGCTGGGTCAAGGACAACGTCCTGCCCCAGATGACCGAGGTTCCGGTGAGCCACGCCGATTACGGCGCGCTCCTTGCCGACTTTGCCAAGTTCTACTTGGTAAACAAGCAAGATGCCGACGTGATCGTGCACATGGGCTACATCGTGGAGGTGAAAGTCCTCCGCGACATGGTAGACCGTGGGTTCATCGGCCCGTGGGACGGCCCTTACCCGCTCTTCGACGTTTCGGGGAATCTCCAGCATGCTGGAGAAGATCCGACGTCAACCGACGGGTATGTGCGAAAGCACGGGCTTGCGCTGTCGGCAGAGTTTGCCGGTGGCGCACACAACCCGATGTACGACAGCGAGGTTGCAGCGCGGGTGTATATGCACCTGCGCAGCCGGGCCTGACCGCAAGGTCACGATGCGTCAAAAACCGAACCGGCGAGAAACCGGGACAGCCCTGAGCTTGTCGAAGGGTTGCGAAGCACACGCTTGAGCGGGGAGCGACAGGGGTATCTGTCGCGAGACCGCAGTGCTATATCTCAACCCGGCCTTCGGCCGGCGTATGCCGCACGATACGTGGCGTGCTCGGAGGAGCGTAGAAATGTCAAAATTCTTTTTCTTTACCATCGCTTCGATTTCAATCGGAGTGGTTGGCCACGTCGCTGGCGGCGAGGCCTTCGGGTTCGCCGCCACCGCAGCGGTGGCGGGATTTTTTCTTGGAACCGCGGTGTCAGCCACCGCGGCGAAGAAAGAAGAAAGGTGAATCTCGATGAGATTCACCATCAGTGTAGGAAACTGGCAGGCCCCTGTTGAGGGTCTGCCAGATGCCCTCGAGGTCGTCAAATACGACGACCACGGGGGTCTCTACGCTCCAACACGGTCAGTGTTGGAGCGTAGGGTCGTCCGGCTGGACAGCGTTCCGCTGGACGCAATTGTGGTCGCCATAATAGGCGGCCAGAGGTACAAGTCCACGTTCCGGGCGCGCGCTCCGCGCCCGGAACAAGTGATTGCGACAGGGCGTGTGGAAGGTCTGAAGAGGACCTTCCATACGCTCGTCGCCTGGCTTCGGCCAGGCGACCATGTCGAAGTTGACGCCGTCGGAAAGATCGGCGTCAACTTACACCGCATGAGGGGGCGGTGGTTTTATGACGGCCAAACCCTCTCGCTCCACCAAGAGTGGAGTGAGGGGGTGAGGCCCGACCCCTCACACATCCGCCTACCGACATGGGGAGCGGATGGTGTAAAGGGAGCATTCCCTGTACGCACCTCGAAAGAGGTGCGTGAGAGGGAATGGGCCGAGTCGGTCCGCCGCGCCAAGGCGGCGGACGAAAAAATAGAGGCCGATTTAACTTCGGCCAAGCACGCTAAGGAAGCCGAACGCTTCCTCAAGCGCGAAGCCGCCCGTCGGGCGGCGAAGGATGGAGGGTACGAAAAAAGCTCTCCATTTGCCATTCTGGCGGCCCTCAAGAAGAAATAAATTAGATTCTGGGCCGTCCCGCCACACAAAAAGAGAAAGGAGGAAAAATGTTCTTTTAACTCTGAGCGCCGCATAGGGGATCGGCGCTATGACATAAATGCCCCAATTTCGACGATGGCGAACGCTCTGCGTTCGCCATCCCTTTCAAGCGCTTTAGCCCCTAGGCCTAGAGCATTTGAAAGGGGTTGTGTAAAAAGCAGTCCCTGAAGTTCCGATTTTGCTGGCCCAACTGGCCGCCACCCACTCAATGGTGGGTGATAGTGGCAATTCCGCAAATCGGTATTTCGGCCAAAGGGCCATCCGGCTCCGCAGCGATCTGCGGAAAATTCTCTAGGAGAGAGAAATGAAATTTCTTCTTATTGGACCCAGTGGTCTCACAAAAGTACTCGATACGGGGCCTTACGGTCAGATGGAGAACCTCCATCTGGCCGTGCAGAAGTGGGGCCTACTCTGGCCCCTCTTCCACGGTCCGGACCCCGACCCGTGGTTGCGGGTTGGGGCAGAATATTATGGGTGGGCGGAGTTCGCCTGCCTACAGCCTCTTACCCTTCTTGAGGACGGTGGATCCTCGTCGGACCATTGGGTATTGATACCCGATGGCGAAGTCCCCCAGAGGGATGGGGGTCAATACACCGAGACCATCCGCGAGGCGGTACGCCTCGCGGCGGAAGGGAGGCGGGGCGATGCCCCGTGGAAAATGGTCACCAGAATGGAGGAATTATACGCCTCTGTGTCCCAGCGCCGGGACGAAGCGGAGGCCTCCTTTAAGGAGGTCGCCCGCACCAACTGGGGTGGGAGGTATGGAGCCGCCACGGCGGCCGAGGCCGCCCGAATCGACTTCGATTCGGGCGGAAAAGCAGTCCAGAAATTATGGGACTGCTGCTGGGGCCTCTACGGAGGTCCGATGGCCGGAGCAGAAATTTCTTCCATGACCTGGGGCATCGCCTCAGGGGCATGGGAGGATTTAAACTCCTCGGTCGACGACTTGCGTCGTCGGCTGGAGGAGATCGGCGCGAAAGCGCCGGCAAAGGCGGCCTAGCCCCATCCCAGCCACCTCCGTGCAGGTGGAACGTTCATTCTTGCGAAAGCGGTCCTACTTCGCCCTTTTGGCTACGGACGGACAAGCACGGCGCTTTCGCACAACAATCGGCGGGTTGCTTGTTGCAACCCGCCCCTTTTTAAGTTTTTGATCCCGAGCATCGTCGAGGGATGGAAAATTTGAAAGGGGGGCATTCCAACATTCTGCAGAATGTTGGAATGAGAAATGCCCCTAGTTGTAGACTTCGTGGTCGCCTATGGCGAGCAGGACGGCGGAAGACTTTGTCTTATCTTCGTATCGAAAGACAACACGCAAACTGTAGGTGATAGAAAAACTATAGCAATCCTTCATTTTGCCGTGGAGTTTGTGGACGCGAAGTACTTTATGGTTGGCGGGATTTCTAAAGAGCTCTAACTTTTCTAAGACTTCCTTCTGCAAATCGTTGGGTAGTTCCTGAAAGAGCTTAGAAAATCGAGGTTTGAGGAAAATATGCATACTCTATTTTTTGTGCATGCGGGCCTTAAGGTAGGTTACTGCGTCAACGCGAATGGTAGGCTCTTGCTCTGCCTCCAACACTGCTTTGATTGCTTCTTCTTCCGACATAAGGCGTATGGCTTTGCGCACGATGCCGGCCTTGGACATCTCGGGGTTGTTAGCCTCAAGCCGCTCCAGGTCGCGCATGGCGTTTTTGTCGAGAGGTACGGAGATGGTGCTCATAAGATTAGAGTAAAAAGTATGAATAATTAATATGAATTTATAGTATCCCAACCGGTAGCACGAGTCAATGTTGCCTCGTATCATCTCTCCATACAGGGTAGCCCCCAGGGAGCTGTGAGTGGAATCCTCTACACTTCTATACGCTCAATGTAAATCGCCTCGCGCGTTTTTACGCTGAGCTTGTCGAAGCGCCACTCATAGCTCCGTGGCGGTTATTTTAAAATTAGGCGGCTCCTTCCAAGGCGAAGGAGCCGCCTTTTTTGATATCTCAAAAATGGTATATTGGCAGAGTGAAGAAACGGCTAGTCATCGGAAATTGGAAGACTTATATCGAAAGTAACGAAGATGCGCGCAAGTTGGCTGTCTCTCTGCGCAGCAAAGTTCGCGCGGTGTCCGGCGTAGAAGTGTGGCTTGCGCCGCCTTACCCTCTTTTGCCGACCGTTGCAGAGGTTCTACAAAGTTCTCCCATAAAAGTTGGCGCGCAGGCGCTCTCTGCCTACCCTGGCGGTAAGCACACCGGCGAGGTCTCTGCCAAAATGCTCAAACAAGTTGGCGCGCAGTTTGCCTTGGTTGGCCACTCGGAGCGCCGGGCACAGGGCGAGGGCGACGAGCAGGTACGCGCACAGCTTTTGCAGGCGCTTCAGGCAAAGCTCACGGCGGTGTTGTGTGTGGGCGAGCACGAGCGCATGCAGGACGGCTCGCACTTTTCTTTTATTGAGCGGCAGCTTGTTGTCGCGCTCGACGCGCTCCCGCCAAAAGCAAAAGTCATTATTGCCTACGAGCCCGTGTGGGCGATAGGGAAGAGCGCGGAAGACGCGATGCAACCGGCCGACCTCGAGCAGATGGCGATTTTTATACGCAAGACCTTGGTTGAAACTTTGGATCGCAGTGCGGGGCTCAAGATACCGATATTATACGGCGGCTCGGTCGAGCCAGCCAACGCGCGCAAGCTTTTGGCCGAGAGCGGCGTCAACGGTTTTTTGGTCGGGCACGCCAGCGTTGAGCTTGAGCCATTTTTGGAAATTATAAAATCATGCAAATAGCGTTTCAGAAAAAACCAAGTTTGCAGGAGAGCGGGAATTTCCTGCTGATAAATTCCCTCGCCTCAGCGCCGTCGCGCCTCAGACTCTCCTGCAAACTTGTTTTTTCTTACTTGCTATGAACTTGCGCAGTGTCAAAGATGCCGAGGTTTCGGGCAAGCGCGTCTTGGTGCGAGCCGACTTTGATGTGCCGCTAGAGAGTGGGCAGGTTGTAGACGACACCCGCATCCGCGCGGTACTGCCCACACTCGAGCTTTTGTACGCGCGGGGCGCCGCACAGATAATCTTGTTTACACACTTGGGGCGTCCCGGTGGCAGGGTAGTGGAGTCGCTGTGCGTAGCTCCTGTTGCCGCGCGCCTCAACAAGCTCACCCATGTGCCGTTTGAACTGCGTGAGAACCTGCGATTCGACCCGCGCGAGGAGGCAAACGATGCGGGTTTTGCAAAAGAGCTCGCCCGCTTGGGCGACGTATTTGTAAACGAAGCTTTCGCCGACTCGCACCGCGCACATGTTTCGGTTGTTGGCATACCAAACTATTTACCGAGTTATGCTGGTCTGCATCTAGTGGAAGAGGTTGAGCATCTTTCTCGCGCGCTTACTCCGCCAAAAGGATCCGTGGCAATCATCGGCGGCGCTAAGTTTGAAACAAAAGTGCCACTTCTGGTCGCGCTTATAGGGCATTACGCGCATATACTTTTGGGAGGGGCTTTGGGCAACGACATAATCAAGGCGCGCGGGCTCCCCGTGGGTGTGTCGACCGTTTCTGCAACTCCAGCACCAAGTGCGCTAGCCGGGAATGAGCGCTTGCAAGTGTCGCAAGACGCAGTGGTTAGGGAGGCGAGCGCAAATGCCGAGCGCATTACGTTAGTAAACGACATCCGCGCAAACGAGCGCATCATCGACATCGGGCCCCAAACGCGAGTGGCG
>Ga0209542_10013815_pt1 | contig 13834 bp, 13 predicted proteins | sample RifCSPhighO2_01_FD_184028 | JGI IMG/M metagenome (GOLD analysis project Ga0209542, IMG submission 184028) | Soil microbial communities from Rifle, Colorado - Rifle CSP2_plank highO2_0.1 (SPAdes) (version 2) | ecosystem: Environmental > Terrestrial > Deep subsurface > Rock core/Sediment ...
TGTTTGATGCGGGCACGGTCTCGACAAAGCGGGCAATGACGAGGAATTGGCAAATGGAAGCGCTTTAAGAATTGTAATTCTTTGGCAATAATCTGGTAATTTTTACCGCAAGCTTCACACTTTAAAACCTCTTTTAATATATCATCAGTCACATCTTTTATATTGTCAGGTATTTCTATTGTAGCATCAAGATATTCCCTAGGATCTGGGTCTCGCCAAGTAAAACCTTTAGCAATAGCTTCATCTTTGGTAATAGGGAAAAATTCTTGTACCATTGTTTCGTTGTATGCCCAAGGACATATATCTATCGGGATTTGACCACCATAACCATGCTTTAATCCTCTTTTATCCGTAAATGGTATTTCATCCATTTGTTTCTTGATCTTTTCAACCATAGGGAAATATTCTTCCTTTGTATATTGCTTATTGAAAATACAGTAAGAAGCTTTATTTAATCCCACACAACCAAATAAATATTCACATCCATGGCAACCAAAAGTATATTCAGTGTCATGATTTCTATAGCCCCAGACATTAAATTTTACATTTGACGAGTTGTAACCAGACCATGTTACTTCATACATCCATTCCGAGCTTGAACCAAATGCAGTAAAATCATAACAGTTGTGTACTCCGCCTTTTAGAAAAAATTGAGCATATTTCACATTTTCTGAATCAAAGACTAAATAACACTGATGAGTATTCTTCGAATTATAAATATAATCTCCAGAAACATTTGTGTTATTTCGCCCCATGTAAGCTCGTCGCGGATAGTTTAAAGAAAGCGCATATGTTTGTTTTTTAAATTTCTGTACATTTTTAAAAGAACCCAAATCAAACTCTTTCATTTTTTTCTGATATTCATCTTTTGTTAGCTGTTCGTTAAAGATGCAATAACTTTTATTACGCAATGAGGTGCAACCAAAGCAATCATTGCAATTTACCAAGTCTCTGGAGAAATAAACATTATGGCAATTCTCACAATCTTGTGAGAAAAAAGTCTGAAAACATGTACGTGTATCAACAATTTCATAGCATAGCTCAGGATCAGTCGAATACCCAACGTCTAAGGAGTCTTTCGTATTTAATGCACCATTGGTATAAGCAGAATCTTCACCCGTTATATGTCTAAAGCATAAATATCCATTTCTCTGAAAACTTGCCGCATTGCAATAGTCACTATTTACCATAGTTGTGTATTCGGTATGAAGAGATGCTTTTGGTACTTCCAACATTAATTCTTTATATTGCTCAAAGAATGGTCTTGAAAAATCATAATCGCGACCATAACTTTTTGGATCCCATTGGTCTCCCCACCAGACTTCTTGTTTATATACTTTGTATGGTAAATCTGGATGATAAATAGTGATAATATTTTCACCAGTAAAATCACATTTTCTTTTATATAAGATACGGTATCCATACCAAGCCATCCGTCTCAATAATCGGCATTGTGGACACCAAACTGGCGGTGGTACTTTCATTTGCTCATAAAATCCAAAATCATCTGGTTCAATCACGAAGTCCTTTTTGCAATTCTGACATATTCTATTTTCCCTTTTATACTCCATTTATATATTACTTTAGTTAAGTAAGGTACTTTAGTTTGATAAAATAACCAATTAATAAACTTCTTTATTATAACAACTCTCGCAATATACTAGTTCCTTTCGATCAGGAGCGTAAGCAGTTTCAAATTCATTATTGCACTTTTCGGCATGGTCGTGTCCACTTCTATTACACATACAAGCGCGATGCCATAGTTTTCTCGGCGGGCGAAGATCAAACCTGCGTTTATAGCGACAATTTGGACATTTTCTCGGAAGTGGAATATTTTCCTTCTTTAAAAAGAGAAGTTCATTCTTGGTGATGTTGTAATTTTTAGAACAATCTACACAGGCAAAAATTTCACTCAAGTAAGTATCCGGCACTTCTTCTATCTTATCAGGAATGGATGAATTTGAGATTGTTTCTTTTCCAAAAGTTCCGGGAATATTATCTTCCCAATGCCAGCCCTTCCCCAGCACTTCTTCCTTGGACATCGGCATATAGAGGTTTCCTTGTGTTTCATTGTAGTAAACTGGAGCAATGCTTGGCGGGAAAAATTCGCCATACTCCCCTGTCTTCTCCATGTGTTCAATAATTTTTTGTTTCAAAGCTTCATAATCTTCTTTAGAATATTTTTTATTAAAAATCATATACTCTCCCTTTTTTACACTTACGCAGCCAAATAAATTTTGGCTATTTTGACAGGTATCAGAGTACATTATATTCATATTGTCATAACAAAGGTGGCAAAACTGACAGTTGGAGGTACGGGTACACCCATGCAGTTCGTAGCAAAGTTCAAGATTGTATCCCACATGGTATAAATCCATGCAATCTTTTGGCTCAAGGCTTCCATAGAGATATTTAGAATTTTCTCCTTTAGTAACTTCAAAAGCAAAAGTTGTATTCTTGCAATCGTATATAAGACTGCCCGTAGAGTTTATATTTCTTTCGCTGATAACATAACGATGAATAGCCTCTTGTTCCATTAAATCTTTAAATTCTTTATTCAAACCTTCACGAGTTACCAAAGAAGACATTTCATATTCTTTTATTTTCTTTAAGTATTCTTCTCTTGTATATTGCTTGTTTCTAAATACATAGCTCTTGTTACGCAAATTAGAAGACATAAAACAATGGTTGCATCCATGACAATCATAACAATAATAGACTGACGAGCAGTCTTTTAGAAAAAGACTATACTGGCATTCATAACAAGAACGAGAATCGATAACTTCATACAAGCGTTCTCCTTTTTCGTAAATAAAACTACAATCCATACAATCTCGAGACTTCATACACCAAGTGCTATACAAGACATTTTCATTGTCCAAACATGCAAATGAGAGATAAACATTCCTATTATCTGCGGAATGATTGGTGTATTCAGAATTTACGCTTCTTTTATTTAGGAGCGCCATACGAGGCACATCATGCTGGAGCTCGGCAAATTGTTCGAAAAACGGCCTACTAAAATCAAAATCCCGTCCATATGAAGTAAAATCCCAATCATCTCCCCACCAGCAATCGTGACAATAAACTGTGTAAGGCTTATTTGGGGAATAGATCGTAACTGTGCTTTTACCGCAAAGGTCGCAATTTCTCCTGTACAAAGTTCGTTCATTTCTCCAGGCGTATCTACGAAGTTGCCGACACTCCGGGCACCAAGTCGGTGGCGGAACCTTTATCCTATCGTAAAAATTAAAATCCGAAGAGTCTATTGAAAACGAAATCTTACAGTTTTGACACACCCTAGTCTCTTCCATATATAATTATATTACCACCCAAAAAAGCGAAGTCCAGTACCAAGCTTTGCTTTGGTGCTGTGGCTCCGGTTCTATCGTGAAATCTTTTTTACAATTCTGACAATTTTTTGTTTCTGTTTTCATACCTTTTTCATTCTATAATTCTAACGAACTTTAGAATACACATTTACGCCATGGCGTAAATGTGTATTATGCTATGTTTTGCTTATAACACTCTTCGCAAGCTATTTTCTGATAGCCCCATTCGGGTGGATAATATGCCATTATATCTTTTGTGCAGTAAAAACATTGATAGGGGTAAGACCTAAGAGTTGCTGTCCTTCCGATTTTTTTAAGCATCCTACGGTCGAAATGAATACGTGGTAAAGCAAAGTTTTTCCTCTTATGAAATTCATATTCTGTAGGTGAAATATTGAATCTGTAATGTGTCTCAGGACAAATCAAGGCTTGGGTTGAGATTTCTGGTTTGGTTTCCCAAATACTATCGGGAAGTTCTAGCGCTGATATTCCATCCCCTGAAGAGAAATCTTCATCGGACCAATAACCGCCCAGCCTTAACACTTCTTTTTTCGAGTTAGGAAAATATATTATTCCAGTAGAAAAATTGTAATCACAGAGACCCATAGCATAGGGAAGAAATTTGCCATATTCCCCTCTTGCTTCCATGTCAGAAATTATCTTTGTTTTCAATTTTTCATATTCTTCTTTCGTGTATTGTCGATTTAAAATACAATATTTTTTCTTCCGAAGCCCAATACAACCAAAGCAATATTCCACTTCCACGCAATTGTCCAAATACTCCGAATAACGGGCATCGGACCAGGAAGAATACTTAATGGCAAAACCGCCAAACACTCCGCTATTATTCCCTGAAAGCTCGTTGTTCCACACAAAAGTCTGATCGATACAATCCGTTGTACGGAGACCACGCACGCAATTTCGACAATTTTGTGACTGATCCCAGGAAAAAACATTTATACATTTATCGCAATCAGTAATGTAATTACCAGTAGAGTTAGTGCACCTTATATTGAAATTCTCCCTATGAACTGCCTCTGTTTTTAAGATATTTTCAAGTTCAATTTTAAAAGATTCAATATTCTGATGTGAACCCATATTGATTCTTTTTAACTCTTTTTCGTATTCTTCTTTTGTATACTGTTCGTTTCTTATACAATATTGTTTATTGCGTAAATTCCAGCACATGAAACAATTCTGGCAGTTTCGACAATCAAAAAGAAAGTACGAGTCTATGCAGTCTCGTGAATTCTCAGAAAAATTTATATTAAAAGAATTATAGCAGGCCAAACAGTCGTAGGAATTCTCCAGGTTGAAAGAGAAAACTATGTCAAAAGAATCTTTAGTACCCAAAACTCGATAAAGATAACTTGAATTTTGACAATCAGACAGACCTCTGGAAAGGTAGCAGTTTTTACAATCCCATACATCGTCACACCAGTCACAGTTGGTATTATTCTTGCCTTTCTGATGAGCCATTGGAACCTTCTCCTGAAGCTCTTTTAGTTGGTCAAAAAAAGGTCGTTTAGAGTCATAATCCTGCCCGTAAGATAAAGGATTCCAGGCATCGCCCCACCATTCATGAGAAGTGTAAATTGGATATCTGGATTTATTAGGAAGAACAGTAATAAAACTATCTCCAGACAAATCAGAAACGCCTTTACGAAATTTTCCAAATACAGAGAAAATAAAATGCTGCCGGACACGACATTCAAAACATTGTATCGGGATTTTCAATCCAACTTTCTTATATAAGATTAAATCCCCTTCATCTATTATGAATTCATGATTGCAATCCGCGCAGATTTTAGTCAGAGTTTTTGTACTCATACACATTTACCCGCGCCGGACGAATTACTCGCTCGCCAAGCTTGTATCCTTTTTGAATTATATTTGCAACTGTGTGGTCTTGTTCTTTTTTGTCTGTCGGCACCGACTCTATAGACTGATGAATGTTGGGGTCGAAAATTTCTCCTTCTACTCCTATTTCTTTCACTCCATATTCTTCAAAAACTGTATTCATCTGGGAATGGATGTGTTCCACTCCCTTACGCCAACTTTCTTCTACCTTTCCCCAAGCCTCCTTGTTAGCAAAGGCCATATTGAAACTATCCATTACGGTCAAAAACCTGGTAAGAATGCGCTCGCGCATAGCTTCTGAAAGCATAGCTTTTCTGTCTTCTTCTTGTTTTCTGTAATTGGCAAATTCAGCTCGCTCTTTTTGCCAGCCAGTCAAATATTCCTCTTTTTGAACTTTGCACCCCTTTAGATCAGCCCGAAGTTTTTTGAGAGTTTTCTTTAAATCTTCTTCTCCGTCTTCATTGAACTCAAACTCAAGGACTTCAGCATCTGGCATAGGTTCTTCGTTTTTATCTTTTTCTTCATCACTCATAATTGCTATATTAACATAAAAAAATCCCTCTCGGAAGAGGGATTTTTTTATTATCTTTTTGACCACTGTGGTGCCTTTCTTGCTTTTTTGAGTCCGAATTTTCTGCGCTCTTTGGCCCTTGGGTCGCGCTTTAAGTATCCCAAGGTTTTTAAATTACCACGAAGTTCTCCATCAAACAAAGAAAGGGCTCGCGAAAGTCCGTGGCGAATAGCTTCTGCTTGACTATGAATGCCTCCACCCCCGACACGAGCCTCCACGCTCCACTTTATGGCCTTTGCTCCACTAGTTTGAATACCTTTGGTTATTGGGTCTAGAATCAAGCGACGCTGGTCTTCAGTCTTGAAATACTCCTTCGCATCTTTGGTATTCACTGTAAAACTCGCCTTGGCGGATTCCATAATGCGCACGCGAGCAGTTGAAGTTTTGCGTCTTCCTATTGCTTCAATGTATTTTATTTTTACTGCGCTTTTTTCCATATAATTTATCCGCCTAAATTTTTTAATATTATATTTTTTAATGTTTTAATTTATTTTTGTGAAAAATTTTGGTGGATTAATCAGTTATTGTTAAATTCTTCATCATCTCCCTTCGCAATTTGTTTCCTGGCAACATTTGATAAGTCGCAAGTCTTATTAATTCTTTTAGGCCCTTTTTTTTAACTGTTTCAGTGCCGTGTGATATGCGTAACCCTCCTGGAATACCCGAATACCTGGTGTGGTAAATTTCTGCTAATTTTTTGGAAGTTATGCGAAGTTTTGAAACATTAATAACTTTTACCGGAACGCCGGAATACTTATTCCTTTCAAAAGTTACTTTAGTTTTACCCATCAAATACATTGCTGCCTCGGAGGCCACTCTGCCTAAAGTTCTTCCGCTTGCATCTATCATTTTTTCTTCTGTTTTGATTGCTTGTTTTGTCATTTTATTTTATTCGCATTATTAGTATCATTCGTTACATTCGTATATTCGTATCGTGTTACACAAACTCTATAATCGCCATCTTCGCACTATCGGACTTTCTGGCTCCCAATTTTAAAATCCTGGTATATCCTCCTTTTTTATCAATATATTTTGGCGCAATAATCTCAAAAAGTTTTTTTACTTCATGGCTACGGTTTGAAAGCTTGGCGATTATCAATCTGCGAGTAGCCAAATCTCCACGCTTAGCGCGAGTAACGAGCTTTTCTATGAAGGGTCGAAGTTCTTTTGCCTTCGGCTCAGTGGTCTTTATCCTTTCTCGCACGATTAAATTGAGCGCCAAAGAAGATAACAGTGCTTTTCTCTGATTTTTATCCCTTCCGAATTTTCTTTTGTTATTGCCATGTCGCATATTATTCTTTTAGATTCAAGCCGAATTTTCCTAAAACTTTTTTAATCTCAGATATTCCTTTCTCGCCTATACCTTCAACTTCCAATAAATCTTCTCTTTTCTTTCTAGCCAGTCCACCTAGGGTTCGGATATTGGCAGAAGTAAGCGCGTTTAATGTTCGAGTAGAAAGGTCCAAGCTGTCAGTTCTCGTTTTTAAAACATCAGCAAAATCAGCTCCTTTTTTATCATCTTCTTCTGCAGTATTACTGTCCTCCTTGGATGCTTTCTTATCTGCGCTAGCAGGCAGGCTAACCTCTTCGGGCTCCTTAAAATCAACAATTGCTTTCAGCTGATTGATCATAATTTCTATAGATTGCGAGAGCGCTTCGCGAGGAGAGAGTGTGCCGTCTGTTTCAATTGAAATTCTTAAGCGATTATAATTAGTCTTATCGCTAACACGCATATTTTCAACTTCATAGGAAACTCGACGAATCGGGGTAAAGATAGCATCTACTGCTATTGTGCCTACATCTATTTTTTCTTTCTGAAAAATTTCTTTGGAAATAAATCCCAATCCCTTTTCAATTTTCATTTCAATATTTAAATTAATCTTACCAGTAACTTCCACAATATGAAGTTCTGGATTTAAAATTTCTACTTGTCCGCCAGTTTTTATATCTGCCGCTGTAACTTCCTTCGGTCCCTTTATAGAAAGCGTTACTGTCTGTGGTTCATCTGACAGCATCCTGAAACGAATCTTTTTTATATTAAGAATCATTACGATGACATCCTCTTTAATCCCATCCATAGTTTGAAATTCATGGCTAACTCCATCAATCTTGACAGATGTAACACTGGCGCCCGGGAGCGACGAAAGAATTATTCTCCTTAAGCTATTCCCCAATGTATGACCATACCCTGGGTATAATCCATCTATTTCAAACACCCCTTTGTTGCCCTCTTCTACAACAATACGAGGCTTGGAAGGCATAATTATTTTATATTCAGGCATATATATTTAAGTTATAAAGTTTCAGCCCTAGGCTGATCCGCCTTTGGCGGAAATTAATAATAAAGTTAACGACTATAAAACTCGAGCACTGCATTTAAATCAAGGAACCCTTCAGTGTTTTTTGGTTTATCTAAAATCTTTCCCTCCATGCTATTTAAATCAAAACTGACCCATGCTGGAGAATTGTAGTCTTTTAAGTTCTCAGCCAAATTTTGAAAAATTTTCTTGCTCTTGGAACCTTCACGAATTTTTACAACATCTCCGGATTTTAATTCATATGACGGAATAGTAACTCTCTGGTTATTGACAATAAAATGTCCGTGAGAAACCATCTGTCTTGTGGCCCGTCTGCTGTTGCCGAGCCCCATTCTGTAAATCACATTATCCAAGCGAAATTCAAGTCCTTCATACAATTTCTCTGCTGTCCCGGCGCCTTTTATATGGGAAGCTTTTTTAACATAATTAGACAGTTGGCGTTCGGATATCCCGTAAGAAAAACGAGTCTTTTGTTTTTCAATAAGCTGTGCTCCATATTCCGAAGGCGCCTTGGGACGGCGCGCTCCAGGCAACCCGCCCTTTGAAGATACGGCTCTAAATTTAGAAGTCTGGCATTTATCATAAACTCCGGGGCCTAGTCTTCTGCAAATTTTAAATTTTGGTTTGGATAACATGTTTTAGGCTTTAGCTCTTAGGCTTTAGGCTTTAGCTTTTGCTAGATACCTAGGGCCTAGAGCCTAATTTACTATTAATTACACCCTCCGTGGCTTTTTAGCTTTTGGTCCATTGTGAGGCACCGGCGTAGCATCAGCGATAGTTGTTATTTCAATGCCGTGAGCCATAAATGCCCTGATGGCAGGTTCACGACCAGACCCAACTCCGAGCACTACCACATCTGCATCCTTAACCCCTAGTGTTGCCGCGCGACCTCCGATGATATCACCTACTTTTGATGCAGCAAAAGGAGTCCCCTTTTTTGCGCCTCTAAAACCCAAACTTCCCGCGCTTGACCAGAACAATGTGTTACCTAATTTATCCGAAAAAAGAACCTTAGTGTTGTTAAAAGTAGCATCAATGTGCAAAACTCCGGAAGTAACTTTCTTCTTTGGCATCTTAGGAGAACTTTTTGCTTCTTCCTTGATTTCCTTATTGTCCTCCTTGGATTCTGTTGTAATCTTCGTCTTTCCCATTTATCCGCCTAAATTTTTTAATAATAATATTGTAATCTCTGATCCGCTTTAGTTTTGTGAAAAATTTTGGCGGATGAATTGAACTATGTTTTACTCTCTTTTCTCTTACCGGATGCCATTGTTTTTCTGACATTACCCCTAATGGTTCTGGAATTGGTCTTTGTTCTTTGTCCGCGAACTGGCAACCTTTTTATATGGCGGATACCTCTATAACTTTTGATATCCTTTAATCTTTTAATATTGGCCCCTATTTCTCTCTTTAGATTTCCTTCTATTAAAATCCCTTCAATAACAACACGAATCTTGTTCTCTTCATCTAGAGATAGGTCTTGAGCGCGTTTACCCCTATCAATTCCAACCTGATCTAAAATTTTTCGAGCGCGAGAAACACCGATACCGTATAGGCAAGTCAAGCCAATCTCAAGTCTTTTTTCATTTGGTACTGTGATTCCAAGAATTCTCATCCCGTTTAGAAGCAGGTCGCGGTCGGCAGACCGTGACTATACTTTTTTATGTTATTAAATTTTATAATTTTTTTAAACATTATCTATATATTAAACTGCGACCGCGGCTTCTAACGGGACTCATTGTTATTGTTTTTGTTTATGTTTGGGATTGGAACAAATTATTCTTAAATGCCTGGATCGTTTGACCATTTTACAATTATCACAGATTTTTTTTATTGATGATTTAATTTTCATACTGGTATCAAAATCTCATTTAACGCAAAACAGAGCAAAAACAAGGCAAAAACCCTTGTTTTTCAACACTTTTTATACTTTAAAAACCGTAATTAATATAATACACTATTGTTAAAAAAAATACAACCTTATTACAGCCTTTTGACTATTCTGCCCTTTCCCCCATATGGGTCTAGGACCACTTCGACTCCGTCTCCTATTAAAACTTTAATTCTATGCATCCGCATCTTTCCCGAAAGATACGCTAGAATTTCTCTCGCATCTTCGTTATTCTCTTGTACCCCATTTTCAATTTTAACTCTAAATAATGTGGAGGGTAGAGCTTCGGTGACAACTCCTCTCGCAGTTAAAATTTTATCGTCTTTTGGATCACTCATGTATATTCCGCACATTATAATAAAGTAGAGTACTGCTTGTCAAACACATAGGATACATAAATACTGTGTAATTTATTCTGGGTAATTTACAATCACTTCTATGTCTTTTGTTTTTTCTGGAAAAGATCTTTTCCAGAAAGGTCGAATGTTAACGTCTGCTGTATCAATATTTGGGTATTGAGACAATATTTGGTTAAAATCTTTTTTTTGTTTACCCAATAGATCATCTGCGAGCTCACGCGCGTCAATCTCCCAAATAATTTTTATATCACCTGACAAATTGAAATTTATATTTTTGATATCCCTGAAGGGTGTGCTGTCTTTATCAGAAAATCCTGCTTGCGCAGATAAAGAGAAAGTCAGATCCCGGAGATCTGGAATAAAAACAACGCTACTGCCATCGTATTCTTTAATATTATTATCCGTGATTTTTTTTACCAGATCTGTTTCATTAAATAGTAAACCGTACAATGTGCCAGAAAGTGTTACAGGCAATATATTCTCCTTAGAGGATATCAAATCACTAACGCTGTCATTTATTTTTAGAAATGTCGCGTCTTTAAACAAAATAAACCCGTCTGGAATCTGGTCAGTAGCTTGTCGTGAAAGTTTTTCCTGTAGGGCTATTTTTAGCTCACTTAATGCGATGATTTTTTCATTCTCCGAAATAACGTAAAATTTTCCTTGTAATCCGCCAGTAATGGCTCCTTCGCTCCTTCCATAAAATTTAGCATACTTGGGACCGCCCTTGAAACCTAAAATAGTAAAATCAAGCGGGCCACTATTGTATTCTTCTCCCCCCTCTGATCCGTAAATCCCCACTTCCACAGACCCCGGAGTGCCATCTTTCATACCTGGTACGACTACCTGCTTCTCGGTTTTGTAGATTTTACCGTTTGAACCCTCAAGTCTTGTATTGATGTCAAGCCTTTGCGTTCCTGAACCGAAAGTGTTGAAAATTTTAACTTTTCCTGTTGCTTTTTTTAATATATCTTGCTCTCCACTGGCCTGTATTGTTTTGGTCTCCTCTCCCGAGATTTCAACTAGATTAAAAGCTAGGGCAGTTGTGCCGGCATCCTTACTCGCAGATAAATTTTCATTCAGCGTTAAATTTTGTATTTTGGGGTTTATTATTATCGTCGCTTTAGAGAAAAGATAAGAGAGGGCAAAAACCAAAAAAACAACAGATACAACCGCGACCGGCCAAAGCGTATGCCAAGTTGGGTCCTTTTCCTTTTTCCTTAGTTCTGTTAAAGAAATTTCCTGATTTACATCATTTACTTTTTGGCTTGCTCGTGTTACTCGCCTTGCGCTTTTGGTTTTTACCATATCTTGCAGTAAATTTTTTGGCATAATTGTATTCTACCGTGAAATTAAATCTTTAGCAAAACCATATTGTAAGCATTTAATTAAAAGAACGATTTATGTAAATTGAATTAATGGTAAGGTTAGGGTCGCGAATAGAATCGTTATGGAATGTTGCCATATCGCGGAAAAATTCCGGTCCTAAAAGGACAACTGTGAATTTGGATTCAGTAAAAGTGTATTGATTAAATTGTTCATTTCTAATTACTTGACAGAAAAAATCTGCAAAATCCTTTTCAACGGATACAAAAATCGTTGCAGGAATAGAGACATCGTTGGAAATATTAGCCAAAGATTCCTGAAATTTATTCAGCCATTTTGTTTTTAATTTATCTATTTCTATCTCAAGCTTTTTCTTGTATGAATCTGAAGCATGCTCATCTTTGACAAGGGAGATGAGTGACCTGGCTTCGCCAAGGGACAGGCGAAGGCTAGATGCAATTTCGCGGATAATAAAATTGAATCCTAAGGGAAAAGAAACGGACTCGCGTAATGCGTTTTTCTTTGCCATAGCAATATCCGTTACTTCACCGCCAATATCAATCAAAAGGAAGTTGTCATCATGTGAATGAATATCGCGCACCACAGCAAAAGAAGACAGCAAAAAAGAACAGAACTTTATATTCAAGAAATTAAAATGTTTCCTTATTGTTTCTTCTATTTTCTGCAAAACTGACTCCTCGCCCACCGACACAAAGACAGTCATTTCAAGCTTGTTGGCCTTTTGATCCAGAGGCTTCTCCGTCTCATAGCCATTCAGCATCGTTTTTATACTTTTAAGTTCTATTGACCGAACAGAGTTTTCAAGATTTGAGTATTTTGCCAAATTTTCTTCTTCAAAAAGAGCAACCTCCTTTTTTATTAGATCGTTCGCCAGTGTTGGTGTGAATACAAAGGGGGTATTTTTTTCAAAACTAATAATTCTAGTTTGAGAAAAATGCCAAGGAGACGAAAGAACGCAAAAAATTTTCGCAGGAGCCCCCATGCCAGCCTTGTAGATTTTACTAGCAACAACATTTAAAGATTGAGTAGTTAATAATAGGAATCGATTAGCATCAATATTCTCTTCCAGGGCTATGGGCTCACGCAAGGACATGATTATTCTAGGAACCCCGGACTTCTGCGTCCAAAAAAGCACTCCTCCCACAGAAGAAGAACCGATATCAAAAACCAATACCAGCGTATCTTGCTTTTGCTTTTTCGAAAAGATTCCCATCGCTTTAATTGTAACCCGTACTGAAATTTTTTCAAAGCTCCATATAAGGAAATGAGTTATGAAAGCACCGCCTTGATGCGTCTTATGCCCTGCGCTACCGCTTCTTCTTTTTGGATTTTAAAACTACCAAGTTCGGACGTATTAGAAACATGTGGGCCGCCACAAAATTCTTTGGAAATAACTTTGCTATTTTTACTTGACCCCTGCCCGTCCGGCAGGCGGGCGTTTTTGGCGGGTTCTTCGATGAAATACACAGAAACTGTTTCCGGATATTTCGCCCCGAACTCCATCTCAGCGCCAATTTTTTCTGCTTCAGCAAGCGGCATCTCTCTCCTCTCTACATTTAGACCTAAATTTATTTTGTCATTGACCCAATCTTCCACCTTTTTCTTTTCTTCATCGGTAAGTTTATGGTCACAAAGAAAATCCAAGCGCAAACGCTCTTCAGTTATGTTACTGCCCCTCTGTTTGATTTTAGGGCTCACAACGGCCTGTAGGCCCGCCAGGAGCAAATGGTGGGCGGTATGCAGTTTTATTGTTTTCGGATTGTGATTCGCCAGTCCGCCCTTAAACATCCCAGCGGAAGATGTCTGGGAAAGTTTTTGATGCTCTGCCATTTTTTTATCAAAATCCGCGCGGTCAATTGTTAGGCCCTTTTCTTGCGCCAGTTCTATAGTGAGCTCTATGGGGAAACCATAGGTGGTAAACAAAATAAACGGGTCTACGCCTTTTTCAAACTCCCTCAGTCCCCTATCTAGCGTTTCTCTAAATTTATTTTCTTCTTTCGTAATTTCTCCTTTATCATCCAAGTCATATACCCCTTCGTAAACTTTTTTCACTTTTTCAATTTTACTCTGCAATGGTTCCGTTGAGAACCTTACCGCCCGGCGGATCAATCTGCGCAAAATATATCCTCGGCCTGTATTGCCTGGTACTACACCGT
>Ga0209542_10013816_pt1 | contig 13832 bp, 11 predicted proteins | sample RifCSPhighO2_01_FD_184028 | JGI IMG/M metagenome (GOLD analysis project Ga0209542, IMG submission 184028) | Soil microbial communities from Rifle, Colorado - Rifle CSP2_plank highO2_0.1 (SPAdes) (version 2) | ecosystem: Environmental > Terrestrial > Deep subsurface > Rock core/Sediment ...
CCTCGCCCTTGTTGTATAATGCTAAAAAGCTCATGAGTGATCCTTCAAATCAGGACGAAAAAATCACATATTTTGCCGAGACGGACGCCCGCGACAAGCGCGTTAAATTTGGCATTAAAGCCCAAGACCGCACCAGACATGTTTATGTCATCGGGAAAACGGGCATGGGCAAGTCAACCCTTCTTGAAAATATGGCCGTTCAGGATGTCCAAAACAGCGAGGGCTTGGCTTTTGTTGACCCTCACGGCAAGTCGGCTGAACTTCTTCTTGAATACATTCCGAAAGAGCGCATCAATGACGTTATTTATTTCGCGCCTTTTGATACCGACTACCCGGTTTCTTTCAATGTTATGGAAGATGTCGGCCCGGAAAAAAGGCACTTGGTGGCCAATGGTTTAATGTCTGCTTTCAAAAAAATCTGGGTTGACGCCTGGTCGGCCAGAATGGAATACATTTTAAACAACACCCTTTTGGCTCTTTTGGAATACCCGGAATCAACTCTTTTGGGAGTAAACCGCATGCTTTCAGACAAATGGTACAGACAAAAGGTGGTGTCAAATATTTCAGACCCCTCGGTTAAATCTTTTTGGACGGATGAATTTGAAAAATACGGCGAGCGTTATATGCAGGAAGCCGGCGCGGCCATTCAAAACAAAGTCGGTCAGTTCACGGCCAACCCCCTGGTTCGCAACATTGTCGGCCAAAGGCACTCTTCTTTTGACGTCCGTAAAATTATAGACGAGAAAAAAATTCTTATCGCCAATTTGTCCAAAGGAAAAGTGGGTGAGCAGAACGCCAACCTTTTGGGCTCTATGCTCATTACCAAAATTTATTTGGGAGCGCTGTCCAGAGCAGACGTAAATGCCGCCGGGTTGACGAAATTGCCGAACTTCTATCTTTTTGTTGATGAATTTCAGTCTTTTGCCAACGAATCGTTTGCCGACATTCTTTCCGAATCGCGCAAATACAAATTGAATCTGACCATTGCTCACCAATACGTTGACCAAATGTCCGAGGAAGTGCGTTCGGCCGTTTTTGGCAACGTGGGCACCACAATCGCCTTTCGTGTCGGCCCCTTGGACGCGGAACTCCTTGAAAAAATCTTCTTTCCGACGTTTACCGCCGAAGACCTGGTGAACCTCGGCCGCTATCAGACGTATCTAACTCTTATGATTGACGGCATAGGTTCTCAGCCATTTTCTGCCGTCTCTTTGCCGCCCATAGAAAAACCCGCCGAGAGTTTCCACGACAGAATAATTGAATCTTCGCGCAAGTCTTTTGCTCGGCCGAAAGACAAGGTGGAAGAAGAAATAAAAGCGTGGTATTTGGAAGGAGGGGAAGAGCGCACCGCTTTTGATAAAAAGAAAAGGAGAAGCGGCTCGCCTCGATTCGGCGAAGCGGCTGGCGGACAAGACAGGGGAGAAATGAAGAAGGCTTTATTTGAAGCGATACAGACGGGAGCGGCAGTGCCTGTTCAGGAAAGCTCGCCCGTTTCTTCCGCGGTAACTCTTCAAGAGACGGCAAAAAAACACCACGGCGGTGATAAAAAACACGATTTTAAGAAACCTTCCGTCCAAAACGTCAGCGCTCTGAAAGAAGCCCTTTCCTCTTTGGGTGTTAGAAGCGAAAGCGGAGAACAAAACAAACCTCCGGAGCATAAAAAAGAAGAACCGAAGAAAGAGCATCAACCAAACAATCACCCGAATGAAATTCCCGAAGACGAACTTCGCAAAATTCTCGCCATAGACGAATGATTCAACGCGTTTTGATTTTCTCAACAGACGATTTCCTATACCCAGCAGGTGGGGCGGAAGTGGCAATAGAGGAAATATCCAAACGGATGCCGAGTGTCTCTTTCACTTTTATATGTGCCAAACTGCGCAAGAAATCCCCAAGCTACGAAAAAATTGGCAACGTTGAAATTCACAGAATTGGTTTTGGCATACCAAAACTTGATGGGATACTTCTCGCCTTGTTTGGGTCAAAGCTCGCGAAGAAACTTCACATACGCTCGCCCTTTGATATCTCATGGGCGGTCATGGCTTCTTACGGCGCTTTTGCCGCCCTGGATTTTAAGAGGAAATCTGGCGTGCCATATCTTTTGACTTTGCAAGAAGGCGATTCGCTTGAAACAATAAAAGGAAAAACAAGATTTGTCAGCAAAAAGTTTTCGTCTATTTTTAAAGAGGCGGCGGGTTTACAGGCAATTTCCAGTTTTCTTTTTGAATGGGGTAAAAGAATGGGATTTAAGGGTGCGTGCGGCAGAGTGATTCCGAACGGAGTAGACATAAAAATGTTTGCTGACGAGATATATGTAGATCAGACGGCAAAGATAAAAAATTCTTTCGGTTTTCTTGAAGGAGCCAAGATTATTATCACTGCTTCGCGTTTGGAGTCAAAAAACGGAGTGGAAGACATTATAAAATCCTTACCGCTTTTACCCGCAAAAGTTTGTTTGGTGGTGTGCGGAGGAGGCTCCTTGGAAGAAAAACTTAAAAACCTTGTTCATCAACTTCTCCTCCAAGACAGAGTAAAGTTTTTGGGGTTTGTTGAGAGAGAAAGACTGCCGCTTCTGTTTAAGTCGTCTGACGTTTTTGTGAGACCATCTTTATCTGAAGGGCTGGGCAGTGCATTTTTAGAGGCTATGGCGGCAGGTATTCCTGTTATTGGTACTTCGGTTGGCGGAATTCCCGATTTTCTTATAGACCCTTCAAGTACCTCAGGGCAGGCGGCGACTGGTTTTTTTTGCGAACCGCAAAACCCCAAAAGTGTAGCGCAAACAATAGAAAAAGTACTAACGCTTTCTTCCCAGGAAAAGGAAACAATTATCTCGCGAGCCCAGAGTATAGTTAAGGAAAAATACGACTGGGATAAAATTGGGAAGGAAATGGAAAGTATGTTTGAATGTGTGTATACCAATGCGCGTATCGTCCTATAATATGGCTATACAGAGCCATTTAATGGCTAAACCCCCCCACCAAAAAAACTTTGGTGGGGGGGCAAGTAAGGGTATTTTTGTAATTTCTTTTGATTTAGAACTTGCGTGGGGCACCAGAGGTCTTTTTCCAAAAGATTATGCTGGTGAGCGTTTTGTAATTCAGGAAATTTTAAAGTTGTTTGAAAAATACAAGATTTCAGCCACTTGGGCGACCGTTGGACACATTTTTCTTGACAGTTGTAGTCCGGTTGATGGCATTAAACATCCCGAACTCAAAAGAAAAAATATGTCAGGGCCAAATGATTGGCTTTTAATTGATCCATGCGGTGATCTTAAAAAAGATCCATTTTGGTATGGGCCTGATGTTGTGAAAATGATTAGAGGTTGTGGAGTGTCTCAAGAAATCGGTTCGCACGGATTTTCTCATATTTGGGTGGATGCAAAGGAGTGCGATAAAGATTTCTTTGAAACGGACCTAACGGCTTCAATTGATGTTTCAAAAAAAAATGGCGTCAACCCAATATCTTTTGTTTTTCCCCAGAATAAAATTGCCCACTTAGACGTTCTAGAAAATCGCGGCTTCAGAATTTTTAGAAGCGAAGACGATAATTGGTACGAACATTTTCCTAAAATATTAAAGAGAATTGCTCATGTAATTGACGATTACTTTATGCCAACCGCGCGAAGCATAAGGCCTAGAAAAGTAAAAGGTCTTTGGGATATAGCGGGCAGTTATTTTTATGTTCACAAAAGTAGTTGGGCGAAATTCTTGCCCGTGTCTTTCAGGGTCCGAAAAGCAAAGAACGGTCTCAGGCGTGCTGTTGAAAACCGCGAGATTTTTCATCTCTGGACACATCCTTTCAATATTGCCTCTGCTCCAGAAAAGCTTTTAGCCGGCTTTGAAGAAATTTTAAAAGAAGCCGACAGGCTTCGTTCTGAAGGAAAGCTGAAAATTTTCAACATGAAAGAACTTGCAGATTTTCTTGATAAAAATTTTGGAGAATTACCCGCCGCTATTGTTTTAGATGCAGAACAGAAAAGTTCCCTTTCCGCGGTTCGTTCATTGGGGCAAAAGGATATTAGAGTTATTTCTGGCGGTAAAAGAAGATTTGCAATTTCGCGATGGTCCAGGTTTTCTGAACAGTCTTTTACTTACCCAAGCCCGCTTTCAAACAAAAGGGGTTTTGTAGATGTCGTTATAAGTGAAGCAAAAAAGCTTGGAAACAGACCTGTAATTTTGAGTTTCTCTGATGAAACAATAAATCCATTAATTGAAAGAAGGGTAGAAATAGAGAAAGTCGCTCGCATCGTATTGCCACAGAAAGAGGCGATAGACATTGCTTTTGACAAAGAAAAAACCCTCGTTCTTGCTAAAACATTAAATATTCCCGTTCCAAAAAGGGGAGTCGGCTTTCCTAGAGTTGTAAAGCCGAGACACACTTGTTATTGGCCCCGAAATGGCAATGAGGGGTTTCAGACTACGGCAAAATTTGCGATGGGCGAAAATGATTTAAAGAAAAAAGTTTCCGATTTTCAAAGTAAAACAAACGAAATTCCAATGGCACAGGAATTTTTGAAAGGAGAAGAATATGGAGTGGAGGTTTTGGCCGATAATGGCAAAATTCTGGCGTTGTGCGCACACAAAAGAATTCGCTCAATTTCACCAATTGGAGGAGCTTCTGTTTTGAAAGAAACGATCAATGGTGGAATGATGTTTGAATATGCAAAAAAACTTATTGAGGCGCTCAAATGGACAGGTCCTGCTATGGTTGAATTTAAAAAGGACGCAAAGACGGGCGAGTTTAAACTAATGGAAATAAATGGCCGGTTTTGGGGCTCGTTGCCGCTTGCGATTTTTGCCGGAGTTGATTTTCCATACCTTTATTACAAGCTGGCTCTTGGTGAGTCATTTGAGCCAGATACGACATACAGGAAAGGGGTTGTTTCAAGATATTTCTTGGGAGATATCAAAAATCTTTTGACAGTGCTTTTCAAAAATGACCCAATGAGAAAATTCGCATACCCATCACGTCTAAAAGCCATTAAGAATTTTCTTACCCCAGCAAAAGGTCCAAGCCGTGAAGATATTTTTTCTTGGAAAGACTTGAAACCGTTCTTTTTCCAATATTTGGACAGGATTTTGAATTAGATATAGACTTCGTTATATGAAAATACTCGTAACTGGAGTCGCAGGAGCCATAGGCTCAAATCTGTCAGAGAGGCTTATTTCCCTTGGACACAATGTTATAGGCATTGATTCTTTTAATGATTATTACGACGTTAGTATCAAAAAGACAAACGCCCATGACATTGAAAAAAAAGGTGTCATGGTTATCAATAAAAATTTGGTTACTGATGATATTTCTAAAGAAATAAAGAATGTTGAGATGGTTTATCACCTCGCAGCCCAGCCAGGGATATCGTTAGCGACTTTATTTGATGATTATTTGAAAAACAATATTATAGCGACATATAAATTAATTGAATCAGTAAAAAATCTGCCGACACTAAAGGCCTTCATTAATGGCTCAACCTCATCAGTATATGGCCCTATTGCTAAGGGAAATGAGGGTTCAGAAACAAAACCTAACTCATATTATGGAGTGACAAAACTTGGGGCAGAACAGCTAGCTTTATCTTATTTTAGAGGTCAAAAGTTACCAGTAATAAACTTACGGCTCTTTTCGGTATATGGAGAAAGGGAACGTCCAGACAAGTTTTTTTATAAACTCATAAAATCTATATATGAAAATTCAGAATTAAATATGTTTGAAGGAAGTGACAAGCATATGCGAAGTTATACCTACGTAGGAGACATACTAGACGGCTGTGTATCTGTTTTGGGTCATATTGAAGAATGTTTAGGACAAACATTCAATTTAGGAAATGGCAAAAGTGTAAGTACAAAGGAGGCCCTTAAAACAGTTGAGGAGTTAATGGGTAAAAAGGCAAACATCAAAATTGTCCCCGCTCGTCTAGGAGATCAAAAAGAAACCAAGGCAAATATTGAAAAAGCGCGAAAAATTCTTGGCTATAATCCGCGCACGGATCTACGAACAGGATTGAAAAAACAGATTGACTGGTATGGAGAAAAAATATTCAGAAAATAAAAAAATACTAATTACCACAGGCCTTTTTCCGCCCCAGATAGGCGGGCCGGCCACTTATAGCGAGCTTCTTCTGCGCGAGCTTCCAAAACGTGGTTTTTCCGTGCGGGTCCAGAATTTCGGTTGGGTATTGCATTTTCCGAAGATTATCAGGCACATCGTCTATTTTTTTAAGGTTTTAAGACATAGTTTTTGGGCGGATATTATTTATGCCCAAGATCCAGCTTCTGTCGGCCTGCCATCATTGGTAGCGGCCAAACTCACGGGCAAACCGTTTCTTTTGAAGATTGTGGGCGATTACGCTTGGGAGCAGGGAGCACAGCGTTCAGGCGTTGAAGATTTACTAGATGTCTTTTCAGTCGAAAACGAAAAATATCCGTTTTTGGTAAGGGTGTTTAAGCGTGTGCAGAAATTTGTTGCAGACCGTGCGGATAAAGTCGTGGTGCCGAGCAAATACTTGAAACACATCATATCAAATTGGGGAGTGGATCCGAGTAAAATTACAGTTATTTACAATGCGTTTCATCCACCGCACGTAAACGACTCCCACGAGGAACTACGCCGTAAATATCATATGACGGGCAAGATTCTTATAACGGTTGGAAGATTGGTACCATGGAAAGGTTTTCCAATGTTAATAGAGCTCATGCCGGAAATTGCCCAAACCATTAACAACGTAAAACTTTTTGTTGTCGGTGACGGGCCCGATAAAGAATACCTCCAAAATGTTGTTAAAAAATCAAAAACGGAAAAATTTGTGGAACTTTCCGGCAAGAAACCCCAAAAGGAGCTGTTTGAAATGATAAAAGCCTCTGACTTATTTGTTCTTAACACGTCATATGAAGGGTTATCCCACCAACTTCTTGAAGTTCTTGCTCTTGAGACGCCGATAATTACCACTCCCGCAGGAGGAAATGTGGAAACGATTGATTCGGAAATTAACGGCCTTCTCATTCCGTATAACAACAAAAAAGCTTGGAAAAAATCAATACAAGATTTACTTAACCATCCTGAAAAGAGAAAAAAACTTACTATCTCTGGCAAAGAAAAAGTAAAGGAATTTGGAGAAGAGAAAATGCTTTCGGAAATTTCAGCGATCCTGAAATCTATCGCCAAATAAAGCCATTTTATGGTATAAAAGCAGTATGGACGTGCTCATGCTATCAGGCGACCCGAAACTCTCTGACCCCGACTCGGTTGTTTCTAAACGCATGGCTTCATACGGGACTTTAGCTGAACGGATTTTTATTATTGTTACTGCGGAAGGTAAAAATTACCAATTGGCTCAAAATGTTTTTGTCTATCCCGTTGGCAGGGGTCTGCCCGTATTAAGAAAAAATTCCATTGTTAAAAAGGCAGTTGAGATTATAAAAAAAGAAAACCTTACACCCGCCGACACGTTGGTCACATGCCAAGACCCATTTGATTTGGGGGAAGCGGGAATAACACTCAAGAAAAAATTCGGTATGAAGCTTGAAATACAAATCCACGGGGATATTTTCAGTCCCTGGTTTGCAAAGCAATCGGTTTTACACAAATTACGTGTTTCAAAGGCCCCGAAGGTTCTTGTTCTTGCAGATAAGATACGAGTGGTCTCTTCCGCAATAAAAGACTCTTTGCTTGGTATTGTGCCGGAGCACAAAATATATGTCCTTCCAATTGCCATAGACAAAAACACGATGGGAGAGAATAAAAATTTTCTGCCGAACAAATATCCGGGTTTTGGTTTAATTATGCTTATAGTTGCCCGCCTGGAGCCAGAAAAAAATGTTGCGGTTGCTATAAGACTCTTAAAAAAGATTCTTACTATTGAGCCGCGCGCTGGTCTTGTCGTAGTAGGTGATGGAAGCCAAAGAAAAAATCTTGAATCATTATCACGAAAACTTAGGGTGAGAGAACATGTTTCATTTGAAGGTTGGAAGGAAGATGTGACAGATTATTTTGCGTCGTGTCATCTTTATCTGCAGACGAGTTTTTTTGAGGGCTATGGCATGGCCGTTGCCGAGGCGGCCATGAATGGTAAAGCTATTTTATCTACAGATGTCGGTCTCGCCCATGATTTGGCTACACTAAGCGCTACTGTGGTAGTACCAGTGGATAACGAAGAAGAGCTTTTCACACAAGCCAAGTTTCTTCTTAATCAGGAAAAAAGGAATATCTTGGGCATTGCTGCCCAAAAAGTGATAGGCAGTCTTGTCTTTTCCCGGGAAAAATATTTGCAAAAACAAGGAGAGCAGTGGAAAAACATGTTGCAAAAATAATATCATGAGACTTCTGGTTATTACTCAAGCAGTAGACGAAAACGATCCTTTGATGGGTTTTTTCACCTCTTGGCTAAGGGAACTTTCAAAACACGTTGAACACCTGGACGTTTTGACTTTAAAGAAAGGTAAATATGATTTGCCCGAAAATGTGCAAGTTTTTTCTCTGGGCAAGGAAAAGGGCAGAAACCCTCTTTTCAAAACCCTGATGTGGGCGTGGTTGGTCTCAAAACTTTTACCCAAGGCAAACGGCGTATTTGTTCACATGGCCCCCGAATACGTAAGAGCTATATGGCCGTGGAATTTTTTCTTTCGCAAGCCGATTGTTATGTGGTATTCGCATATTAAGATAAGCTCTACCGCGCTTTGGGCTCTTAAGAGAGTTAAGGCGGTTTGTACGGCATCAATTGACAGTTATGATTTTTCAGGAGCACTTGCTAAATATAAAGACAAAGTTTTCTCAACCGGACATGGCATTGACACTAACTTTTTTTCTCCGCCCCCGTCTTTACCAAACAATAATCCCAAAAGAATTGTTGCCATTTCGCGTATTTCATATGTCAAAAGAATTGAGGACCTCATAGAAACGGCGGCAATCTTAAAGAAAGAAAAAATCAATTTTGTTGTTGAAATGTATGGCGCCCCCTCCCGTAAAGAGGACAATGAATATCTCTCTAAACTTAAAAAACTTGTTAAAGAACGCAAAGTTGAAGACTTATGGCAGTGGAGGGGCAGTATTGTTAACAATAAAACCCCGGATATTTACCGAAAGGCTGATATCTTTGTGCGCATGCAAGGCGGTGGTGGTTATGGTAAGACAGAACTTGAGGCAATGAGTTGCGGTTTGCCGATCACAGTACCGACGAAAGTTTATAGAAAAAACTTTCCGGGTTTTGCGGAGGATATTACCTATCCGGAGAAAGACATCAAGGCCCTTGTTCAATCCATAAAAAACATTACAAGGTGGGAAACCGACCACAGGACAAAATTCAGCCGGGATGCGAGAGAGTATGTTTTGGAGAAACATAACATTGAAATTTTGGCTAAGCGTATTGTTGAAAAATTTTCATGAAAAAAGTCTGTTATTTTGGAATATATGACCCGCAGCACTGGCGAAGCCGGATACTCTCTCGTGGTTTCAGGCGCGCGGGTTTTGAGGTGATTGAATGCCGGATTAACCCGCGAGAGGTCAAAGGAATCAAGAAATATTTTGAGTTATACAAAAAGTATAAAGCCTTAAGACAAAATAAATTTGATTATATTGTCGTCGGATTTCCCGGATATTTCATTGTGTTCCTGGCGTATGTGATTTCTTCAGTTCCGATCATATTTGATGCATATATTTCCTATTTTGACGGTGTTCGTGACAGAAGAAACTATTCACTCCTTCATCCCAAGATGTGGTTCGCTTGGTGCGTGGATTTTGTTGACGGACTATGTTCTGAAGCTGTTTTGGTACTAAACTACACCTCTAAAGATTTTTTTGTTAAAACGCTAAAAGTAAAAGCGTCAAAAGTTGAGGTTCTGCATAAGGGTGCAGACGAAGCGGTTTTCTTTCCGCGGCAGGAAAATCGGCCTAAAAAAAAAGACAAATATATTATTGGCTGGTGGGGGAGTTTCATACCGTTGCACGGAATTCCAGTAATAATTGATGCCGCAAATGTCCTTCGCCATGATGACAATATAAAGTTTCAAATTATCGGCTATGGCCAACTGGCACAATCCATCAAGAAGCAACTAGAGGCACTTGGCCTTTCTAACGTTTCTTTAATACCGTTTATTCCTCAAAACCAACTTGTGGAAAAGATATTGGAATTTGACATAGCCCTCGGCATTTTCAGTGCTACACCAAAAGCAGGAAGATGTATTACAAATAAGGTCTTTGAAGCTATTGCAATGGGGAAACCAGTAATCACTCAAGACTCAAAAGCCAACAGAGAGATTTTCACACATAAATTAAACGCTTACCTTGTGCCTCCCGGAGACCCCAAAGCCCTTGCAAATGCCATAAAAGAACTTATCCAAAATAAAGAATTAAGAGACACCATAGCACATAATGCCGTAAAGCTTTTCAGAGACAACTTTGTTTCAGAAAAGATAGAAAAAGAGCTTATTGATATAATCAAACGCCATGAGCAATAAACCTTTTTTGACCAAAATACTGCCTTTTTTGAAGGCCAGATACGCTCCTCGCGGAGCACGAATCTCATTTGCCGGATCTGGAGAAGATCTTATTATGAGCGATATACTCAAAAAGCTTGGAGTAAAGAAAGCCTTTTACCTAGACATAGGCGCCGGTCATCCCATCTTCGGCAGCAATACTTACCTCTTCTATCAAAGCGGCGGTCAAGGCGTTCTTGTGGAGCCCAATAAAGACATATGCGAGAAAATCAGGGAAAGGCGCCCCCGTGATGTTTGTTTACACATGGGGGTAGGCAAGATTAACAAAGAAGCAGATTTTTTTTCATTTGCTCAAAGCACGAGAAGTACATTTTCTGCTAAAGAAGCGAAAGCATGGGAAAATACATCCGGACAAAAACCAAAGATTGAAAAATGCCCTGTTTTTTCCCTTGATTCCGTTATCAATGACCACTGCGGTGGCCGAGTTCCGGACGTGGTTTCTATAGATACCGAAGGTTTGGATTTTGAAATTCTTTCGGGTTTTAGTTGGATCAAAAGACCAAAACTTTTTTGTGTTGAATCGGCTGCTCCAGGAGATAAACTTGGTCTGGGGGGCCACAACAAAGATCTTTATTCTCTTATGGGAAAACACGGATACGGGCTTTTGGGGAGGACTCTCATAAATGCCATATTTGTTGATCAGTTTTACGGAAAGGTCTGATTACGCCTGCCACCATCACCTTATGGAAAGACTATCTCATCTACTCAAAGAAATAAAAAAAAGACCGCATGCCACAATATTTTTAGACGTTGACGGTACTTTAGTCCCCGATGGCACAGATGTCTTAGACAATGAATCAGTCCAATTTATTGATGAAATAAGAAATGGCCACAAGGTAGTTCTGGCTTCAAACAGTATTCGTAAGGAAAGAACAGAGACTCTTGCCAGAGTGTTTGATCTGCCGACCATAAAAACTAAGAAACCCACCAGCGAGGCGTGTGCAGAAGCCCTGTCATATAAAACCCCGTATATAGTAGTAGGAGATAAATGGTGGATTGACGGGGTATTTGCAAAAAAAATTGGCGCGCACTTCTTTTTAGTTAAACCCTTGTATGCTAAAACAGATGGAATAACCATGACCGTTCAGTATATATTTGCCGCTCTTACGTCTTGGTTTTGGCCAATAGCCTCTCTCTTCATTAAATCTCACAAACAGTAATAAATATGATTCCTTCTGAACAATTCAAAAACATTGCTCTGTCAAAAACCTTCAAAAGAATTCTTGATATTTTTCATCTGAAAGACAAAGCGGTTCTTGATCTTGGCTGTGGGTCAGGACAACACCTGGTTCATTTTGGAAGAGGAAGTATTGGTGTTACTTCTGCCAAAAACGAAGTAGAGTATGGAAAAGAACACAATCTTCGGATAGTTTTTGGGAATGTGGAGCAAATTGATAAGCTTTCTTTACAAAATAATTTTGATTATATTTGGGCGAACAACCTCTTTGAGCATTTGTTGAGCCCTCACGCCTTTTTGATGAAGCTTAAAAAAGTTGCGAATCAAAATACCCGCATTATTTTAGGTGTGCCAATGATCCCCAAATTATCATTTCTGTTGCGATTTTCTAAATTTCGTGGCGCTTTGGCGAGTAATCATATCAATTTTTTCACTAAGGAATCTTTCAAACTTACTGTTGAATGCGCGGGCTGGACTATAGAAGAAATACGCCCATTCATTTTCCGAAACAAACTCCTTGATTTTTTGGTATCTTCGTGGAGTCCTCACTTGTATTGCCTTGCGCGAAATGATGTAAATTTTAAATATCCGGACAAAAAAGTGCATGAATGGAAAGACGAGTCATATTATGATGAATTCTTGAGAATTACCGAACAGTCATGAAAAAACTCATATATATAGCCAATATCCGCCTGCCGACTGAAAAGGCTCACGGCATTCAAATAATGAAGATGTGTGAAGCTTTTGTTCAAGAAGGAGTGAGCGTTGAGCTTGTAGTGCCTAGGCGCAAGAATTCCATCACGAATAATCCCTTTGAATACTACAAAGTAAACCGCATATTTTCCATACGACGATTGTTTTGCTTTGATCTGGTAAAATTTGGAAGAGCGGGTTTTCTTATAGAAGCCTTCAGTTTTGCCGAAATGGCGGTTTGGTATGGGCTTTTTAAGCCCCGGGGCACTGTTTTTTATGCCAGAGACGAACTGCTAGTTTGGTATTTAAAGCTTTTGGGTAAAAAGGTTATCTGGGAGGTCCATATGGGTCACACCAATTTTTTTACCAAAGCCATTATTAAAATGGGTGTTCCTATAGTTGTAATAACCAACGGCTTGAAGAATCTCTATAAAACTTTTGGTGAACCGGATGAAAAAATTCATGTAGCCCCAGATGGCGTAGATATAGACCAATTTAATATACAAATTTCTCAACAAGAGGCTCGAGAGAAACTCTCCCTTTCATCAGATAAAAAAATAGTTCTTTATACCGGACACCTATATTCCTGGAAAGGCGCTCACACGCTTGCTGAAGCAGCAAAAGAGATTCCACAAGATGTTTCTGTAATTTTTATTGGAGGGACTGATAAAGACATCCTCTCATTCAAAGAACAATTTGGGTCAATTCCGAATATTCTTATTCTCGGAAAAAAACTTCATCATGAAGTGCCACTTTATCTTAAGGCGGCTGATATTCTGGTGATTCCCAACAGTGCCAAAGAGGACATTTCGCGCCTCTATACATCCCCCATGAAGCTTTTTGAATACATGGCGGCAAAACGGGCAATAGTCGCCTCAAACCTGCCTTCCTTGAAGGAGGTTCTTAATGAAAAAAATGCAGTGTTTTTTGAACCAGACAATCCCCATTCTTTGGCAGAAAAAATAAAGTCTCTTCTGTTGAACCAACAGAAAACTAATCAACTAAGCGACCAATGTGGCAGAGATATAATGTTTTATTCTTGGCAGAACCGAGCTAAAAATATCCTCCAATTTATTTCATGAAAAAAGAAAAGTGGGACATATTTTTTGAACAGAAAATAGCTGAAATAAGCAAGCGAGATAAGATTCTTGATATTGGCGGCGGCAATGGATTTCAGAAAAACCTTAAAAAGTTTCAACCACTGTTTTCCAATTCCCATTATCGGTCTTTTGACATTGAAGGCACTGGTGCTCAAATTGTCGGAGATATTCATCACATACCTCTTGCTGATGGTAGTGAAGATGCCGTTATTTGTAACGCTGTTCTTGAGCATGTTTTTGAGCCTATTCGTGCGGTTGAAGAAATTTACAGAATTTTAAAACCCGGTGGTGTTGCGCTTATACAAGTACCATCAACTTATCCATATCATGGGAACAAGGGTTATGGAGATAATCCCGGGTATGGTGATTATTGGC
>Ga0209542_10013817_pt1 | contig 13832 bp, 17 predicted proteins | sample RifCSPhighO2_01_FD_184028 | JGI IMG/M metagenome (GOLD analysis project Ga0209542, IMG submission 184028) | Soil microbial communities from Rifle, Colorado - Rifle CSP2_plank highO2_0.1 (SPAdes) (version 2) | ecosystem: Environmental > Terrestrial > Deep subsurface > Rock core/Sediment ...
GGACCCATCGTGGTAAAAATCTTTCGGCGCCATTTCCTCCGAATAGCCGCCGGATGTAGCAAGCATCATTTCTCCCCGTAGTTCAACGGAAAGAACGAAGGACTTCTAATCCTTAAATCGAGGTTCGATTCCTCGCGGGGAGACCATCTAGAAAAAGGCACGCTGCCGACTATCTGCTCTTACCAAAAATGCACTAACAAAAAACCCGCCGCGTCTGCCGAGTTAAACTCGGTCTGACGCGGCGGAAGATTACTCATATGCTATGAGCCCGCACGTAAATCGTGCGTTCTTTTGCGGGCGGGTCGCCCTGGTCGTCAAAATCAAAGAAAAGAACTTGCTGCCACTTGCCGAGGACGAGTTCCCATTTTGCGACAGAAAGCGTAAGCATCGGTTGTCCGACAAGCATCGCGCGCAGGTGCGCGTGCCCGTTCACCCGCTCCTCGCCTTCGGCGAGATTTTCCGTGCGGACATTCGTGTCATCGTGCCGATAGTACTCGCCCTCTCCGGTGAGGCGGCGTTTTTCGTCGTCGTGCGCCGAAGGGGGAATAATTTGGTCAAGACATCTCATGAGGTCGTGAGTAAGGAGCCCCGCCTCATCTTCCTGAAGGAGAAGTGAGCAGGTGGTGTGCAAACTTTGCACGCGCACCTCGCCCGTCTGGATACGCGCTTGCAAAACAAGGGCCTTGAGCGTTTCGGTGATATTCGCGTATCGTTTCCCCGCCGCGCCGACGGTAATGGGGAAATGCCAGTCACAAATTCTTTGCTCTTGGAGAAAAGTCCGCAAAATATCCATTTTCCCATCCTTTCTCGGTGTGTGAGCACTCGGCAACAAAACACTTTTTCTGACCTTTTTATATAATCATCTAAACAAAAAGTCAATACCTCGTAATGTTCAACGGCTTGACACCGTTAAAAATGAGTATATTGTCTCCCTAGGACAGTCCTTTCACTGTTGGAGCGAGGACCGTGATGCCGCAGAAAAAAAGGTGGGGAAGCCTTCTTTTTGTCGCTCTCCTCATTCTCGGAAAGTCCACCAAACTCCTGAAGGTCTTTAAGGCGGCAAAGATTGCGAAGCCCGCAATCACGTTCGCGTCAATGGCACTATCGCTGTTCGCCTACGCGTTCTGGCTCGGACCGTGGTTCTCGGTCGGCTTCATCGCGATGCTTTTCATCCATGAGATGGGACATGTCATCGCTCTCCGACTGAAGGGCTACCCTGCCCCGACGATGGTCTTCATTCCGTTTCTGGGAGCGGCGATATTTGCGCCTGCGTTTCAGGATAGGGAGGATGAGGCCTATGTCGGCTACGGCGGGCCGTTGCTTGGAAGCATCGGTGCGGCGGCGCTTTTTGGGGTATGGTTCTTTCTGGAGGAAAGCTCTACTGCGGCACACCTCGTGCTCATCACGAGCTACGTGGCGGTTTTCATCAACCTCTTCAATCTGTTGCCGATTAGCCCTCTTGACGGTGGCAGAATTACTCAAGCGACGGGCCGATGGTTCCAATATGTCGGGATCGCTGGGCTCGTAATCTTTTCGTTCTTCTTCCGCCAGCCGGTCATTCTGTTTATCTGGATACTGGTGATAGCCGAGTTTCGCTTCGTCGCGCTGAATCTCAGAGCGCTCTTGATCGTGCTGTGCGACCTCGGCATGATTACGCTCATGTACCTCGGCTATAGCCAACAACCGTGGTGGGTGGATGTTGTTGATAGCGTCGTCGCAACCTTTTTCGCCTTCATGGTTGTTATGGCGGCTACAGGCAAAATTGCTCATGAAGAGTTTCACGGAACAGACAATCGCGCCGACCTCTTGGTGCAGAGAAGAATCTGGTGGTTCGTGCTTTACGCCGGACTCATCGTCGCCCTCGCGCTTCTGCTCACCTATCAAGCGTCGCTCTTGCCGTCGGTGCCGGTAAAATAACGCAAGGGAGGGCTGCACTCTGCACGACCTCCGCACATCTGATTAATTCAGAAAACTTCCTGCTTCAGGGTCTTTGGCAACAAAGACCCTGTTTTTTGTGGGCACCGTTCTACGGAAACCGGTGTCCCAACAGCATCCTGTCGTCTTTGGCAACAAATTCGCACAAAAAAAGAGGCGAGCCACGCTCGCCTCTCGTTCCTTTCGCCGTTGTTATCTCTTATTGAACAACCTTTTTGTTCGGATCGAACACTCCGTCAAACAGGAGTCCTGACATTAAGAGCCAGAGGAACACCGTGCCGACGATGTTTATGTCCTTTACCTCTCCAATTGCCCAAGGGTTGGGGAAGGGGCCGCCAATCTTTCCACTTATGAACATGAGGCCCAAAATCAACAGCATCACGGCAAGTCCTCCCGCAAAACTCTTGAAAAGCCGAAGAGAGAGAAAGGGCTGTCCCTGTGGCACTTCTCTGAAAGCAAAGAGCCAGGGAATGAAGGAGTAGAAGAACCAAAGAACGAGAGTGTTTCCGATGACAAAGGGGTGAGAAAAGTACCCCTTTGTAATATCCTCTCCCGTGACCGACATAAAAGTCACGAAAACGGTGAAAAGAAGCCCTGTCGCCGCGCTTGCGAGGAAAGACTTTGTTTTCTGGCTCACTTTTGCCTCCCGTCGTGTGTTTTTGGATCCTGGATCCTGTGGAGTTCTACGGATAATGCTAGCACGGCATACCACTTAAGTCAAGAAGTCGCGCGGCAGCTGCCGGGTGGTTTTTTGTGGCTTCGCGACAATGGAAAAGATACAATGGACACAGAAACAGCCCCTCTCTTTCACGAGGAAAATCTGATGCGCCGCTCTCTCGCGCTCTTTCTCGTTTGTGCGCTCTGTGTAGCCCTTATCGTCTCCGGATGTTTTCTGTGGTCAAAAAAAGGCCAGCCCCAGAAAGCTGTCTCGCGCCCCCCGACGCCGCCGCTCAAGTTTTACGAGAAGTGCAATGACGAGGACGGCGAAGACGGTCTCTGGAGCGGGTGCTTCCCCGAACCCACGGGAACAGAACGCTGGTGGGAGGATGATGACGAATGGGCGGAGGAGGAGTAGAACAACCGAACGGCGCATGCGCCGTTCGGTTGTTTTTTAAAAAATACAAAGTGACAGAGTGTGGGCGTGTATACATTCCATTGACAACATGCGTCTCCTCTCTATACTTACCAAAGATAGTGTTTTCACAACATATGGAGAAGCGAGAATGCGAGTAGTCTTCGCTGTCAAAGGATTTGACGAATGGGCGCTTTTCAACGACAAGGGTGCGGTTGTCCCTGTCAATGCCATTGATGTTTCGGATGGTTCAAAAGCAGTGGATTTGGTCGCGGGAGTTCATTGGCTTTTCCGCGCAAGTCATTTTGGCGCAAGTGTCCGTTACTATGTGACGACGGACACCTATCCCCTCGGCGGCAAGGAAACGCTTGAAACCGACAATCATGATATTTCTTTCAACGCTTTTGGAGACGAGGACGTCACCAAAGCGCGCGTGCAGTTGAAGAAAATGGCACGCGAAGGAGCGCACCCTGCACATCGTTTTCCAGGGGCGCTCATTGATGCCATCTGCAAGGCGGCGGAGAAAAGTAGAGAATATTACGGCGCGCCCGTGTGCGAGCAATAATGAAATAGCGGACTGATTTTATGGGACCCTCTCTGTGGAGGGTCTCGTTTTTTGTTTTTGGTGGACGGTGCAGGACTCGGACCTGCAACCCCCTCGGTGTAAACGAGGTGCTCTACCAATTGAGCTAACCGTCCCCTCTTTCGGGGCGCCGAGACGCTCCGCCGCATCAAACGCGGCTTCGCTATCTCACTCTTTGGCCCCGCAGCTGCGGGGTCCAACACCGAACACTCGTCGCTCCTCGCTGCCTTCCTCCGCGGGGAAACTACCGTTTCCCCGACCCCCTTCGAGTTCGATTCTCTCCTTCCTCAATTCGCTTCACTCCTTTCGGGGTGCCGAGAATCGAACTCGGGCCACGCGCTCCCAAAGCGCGCACACTACCATTGTGCTACACCCCGTGCCTTTTCATTAAGGACAAACTTCATTATATCAACAGAAGCCCAAAATTGCTACTCTCACGCATTTTTATAGTGATAATGATAAAAGGACATTACTTGTCCTTTATGTTTTGTCTGTGATGTCCTTTTAACGCTCTGGTGCTGTGATGTGTTTATTCGCACGTGCGACATTCGTAGTGTCGCATTCCCATTTTCGGACTTGATGTCCGAAAATGGGAAGACGCGCTACAAAACCATATTTTCTAAAAACCTGACCCTCGCACCTTTCTTTTCCCTGTTTATCTCTATGGCAAGAATATCAAACTGCCACTCTGTTTCGTCTGAAACATTATTTTCTCTTAAATACCCTTTGATTGCCCGCTTCAACCGCTCGCGCTTGCGGTAATGCACGGCGTCCTCCGGTTTACCCGCCGTAGCTTTAGCGAAGGAGGGCTCTCTAGTATTGTCTTCTCCCCCTGTTTCGTCCCCCTCCGCATGAGGATTCGGTGTGGTATGGCGTGAAAGCGTCTTTACCTCAACGAAGCGAAGCGTGCCTTGTTTCTCGGCAACGATATCAATCTCTCCAAAAATCTTGCGGTAATTGCGGAGTTTCACCTGAAACCCTTTTCGTTCAAGAAACTTGCACGCTATATCTTCACCAAGTTTTCCGATATCCATAGAATGATACTAATATACGAATTGTACTAATGATACGAATGACTACGAATAAAAACAAGAGAAGTACAATGTTTCGCACGAAACATACATACCAATGTTACACGCGAAACATTAACGAAGTGTTTCATTAAGAAACAAATGCGCGAGAAGCGTGGGTTTTTATCTGTTTCTATGTTATTTCTCGTGTAATTGCCTTTTTGTGAAACATTGTTTCACGATTGTTATCATACTCGCGCCGTTTCACACGAAACAAAGCCGGTGGAAAGAACGGGTTGTTTCATATGAACCGTTTCTCTATTCGCACGAGCGACATTTGTAGTGTCGCATCTTTCTTTTTTGGCTCGATGCCAAAAAAGAAAGAGTCACGCTAAAGGACTGTCTTTTACACAAATCCCCACAGTTATCCACAGCAAATATCTAAAAACTCCTTATTTTTCAATACATTGGTTTTTTGATTGCCGTGAAGTGTCTGTGACGGTTCCTAAAGAAAAAGACAAAGGGCGCCTGTTCCAGAAGAACGGCGCCCGCAAAGAAAGACCTTACGCGCTTGTTTCGTCTTGTTTACAGATTTTCCAATATCGCTTTCATCTGACGCAGATATTCGGTTTGAATCTCTGCAAGAGTTTCAGGGTCTGTTTGCTTGAAGCCAGTCTTCGAGAAAGTTTTTCCGTGGTCGACGAGCTCCTCTTTTATGATATATTCCAAACCTTTTTTCTCGCCCCTTATTGTTGCTCCTCGGTCTCTCTCTTCTCTGGTAAACTCGTGGTACACTCCTCCCTCAAGAGCAGTGAAGCGTTGGAATATGTCTACAGATTGGTCAATTCCTTCGTCAAGTATGTGGGTTTCTACAATGATGCCGGGGGTACCCCAGATGAGGGTGTCGGCAATGTTGTCGTTCGCGCCTCTTTTCTTCGAGAAATCGCGGTTTGTCGCGTAATAATCAATCGACAAACCCGCTTCGCTGACACTGATGAGGTAGACATCATGGCCGGTGTAAACGCGCACATCCTCGCCACCGTTCTTCATCACAAAATCAGCGATTTTTTGAGCAGGTGCCTTTTCTTCTTGCAGAAAAGAACATGCCCCGATTCCCCACAGAAGCAACGCGCTCATCACCACAAAGAGTGACTTGGTCATTGGTTTTTCCTGTTGGAATTTTAAGGTTCATATGGGCTAACCCTATTTCTTCCCACACTATACAGGAAATTAAAGTGGGGGCAAGATTGTAGCGGCTAATTATGCACTTTTATAGACGATGTTATTTATCCTGAGCGAGTATAACGAGTCGAGGGAGAACCTCGATTTCGGATAAATAAAAAGCGCGGTGTATGAGTCGCCGCGCTATCATGCTTGATTACAATTTTCCTTCCCATGGAATCTGATTTTCTGACAAAAGAACCAATCTTGACGGTTCCTTCTCTTGGTCACCCGCATATACGGTGACCGAGGCATTCGCGAAAGTTCCGCCCATATACCTTGCCACCGCTTCTTCAGTGGGAAAATGATGAAGCAGTCTTTGGAGGAGGATAAGCCAGTGTCCATGAACGACCATGAGAACGCTCTGCCCGCAGCAGTCCCGACTCAATGTCCCAAGAAAGCTGTGGATTCTCAATTCAATATCCGGCCAGTTTTCTCCGCCGAACGGGCGGTAATGATACAATCCCTCTCTTTCTCGTCTATCAAACTCCTCAGGAAATCTCGTCCGTACTTGCTCGTCCGTCATTGTCTGCCATATGCCTCGTTGCGCTTCTGCCAACCGCGGGTCTTCACGAATACGCGCATCAGGAAACATGATGTTCATTGTTTCTTTGGAGCGTTCGTAGTAGGAGACATAATATACATCAAACTCCCCAAAGGTTGCTTTCAAGAACTGTCCGGTGATGCGTGCTTGTTTTCTTCCTCTTTCTGTCAGCTGATAGGCGTGCGTTGCCCTATCATATCGCGCCCTTTCTTCTTTTGATAAAACATTGCCTTCCGATTCTGCGTGTCTCACCAAAACGAGCCGCTTTGGCCAAGCCATCAAACCCTCCTTTGCGTGAAATATAGATATTCTCCGTTATGGATACCACAAAAGAGATGGATGGTGAAGGTCGTCGTTGTACCCCCTCCGCCACAGAAACAAAAAATACCGGCCTTTTGCCGGTATTTTTTGTTTTGTGCGGGATGGGAGAATCGAACTCCCATTACCTGATTGGCAACCAGGTGTTTTGCCACTAAACTAATCCCGCAAACGAGGTGCAAAGTGTAAAAGCTTGCTTTTACACTTTCGCCGACTGTGTGCCGCCGTAGCCTTTAGCGAAGGGGCAACGCCGCGGATACAAGCTGCTTTTGGCTTATATCCGCAAGTGAGGGATAGAATGGGAAAATAACACTTTCGCCGACTGTGTGCCGCCGTAGCCTTTAGCGAAGGGGCAACGCCGCGGATACAAGCTACTCTTTGCTTATGCCCGCAAGCGAGAAAATTGTACTATTTTTTGTTTCTTTTATCAATATGAGGCAAGAGGGATATGGTTGTCTTTTTCAAAAAAACTGTTAGGATAACGAAACAGCCCCTGCAGTGCACTTGTTGCTCACGGGCGCGTAACGGTAAAGGCGTAGTCGCACATGCGGCTACGCCTTTCTTTTTGGATTTCCACCAAGGGTGAGTCCTGCACGACTTGCGCAAAAACGAACAGCGTCTGGAAATGAGCATTTTCTCGCGTGCATCACAAAATCTACCACCGAGCCATCCGCGCAACAACCAAAACAATGGTACCGCTGCCACCCGTGGTATTCGGAAATAAAAAACGATGGGGTTCTTTCCTTGTGAAATGGGCAAAGTCCGCGAAGGCGCTTACCGGTGTTCTTTAAAATGACGCGCTCTTTTACAATATCCACAAGGAGGAGGTCGTTTTGTTTGAGTTGTTGCAAAAGTTTTTTCGGAAAGGACATCCGTTTCTCCTCAATCATGCTCTGAAAATCAGCTTCTGGAGAACAAGGTACTGCTTCCTGCGTTTTTTTGCAATCAATTATTGATTTTTCCGCAATTTTTCAGTATTTTATGCCCCCGGAGGGACTCGAACCCCCAACAACAGGTTCGAAGCCTGTCGTGATATCCATTTCACCACGGGAGCGTGGTCTATCCGTAAAGATTGCTGTGCATATCAAGCAAAACAAACTCTACCGTTTCCGCGTCAATAATTCTGTAGAGGGCACGCATATCGCCGGTCACATTTATGCTGTAGAAATCTTTTAATCTACCGTGAAGGCGATGGTTGTTAAGGCGAGCATCAAAGGGGTCCTCCTTAAAATGCGCCAGTTGCTCTTTGAACTGCAAGCGAATTTTCTTTTCGCATGCATAGTATTTTTTAGTGAACTTCTTGTGAAAAACAACCCTCATGCTTCGTTGTCACGATGGTTGAGAAATTCAATCGCTTCTTCGTAGGTAAAAGGCCCATCGGCGTTCCTGCCGTTCTTAATGTCTTCTTCTATTTCTTCAAGAATTTTCATTGTACGCGCGTTCGGAGTGTTGCCCGCGGAAATAACCACGCGCCGATGTCGCACAAGGTCGCGCAGATAGGCGTTTATGAGCGTTCCCAGGGGAAAGCCGAGCTCTTTCGCGACTTTTTGCGCTTTTGTCTTAAGTTTCTTGTCGGTTTTTATATTGATGAGAGTTTTTTCCATAGGTATCATATACCAAAGTATATACTTTGGTATAAATCTGTCAAACAGGGCGCTCCTATGCTATATTCCCATCATGCGCTTCGCTATTCCTAAAGAAATTACTGCGGTGACCGACACCCTGCGAAAAGCGGGTTTTGAAGCGTATCTCGTCGGCGGATGCGTCCGCGACCTCGTCCTCGGAAAAAAGCCGAAAGATTGGGATGTAACCACCAACGCAACGCCTAAAGAAATACAAGGGATATTCTCCGATTCGTTCTATGAAAACGAGTACGGCACCGTGGGCGTCGTGAATCCCGTTAGAAGCGACGAGGCAATCTCGGCTTCTAACGGGACGGGCGAGCGGGCGATAGACGAGACCCTCCGCGTCATTGAGGTGACGCCGTACCGAACAGAGAGCGGCTATAGCGACAAACGCCGCCCCGACAGCGTCTCTTTCGCGAGGACGCTTGACGAAGACCTGAAGCGGCGCGACTTCACGATAAACGCGCTTGCATATAACGAACAAAGCGACGACCTCGTTGACCTCCACGGCGGGCAGAAAGACCTTGCAAAGAAACTCGTCCGCGCGGTGGGGGACCCAAGCGAGCGGTTCGCCGAAGACGCGCTCCGTATGCTCCGCGCCGCGCGCATCGCGACCGAGCTTGATTTCGCCATTGAGACGGAAACCGAGGAGGCAATCAAAAAACATTCCGCGACACTAAAAGAAATCTCCGCCGAGCGCGTGCGCGACGAGTTTTCGCGCATTGTCCTCTCCGCCCGCCCGATGCAAGGCATCATTCTCCTTCACACTCTTTCGCTCCTTTCGCATATTGCGCCCGAAATAGAAGAGGGGATTAAGGTGGAGCAGAACGGCGACCACATTTACGATGTCTGGGAACACAACCTCCGCGCGGTTGACCACGCGGCGGAGCGCGAGTGGCCGCTCCATGTGCGCCTTGCCGCGCTTTTTCATGATGTGTCAAAGCCCGAAACGCGCATCTGGTCCGACGAGAAAAAGGACTGGACTTTCTACGGGCATGATGTTGTGGGCGGGAAAAAGGCAAAAAAAATCCTCACGCGCCTCAAATATCCGAATGACATGATAGACACCGTCGGCAAACTTGTCCGCTGGCATCTTTTCTTCTCCGATATTGAAAAAATCACGCTGTCCGCCGTGCGGCGGCTCGTGAAGAATGTCGGTCCAGAAAATGTCTGGGACCTTATGAAAGTCCGCGCGTGCGACCGCATCGGCATGGGCAGACCCAAGGAAAAGCCCTATCGCCTGCGGAAATATGAATCAATGATAGAGGAGGCGGCACGCTCTCCGGTTTCCGTGGGGATGCTTCTGATAGACGGCGCGCGCGTGATGGAGATTGCGAATGAAACCCCCGGACCCCGCATCGGGCTCATGCTCCACGCGCTTCTTGAAGGAGTCCTTGACGACCCTGAACAAAACAAAAAAGAGCTTCTTGAAGCGCGGGTGAAAGAGCTCGCGGGGCTATCGCAAACGGCGCTCGAAGAACTCGGCAAAAAGGGGAAACAGAAGAAGGAGGCGGAGGAGGAGAAAGAAATCACCGAGATACGAAAACGGCATTGGGTGAAGTGAGCGAAAAAGAAAAACCCCGCTGGACAAACAACTGTCCAAACGGGGATTGCGCGTTTACGCGCGAGACGCTTTTTCTTCGTCAATTGCTTGCACCACTTCCTCGTATGCCGCGCAGTTGCCGAGGGAACGAAAGGAGTCGGCGACAAACCGTCCGGGGTGTCCCTGTCTTTTCTGCCGCAACTCAAACTGGTGCCTCGCAAGTTGCCGCTCCATGTCCGCAAGGACGCTCCGGTCTTTTTCCAACTCTTTTTCCGTCTCTGCCGACATCCGTGAGCGTCCCTGCACCTTTTCCACTACCCGTATCCGCTCTTTTGTCTGGTCTATGTCAGACATGAGATTGGATATCCCGCCCTCCAGCTTCTTCTCAAGCACCATGTCTTGTTTCTTCGTAATGCCCAAGTACCACAGGGCGGCGTCTTCTGAAGATTCGCGTGTTTCCTGCATTCTCCCGGTAACAAACCCGAGAAGGTCCGTATTCCCGTATTGGATAAGTGCGGCAAGCGCCTCCGGCGACTTGGTGAGCGGCCCCTTAAGGCGCTCAAAGAAATACGCCCCAAGTGCTTGCTCTTCCGTGCCGCGCGTCTTTTCGGGTGCCCATTTCCCGGAACTCCACCGCTCGCAGAGACCGCCGAGGACTTGGAGGGTGGCGACAATGAGCGTCACATGGTCAAACGACCACAATGGATTATCCAGGATGCCTTCAATCGGATGCCACGCCGGATTTTTGATATTCTCCTCGCGGGGCTTCCCCGGCGCCACCTCCTCGCCGTAACAAACAAAGATGAAGTGGTCAAAATGTATGACCTGGCCGTCGTTGGGACGCTCCCGGTCAAACTGGTCTCTGCCTGCTTTCCCCCAGCCGACACGCCGGACCGCGAGTACAGGAAGAAGTTCATTCAACGGGAGAGAGACGCCCGCTTCTTCTTGCGACTCCTTGCGGGCAATGAAGTGCGGCAACTCTTTCCTCTGGCTTTTCATGTCCGTCTGTTGTCTGCCACCCGGGAGGCAGAAGCAGAAGGGGGAGTGGACTCCTTTTATGATTCTTTTCTTGCTCTTTCGTGGGTCATGGTCTTCAACGCCGATTATCTCCAAGGTCCACCGAGGGGAGAACCGAAAAATCAGCGCTGAGGCGACGATGTCTCCCAGAGGGGGACCGTCGCGGGAAATAGCTTGCCCTTGTGCATATTTTCGCGGCTCCCGAGGCGGCAGGATGCCTTGAGGCCGCTCTGCTCTTCGTGCGCTCATTGCCTTCCTCCTCGGCAAAAAGGTTTTGTTGTCGGAGTACTGCTGGGCGCAATGGTACGCCTTCTCTTTAGAAATGTCAAGAATCGCGTCTATGCCCCCTCCCGCTTTTTTCCGTGAAAGGCGCGGTGTATTTCTTTCAGGCGCTTGTCGGTTACATGGGTATACACCTGCGTCGTGGTGATGCTTGCGTGTCCGAGAAGCGTCTGAACGGAGCGGATGTCGGCGCCGTTTTCCAGAAGGTCGGTTGCAAACATGTGGCGGATGGTGTGGGGCGTTACGCGCTTATCAATGCCCGCCTTTACCGCATACTGCTTTACGATGCGCTCAACTGAACGCTCTGCAATCTTCTTGGGGGACTTGCGCGCCGCGCCACCGCGCCCGTACTGCACAAAGAGCGCGTCCGACATGTCGGTGCGCCGCGCGAGATATTCTTTGACCGCTTCCTTGGCGCGCGGCGAGAGAAAAACAAGGCGCACTTTCCCGCCTTTCCCGCGGACGGAGATTTCATCGCGGTTCCAGTCCAAATAGCGGGGGAGCGCGCAGAGCTCCGAGACGCGGAGTCCTGTAGAGAAAAGCACTTCCAGAAGCGCGCGGTCGCGCGCGTTTTGAATATCGCTTCCGCGCGGCGCGTCAAGGAGCCGCAAGAGTTCGTCGGCAGAAATGAGGTCAAATTCCCGCTCCGTTTCTTTCGCAAGCTCTATGCGGTCCGCGGGGAGGGTAGCAATGCCGCGGCGGGCGAGGTGTTTCAAAAATCCGCGGAGCGCGATGAGGTGGTAGTTGTGCGTCCGCACCGAAAGTCCTTCGCGGTTGAGCGTCCGCCGAAAGCCGCGAATGGCGTCTTCGGTCACCTCCACCACGCGCTTCACCCCGCTTATGGAAAAAAACCGCGAAAGATAGCGGTCGTAGTTTTCAATGGTTTTCACGCTCCGCCCCCGCTCTATCTCCAGATATTCCAGGAAATCTTGCTTAAGTTTGGGGAGGGTCATACAGCTTATTGTAACAATATATGCTGGTAACGAGTATCTAGCAGATGCAAAACCCCAATGACCAAATCCTAATTCCCAATCAAACCCCAAGCCCCAAACAATATTCATAAAACATGAAGCATGGAACATGAAACGGAAATTAATTGTTTGATGTTTTATGTTTCAAGTTCCATGTTTCATTCTTGAGTTTTTGTTGGGCATTGAACATTGGGGTTTGGGGGGTTATTTACACCAACATACCTCATTTTTTCAGCATACCCTTTAACGCCCCTTGCAAAAGTAAAGGAAATATGCTAGTATATAGCAATGGGCGAAGAAGAGTTCATAAGACCACTTTTTTATTCGGCATTCATCATTCACAATTCTTCATTTCATTACTATGCTTTCAAAAAAACACAAGGAGGATATTTCCAAGAAATACGGCCACAAGGAAGGCGACACGGGGTCGCCGGAAGTTCAGGTTGCCCTCATCACGCGGCGAATCAACGAACTTTCCGCCCACCTGAAGAAACATCGCGGCGACAAACACTCGCGGCGTGGACTTCTCCAGCTCGTCGCCGACCGCCAAAAACATCTTCGGTATCTCAAAAAGAAAAGCGAGGAGCGGTGGACGGCGCTCATGAAGAAAATCGGTCTCTAGAGTAAAGAAACAATTCGTCCGCGCGGACGATTTGTTTTACAATAGAAAGCGCGTTCTTTGACAACAAATTTTTTAATAATTCAAAACGCAAAGCGAAAAGCGCATAATAACAACTCAAAAGTCAAAGTATTTTTGTTTTAGGTTTTGCGCTGTTGTTTTTCGTTTTGCGCTTTAATTTTTGAGCTATTTTTTATGACTATCGTTAAACACAAAGACCAGCGTGTCGGCGTCTTTATAGACACGCAGAACCTCTATCACAGCGCAAAAAACCTTTACAGCGCCCGCGTGAACTTTGGCGCGGTATTGAAAGAAGTCGTCGGCAAGCGCCAGCTCATTCGCGCCGTCGCCTATGTCATCACCACCGAGTCGGGCGAGGAGAAAAACTTTTTTGAAGCCCTTGAAAAACTCGGCATTGAAACAAAAACAAAGCCCCTTCAGATTTTTTACGGCGGCGCCAAGAAAGCCGACTGGGATGTCGCCATCGCCGTTGATGCCATAAAGCTTGCGCCGAAACTTGACAGCGTCGTACTGTGTTCCGGCGACGGCGATTTCATCCCGCTCGTTGAGTATCTGCGGACCAACCAAGGGTGCCAGGTGGAAGTAGCGGCATTCGGCCGCTCCTCGTCGGGCGCCTTGAAGGAAATCGTTGACGATTTCCTTGACTTGGGCGAAGACCCGAAGAAGTTTCTCTTTGCGCAGAATAAATCGCGGTAACTTGGGAAAAGAGTGGTGCACGCCGGTGAGTGTGCGCCACTCTTTTGTTTTCACAAAAAAATCCGCTGAAGCCGTGGCTTCAGCGGGGGATTGCGGAGAGAGCGGTTTACGCCGTTACCGAACGAGACGGCGGGTAAACAAAGAACGAGAGGATGCCCCCGAGAACCATGCCGATGCCCGCGGGCATCGCGGTAATGATGAGCGCCCAGATGGGGGTGGTCGCTTGAAAACGCGCGAAAATCTGGTACAGTAGGGAAATTATCGCTTAATCCGTTTGGTTTTCGGATAGGTAGAATTGCCCTCCGCGGGAGGATCAGTTCTAAAATCTGAAAGCCAGACAAAAATAAAAGATACCAATATACCTGCCCGCATTGC
>Ga0209542_10013819_pt1 | contig 13831 bp, 14 predicted proteins | sample RifCSPhighO2_01_FD_184028 | JGI IMG/M metagenome (GOLD analysis project Ga0209542, IMG submission 184028) | Soil microbial communities from Rifle, Colorado - Rifle CSP2_plank highO2_0.1 (SPAdes) (version 2) | ecosystem: Environmental > Terrestrial > Deep subsurface > Rock core/Sediment ...
CGCGCTATCCGATTTACTCCGCGCATGAGTGGTATTCCGATGCTTGGGACGCAATGCCATACGGACAGGATTATGATCCGAATAGATCTTTTTTCGACCAACTACTGAATCTGCAAAGCAAAGTTCCCCGTCCGCATCAAGTCGGCCGCAACAATACGCAGAGCGACTGGTGCGACGACGCGTGGGAATGCAAGAACTGCTACCTTTCGCGGTCAATGGCTAATTGTGAAGATATCATGTATGGCTATCGCAATGTCAGAGTAAAAAATTCCAGCGATACAACATATTGCTACGACCTAGAAAAGTGTCACGATCTTACATATTGCTGGAATTCATTTAATACGCGGCATTCATTTGATTGCCAGAATATCGTCAACGGTGCCTTCCTTTTCGATTGCCGCAATGTGCAGGATAGCTTCATGTGCTGGAATTTACGCAACAAATCCTACTGCATCCGTAATCAGCAGTACACCAAAGAAAATTATCAGACCGAGATGCAAAAAATTAACTTCGGCTCGCGAAAAGTTATTGTCCAACTCAAGAATGAATTTGAAGAAATATTGAATAATAACGCGGTGCATCGGGAGCATATGAATTATAAGACCGTGGAATCAACCGGCAACTATCTTAATAACTGCAGAAGATGTTTCAATGCTTTTCATTGGGAAGAATCAGAGAATTGCTGGAATGTTATGCGAGGTCTAAAAAATAAGAATGTCATTGATGTTGGCGGATCTCTTGGATCGGAGTTGTGTGGTAATATCGCAAACTGTTATTACGGTAACTATCAAGTAAAAACTTCGTCTTGGATTACGCAATGCCGATATAGCGAATATTTGGATCAGTGCAATGATTGTGAATACTGCTTTGGCTGTGTTGGTTTAAAAAAGAAAAAATATTGCATTTTGAACAAGCAGTATGATCAAAAATCATATACGGAGCTCAAGGCAAAAATTATCACGAGCATGGGCGACCAATACGGCGACTTTTTGCCGTGGTCAATGACCTACAGCGGCTACAATATGACCAGCGCGCAAATATATTTTCCATTGACCAAAGAGCAATCACTGGAAAAAGGTCTCGGCTGGGAAGATGTGACGGATCAAACGGAGGGCATTTCACCGGATACACTGCCGGATGACATCAAAGACGCCAAAGATGAGATCACCACCCAAGCCCTCATTTGTCCCGAGACGCGCTATCGCTTTAATATCGCTCCGCGCGAACTGGAGTTTTATCGCATGATGAGCATTCCGCTTCCGCGCACCCACTCCGATTATCGCAATCTGGAACGATTCAAAAAACTTGCCATCATTGATGCATACCCATATAATTGCGTATACTGCGCTAAAGAGATCATGGCTTACTACCCGCCCGAATGGGGCTATCAAAAAATCGCCTGCGAAGTGTGCTATCAGAGGGAAATAGCGTAAAAAAATATTTCACTATGTCTGAACTACCACCAACTGGAATTCAAGAACAAAGAGAAAAGCCAAAGATTGAGCTTTGGATGATAGATGACTCCGATGCATATAGCGATAGCTATCGGGAATTGCTTGCAAGCGTGGACCCTACCATTACATTTCGAACATTTGATACCGCGCGAGCCGCGATAGAGGAATTAGAGCGGCGTAAGGGCGAATTAGTTCCTTTTCCCCATGGCATTATGGTGGATGGAGATCTTTTAAAAGATCAAAACCCATTGTTTTATGGTCCTGTTGTGATAGAAAAAATTATTGCAGTTGCAGGGGATACAATTTTGCTCATTACGAATAGTGCAAACGAACAGCATAATAAAAATATGATTGTATATGCGGGAGGGAATGCGAAGGTGATACGGCATAGTAAAATTCAGGGGAGTCTCGAGGAAGATATAAAATCCGTTCTTGCTAGTGTCACGGAATTTATTCAAAAATAAATTGGTCAACTGACAAAGCCTATGCCACAGAATATCTGTAAAAATTGCCAAGCATCATTTGAAATCGCTCCCGATGATTTTTCTTTTTATGAAAAGATCCAAGTCCCGCCGCCGACCTGGTGCCCGCAATGCCGATTGCAGAGGCGGCTGGCGCAAAGGAACGAACGGTCGCTTTACAAACGGAAGTGCGATTTATGCGGCGAGAGCATCATCGCGATGTACAGTCCGAATAAACCATACAAAGTCTATTGTCCCACATGCTGGCATGGAGATGGGTGGGATGCTCTTTCATATGGGCGTGAGTATGACCCTTCTCGATCATTTTTTGATCAGCTCAAAGAACTTCAGATCGCCGTGCCACATCTTTCCCTTTGGCAGATGAATGCCGTCAATAGTCCGTGGATCAACTACGAGGGAGACGACAAAAACTGCTATCTCAACTTTGGCGGGCATTTGAATGAGGATTGCGCTTACAACCACTACAACTTAAAAACCAGAGATTGCATCGATAATTTTTGGCTAATGAAAAGTGAATATTGCTACGAAAATATTCTCTGCGAAAACGACTACAAAACCTGCCATTCAATTTTTTGCTACGACTGTCGCGATACCTACGCGTCTTTTGATTGCCGCAATTGTTCCAATGTAATCGGCTGTTCCGGCTTGCGCCACAAGCAATATCACATTTTCAATCAGCCGGTCAGCAAGGAGGAGTATGAAAAGTTTTTTAAAGAAAATCTTGGCGGTTCATACGCAAAACTTCAGTCGCTTTTGCAGAAATCGCATGAGTTTTGGAAAACACAACCCCAGCGCGCAACCTTTATCGAAAAATCGGTCAACGCCAGCGGACACATCATTAATGCATCAAAAAATGTAAGCGAGGCATTGAGTGTCGAGAAGGCCGAAGACTCAAAATACATTCTATATTTGCTGGAAACCAAGGACTCCTATGACACCAGCTCCGTGTGGAAGTCGGAGCTTTGCTATGAATTTCTCGGTGGCATGAATGCAAGCGCGATCATTGGCTCCACGGGTACGATTGACGCCCTCCGTATCTCGTACTCACACCTGCTTATCAACTGCCAGGATTGCTTTGGATGCATTAATATGAAAAAGAAAAAATATTGCATTCTCAATAAGCAATATAGTTCCGAAGACTATGAAAAACTTCGCGACAGAATTGTCGCGGACATGAAAACGCGGGGCGAATACGGCGAATTTTTTCCGCCGTCGTTTTCACCGTACAGCTATGATGAGACGATCGCGTGCGAATGGTTTCCAATGACCAAAGAGCAGGTTGTTGGGTCCGCCTTCGGCGGAAACTGGGACGAGCACGAGTCGTCAAGCTATCAATTTTCAGACTACCAAATCCCCGACGATATCAAAGATGTCGGCGATGACATTTTAGAAAAAGTTCTCAAGTGCGAGAAGTCGGGCAAAGCGTACCGAATCATCCCGATGGAGTTGGCGTTTTACCGTCGGTTCGGCATTCCGATCCCGCGCGAAGCGCCCTTTGAGCGCCATCGCCGCCGCCTGCGCTTCATCGCTGATCACCGCGTCCTCGCACCGTGTACTTGTGGCGCTTGTAAGCAAAGCGTCCCAAGCGTATATTCGGATAGTGAGTTCCCGATCGTGTATTGTGAAAAGTGCTACCAGCGAGAGATAATATAATGACGAATGACTAATGAAGAATGACGAATCAAATCCGAATGTCTGAATGTTTTAAACATTCTATAATTAAATCATTGATTCGACATTTTTCATTCGGAATTAGACATTAAAACCATGCCAACCTGTCAGAACTGTCAGCAACAATTTACTATTGAATCCGACGACTTTGCGTTCTACACAAAGATCGCCGTCCCGCCGCCGACCTGGTGCCCGCAATGCCGATTGCAGAGGCGGCTGGCGTGGCGAAATGAGCGGTCCCTGCACAAGCGCAAATGCGATGCGCCCGGACACAGCGAAGATATCATCAGCATGTACGCTCCCGGAATATGCCGAGTGTACGACAACGCCTTTTGGTGGGGAGACGGCTGGGACGCCATGGAATACGGGCGGGAGTATGATTTTAACAAATCTTTTTTTCAGCAGTATCGAGAATTGCTCGAAGAGGTGCCACTGCCGAATCTTTCCGTCGTTAATTCTACCAACTCTGAATACTCCAACTGGACCGAGTACAACAAAAACTGCTACCTCGTCTTCGCCGCTGGGCTCAACGAAAATGTCCGCTTTGCCAACAAAGCGCTGGAATGTCGCGATACGCAGGATGTTTTGTATGTCGGGCATACCGAGCTGGGCTACGAGCTGGTAAATTGTTTTAATTGCTATCGCTTGCTGTTCAGCGCCAATTGCAAATCATGCACGGACTCGGCGTTTCTGTACGAATGCCGCGACTGCACCAACTGCTTTGGCTGCACCAACTTGATCGGCAAGTCGTACTGCATGTTCAACGAGCAGTTGTCGAAAGACGAGTACAAACGACGGCTCGCCGAGATTGATTTGAGTTCGTATGACACCGTGCAAAAGATTAAAAAAGATTTTGCCGAAAATTTTTACGCCAAAGCCATCCATCGCGCTTCGCGCATGATCGCATCGGTGAATTGCACCGGCAACGATGTCAATAACTCAAAAAATTGCAAAGAATGTTATGATATTTATGAAAATGTAGAGGATTCAAAATTTTTATACAGCGCACTCTTATCGAAGGAATTATACGACTCAACGGGTCAGTACAAGATGAATTTTTCGTACGAAAATGTGGACAATAATGTCGGCAACAATGTCGCATTTAGCATTACCACTTACAACTCGCATGATGTCCGCTACTGCATGAGTTGTCATAGCGGAGCGAATTTATTCGGATGCGTGTCGTTGCGCAACAAGGAGTACTGTATCCTAAATCGTCAGTACTCGCCGAGCGAATATGACGATTTAATATCAAAAATCAAATCTCAAATGTCAAAAATGGGCGAGTACGGCGAATTTTTTCCGCCGGAGCTTTCGCCGTTCGCGTACAACGAAACGATCGCACAGGAATACTTTCCATTGACCAAAGAGCAAGTACTTGCCAAGGGTTATCACTGGAAAGAGCCGGAAATAAAAAACTATACGATTGGTGGCGACATCGTTGCCTGTGAACACGGAGGAAAATGCGAAGAGGCCTGCACTACGGCATTCAAGATGATTCCAAGCGAACTGCAATTTTACGAACGCATGAAGTTGCCCCATCCGCGCCTCTGTCCCAACTGCCGGCACTATGCCCGTCTCAAACAGCGTAATCCGCTCAAGTTATGGCAGCGCCAATGCGCCAAGTGTGCCAAAGATATCGAAACCTCTTTTGCCCCCGAGCGTCCCGAAATAGTGTATTGCGAGCCGTGCTACCAAAATGAGATTTTATAGATGAAAATCTAAATGGAATACGAATCCGAACAACTTTTATTTTCAGATATTCCGCATAGATTTACTTCTTTGCTTAAACTTGCGCGAGGAAATGAAAAAATCGACGAACTTTCCGAGGGACAACTGGCGATAGTGCTCTACTTATATATTCATGGACAAGATTATTTTGCAAAACATCTTAGAATTTTAAATCAAGACGAGCAAGACACTCTTTTTCAGGCATATACCGAAGGTAACGCAAAGCAAACCATCGAGATCATTGAAAAAGATGCTGACGATGTCGTAAGGGGTGAAAGTAAGTTGTATATCCAGCACGCTCAGCGCTGGATAAAGAGCGGCAAAACAGCGCAGACACCTATCAAAGAGATGCTGGGCGATCCGGATGATTCTGTTGAGATACGGAAGAAAATTTCCGCATTGCCAATTTTTTTAAAAAAGATGTTCGGATTAATTCCGCGTGAATTGCGGCAAGTAATTATAAGCGATGAAGATTTGACCAGATACACGCCTTTTGAATTAAGTAGTGCGTTCCGAAGAGACATTAAATAAATCATGCACGCGATTTTTAATGGCAAATTGATTGACGAGAGCGAAGCGAGGGTGTCGGTCCTCGATAAAGAGTATTTTTTTGATTTTGCGGTGTATTCGTCTATCAAAGTCGTGCAGGGCAAAATATCGCTGGCGGAACATCATATAGATCAGTTGTTTGAGTCAGCGAAAATTATCGGGCTAGAGCATCAGTTCAAAAAAGATGCGGTCGTGTCGTGGCTAAATTTGCTGGTGGAAAAAGACAATCTTGTTGACGCCTTGCTCCGCGTCATTCTGATTGGTGGCGACGAGCCAAAACTTTTTATAGTAAAAGTCGGCGGACTGACATTTTATCCCGACAAGCTGTATCGCGATGGCGCCAAGCTGATCACATATAGTGGTGAGCGGAGTATTCCGACCGCCAAGACCAAAGATCTCCTCACAAGTTTCCTCGCGTATCGCGAAGCGAAAGCGCGTGATGCGATTGATGCGCTTCTTGTGGACCGCGAAGGCAATATTCGCGAGGGGACGCGCAGCAACTTTTTTGTAGTCAAAGGTCGGACGATTATCACGCCACCCGCCGACAAAATACTCTCTGGAACAACACGGGATGCGATCATCGCCAGCGCAAAAGAGCATTTTGAAATAGTTGAACAAAATATTCCAATTACAAAAATAAAATCACCTGCCTTGCCGGCAGGCAGGTATGATGAGATTTTTGTAACCAGCACTACGCTCAATATCATGCCGATCCGGCAGATTGATGATATGATTTTTAAGAGTGATCTTGTGGTCACCCGTGAATTGCTGAAGATGCTTAAAAAATAGTGTAAATTCAAAATTCTGACATATCCACGATCGTGGTATAATCCGAATTATGGCAAAGTATCCGAACTTTGGGATTCTCGATGAACTTGAAAAGATGCTCCACGGCACTTCTACGCGCCAAGCGTTGCGCGAGCCACTGTTTGGTAGGGTGAAGGATCTTTACCCGATGACGCAATCGGTATTTTCGCAGAAATTGTATGATTTGAAAAAAGGTGGCTTTGTCGCCTACCCAGCTGATCGAAAGACCGTCAGATTGACGGATAACGGCAAGCGAAAACTTGATTTTGAACGGCTCGCCCGATTGAAGTGGCAGACCAAAGAGCGCGATCAATACTATCGGCTGATCATGTTTGATGTACCCGAGGAGCGAAGATTTGTGCGGGATCTGTTGCGCCAAAAGTTGCGCGAATTTGCCTGCTATCAAATACAAAAGAGCGTTTATGTGACCCCGTACAAGTGCGAGGCAGTGATGGAGGAGCTGATCCGATTACTTCATGTACAGAAGCATGTGCATGTTATGAAAATCGCTGATCTGGGCCACGACATGCCCGCCATCTCTCGCCGATTTAAGTTGTAAATATAAATTCTGATGTATACACGATCGTGGTATGGTCAGAATTAGTAAAATTCATTACAAACTCTTTTATGTTTGCCAGATCCCGACCACTCCTTCGGCGAGCGTACGGAATTTCTGTAGTGTATATCCTTGCGTTTTGAGATACGCATCAAGCGCCCAGTATTCACGCTCGACGATTTTTTTATAACTTTTTTCATCTACGAAAGAATTTGAGCGATATGCCCAGTGGTGCTCCTTTTCAAATACAAACCAACCGCCGACTACGATCCCATGCACTTCACAGTACTTGAGAAGCTTGTAGAGCGAAATAGGCGCGACCCCGTGCTTTGGAATATCAAATTGATGGTGGATTTCAATCGGTAGTGATGGACCGGGAGCATACCTGATTTCTTTTTTGGTGATCGGCTTCATGCGTTGTGAAGCGTCTATTTCTTGCCAGCTATCGTAATCATACAGCCCTCGCACCTGCTCCAGCTCGATGATAATGCCGGGAATATGGGCGAGGGATTTCATAATCAAGTTCACCAAACGAATCGCATCGTTCCTATCGCGCACAAGTGTAGTGGAAAAGAAATCCAACGCTTCTTTGCCGTCTAATGCAGGAGTGTGGCTTTGATATGTTTCGGGCAGAATTTTTCTCTGTTGACCCGCGATGAAGTCATAGACATGATTGAACTTACCGGGATTGCCCCGCATTTCCATGCGTTTAACAAGTTTCATCACAAGCTCATAATCCTTCGCCCCGTCAATGTGCACATGGCTCGTGCCGGGCTTACTAAATGTTTGTTTTATCATAACTCAATACTACGCTTTATTAGTTAAGTATTTCAATACTTTTCTCAAAAATGTTGACAAGGTTTCGACAACACGCTAGCATGGAGAAATGGTAGAAAAGACACTCAAACAGCTGGGGCTGAACGACAACGAGATCGAGGTGTATCTGGCGGTGCTGAAAAACGGCAAGATTTCGACGGCCAAGGTCGCTTCGATAACAAAGATTAACCGCACGACGGTTTATAGTATTGCAAAAAAATTGATCACGATGCGATTGATCGCGGAGGATTTGGGCGGGACGCGTAGCTACCTCATGGCGCGGCCGCCGGAACAACTTGCCGAGTTGACGACTGACGAGCAGAAGCGGCTCGATGAAAAAAAAGAGATCGTGAGCCAAGCGATCAATCAGCTTAAACCCTTTGCCAGCAAGGTCGCCTATTCAATCCCCAAAATCCGCTTTGTCGAAGAAGGCGACATCGAAAAGCATCTGTATGAAATCACGCCGACCTGGATCGAGACCCTACGCGGGACCGACAATACGCTGTGGGGGTTTCAGGATCATACTTTTGCCGAACTCTACCACAAGTGGATTGATTGGTACTGGCGCACCGTGCCGGAAGATATGCAGTTGAAGCTTTTGAGCAACAAGTCCTACATCGAAAACACCATGCGCGGCAAGTACAAGCGTCGGCAGATCAAATACTGGGACAAAAGTGGCGAGTTCACCTCGACTATCTGGATTACCGGCGATTATGTGACCATGCTATCATTGCGGGAGCGGCCGCATTATCTGGTAGAGATCCACGACCCCGTTATGGCACGAAATATGCGGGCGTTGTTTAAGGGATTGTGGGAGGAAGTGACATAAGAAAATGAAGAATGACGAATGTCGAATGACGAATCAAATCCGAATGTCTGAATGTTTTAAACATTTATTAATTTAAAAAATTGATTCGACATTCGTCATTCTAAATTCAACATTAAAACCATGCCAACCTGCCAAAACTGTCATCAAAATTTTATCATAGAGTCCGACGATCTCGCGTTCTACGAAAAAATCTCCGTCCCGGTGCCGACATTTTGTTGGCAGTGCCGGTTTCAGCGGCGGTGCGCGTATCGCAACGAGCGGTCGCTAAAGCGCGGCGTGAGCGCAAAGTCAGGTGCGCCACTTTTTACTTTATATCCTCCACAAGCGGGTCTGACGCTCTACACGCAAGAGGAGTGGTACTCGGACGATTGGGATCAGATGGCGACTGGCCGTGACTATGATTTCAGCAGGAATTTTTTTGATCAGTTGTTTGAGCTTTTGAAAGTTGCACCGATTTTTGCTCGTAATGTGGTGAAGGTCACCAACTCCGACTACTGCGCGAACGCTTCGTATCTCAAAAACTGCTATCTCGCATTCCAAGTAAGCGGAGCCGAAGACAGCGCCTACGGCAATGCCATTGACTACTCCAAAAACTGCTTTGACAACTCGCACCTTATGAAGTGCGAGCGGTGCTATATGGGATTTTGGCTGACCAACTGCTACCAGTGCCACTACTGTACCCAGTGCACGGATTGCCACACCATGTGGTTCAGCAAGAACTGTCGCGGATCTTCCAACTGCATCGGCTGTGTCAATCTCACCAACAAAAACTACTGCATTTTTAACGAGCAGTACACGAAAGAAGAATATGCCAAACGCTTGGCAGAGATGAAGCTAAATACTTGGAGCGGTCTGCAAAAATTGCAAAAACAAGCTCGCAATTTTTGGCTAAAGTTTCCGAACAAATTTTTGCAAGGCGTAAAAAACGAGAATGTGACGGGGGAGTACATTACCAATTCCAAAAATTGCCATTATTGCTACCTAATCCGCGAAGGCAAAGATCTCGCGTATTGCCAGTACCTCCAAATCCCCAAAAACGAAGATTGTTACGATGTGACGATGTGGGGTGAAAATAGCCAGCTGTGCTATGAGGACATCGGTTGTGGCGCGGCATTTGGATTGAAGTTTAGCGTTGAATGCTACGAAAATACGCGTGATGTCGAATATTCCTTTTCCTGCGTATCATGCCAAGATTGCTTCGGTTGTGTTGGGCTCCGCAAGAAGCAGTACTGCATTTTCAATCAACAGCATACGAAAGAAGAATATGAAATACTCCGTGCCAAGATTATTGAGCAGATGAATACAATGCCATACATAGACAAAGGCGGACGAGTTTACAAATATGGCGAATTTTTTCCGATTGAAAAATCTCCGTATGGATTCAATACGGACATGATGAGCGATCATTTTCCGATGACCAAAGAGCAGGCGATCGCGCAAGGATACAATTGGCTTGATATTGATCGCAAAGAATTTGAGACTACTATGGACGCTGGTGCATTACCCGATACGATTGAAGAAGTGAAGGACGATATCGTCAAAGAGCTCATCGCGTGTCTTGACTGCAAGCGTGCCTACCGAATCATCAACATGGAACTTGGTTTTTTGCGCACCGAAAAAATTCCCTTGCCGCGCACCTGTCTTGATTGTCGCCACCGCTATCGCGTAGACCAGCGTAACAAAAGTATGCTCTACGACCGCACTTGCGCGAAATGCGGCAAAGAAATAAAGACGAGCTATAGTCCGGCTCGTCCCGAAATCGTGTACTGTGAAACTTGCTATCAAAATGAAGTAGTGTAGAATTAGACTATGTTTAAATCAAAAAAAGGGAAAGACAAGGATGACGAGAAGCCGGTGAAGACGCAGGGGGACGGTACCAGCAAGGCGGTGGAGCTGGCGATCCAGGAGATCCAGCAAAAGTATGGCGATGGCAGTATCATGAAGCTGGGGGATTCGCGCAAGGTTGATGTGGATGTCATCCCAACCGGTTCAATCTCGCTTGATCTGGCGCTGGGCGTCGGCGGCATCCCGCGCGGACGGGTCATTGAGATATACGGTCCGGAGTCGAGTGGAAAGACGACTTTATGCCTCCATCTCGTCGCCGAGATGCAAAAGAAAGGCGGGACCTGCGCCTATGTGGATGCCGAGCATGCGCTTGATCCGGAGTATGCCAAAAAAATCGGCGTCAAAACCAACGATCTTTTAATATCACAGCCGGACACCGGCGAGCAGGCGCTGGAAATCGTTGAAACGCTGGTACGATCGGGCGGGATTTCGCTGGTCGTCGTGGATTCTGTAGCCGCACTCACACCCAGAGCCGAGATTGAAGGCGAGATGGACCAACAGCATATGGGACTGCAAGCGCGGCTCATGAGCCATGCTTTGCGCAAGCTGACGGCGATCATCTCAAAGACCAACACGACGGTAGTTTTTATCAATCAGATTCGCCAAAAAATCGGTATCGTGTTTGGCAATCCGGAGACGACGACCGGGGGATTAGCACTCAAGTTTTACGCTTCGGTTCGGCTTGAAATCCGCCGCGCCGCGCAGATTCAAGTTGCCGAAAAGATCATCGGCAATCGCGTCAAGGTCAAAGTGGTCAAAAACAAAGTCGCGGCGCCCTTTCGCACCGCCGAGTTTGACATCATGTACAACGAAGGTATCAGTCGCGTCGGCGATCTGGTCAATACCGGCGTAGCGCTGGAAGTTGTGAGCAAGTCCGGCTCGTGGTACCAGTACGGTGCCGTGAAGCTCGGTCAAGGCACCGAAGGCGCCAAAGCATTCCTCAAAGAAAATCCCAAAGTGGAAGCGGAGATTTTGAAAAAAATAAGAGAAGCTGCGAATGCAAAAGAATTATAAAAATCCCCGCCCGTACCGAACGGTACGTTCGGGCGGGCGCACCGCCGCCGCTGCGGCGATGGAGATATAGCCCAAGCATGCTTTTCTTCAAAGAATTCGAACTTCACCATCGTATTGTAGCTTTTTTATCGTCGCCCTCGGTGTATTTCTTGTGTGATCACTGACGAAGGGAAAATAGAATCTATTTTTATAAAAAAACGAGAGCTTCGGCGGAGGTGCCTTAGCTCTCTAGTGGTACTGCATTTCCAAGCGGATCGATGCTTTCGCACAGATCCGATTCGTGGCGTCGGCGAGTACCGCTCGAGGTGAGGCGGTACTCGAGCTGGGGGCGGTTTCCCCGACGAGCGAACTGCTCGGAGGAAAGCTCCCGCTCACGGACCTCGACCCATCCCTCTCGCTCTAGGCGGTAGAGGGCCGTGTAGAGGGTTCCGCCGACCGAACGCCACTCCGGGACTTTCTTTTTTTGCCGATACTCGGCTTTTATCTCTAGTCCCGACTTCCACTGCCAGTGTGACAGTAAGGCAAAAACTTCCTCTTCGGGAATGGTAATGTCCGCGGCAACCATCACTGCGAACGCCACAATTCCAAGGAGGATCAAAACAAAAAAGAGAGCCAACATTCGCGTACCCCTTTCGCGCATGACTCTACATCATCATCATCATCATGTCAAGTTCGGTTGGGAGAAGGCAGGTAGGAATGATATACTGGTGGGACAATGGGCGATCATCCTCAATTTGTTTATATTGTTGCGCTGATTCCTTTTTGCATGTTATGGGTTTTTATTTATATAAAAAGACCGGACCTTAGAAAAGGAATGTTGTTCATGAGTTTCATTGTGGGGATTCTTAGTGTGGCGACTTCATACTATTGGTGGACGATAGACTGGTGGAGGCCTCTGACCCTTACAGGTACAAAGGTTGGTGTTGAAGATTTCATCATGGGCTTTGCGGGTGGGGGCATTATGGCAACAATTTATGAAGTTGTTTTCAAAAGGGCCTTGTATAAAAGAAAACTGCACCACCATATAGGCGGAGGGATTACGATTTTATTAATCCTTGCGCAGGCTACATCGTGGCTTATTTACAATATCGGACTGACATCTTTTTGGGCGAGTTCTATTGCTATGGTTCTTGTGGCTACAATCATGCTTGTCATTAGAAAGGACTTGTTTATGAATGCAATTTTGTCTGGAGCGCTAATGCTTCTTGTCTCGTTAATGTTTTATTGCGTCATTATCCTATTAGCACCTGAATGGATTCATCAAACATATCTTTCTGGTTTAAGTGGATTTCGACTTGCAGGCATTCCCGTAGAAGAGTTTGTTTTCTGGTTCCTTGCCGGACTTGTCTTCGGTCCTTTCTATGAGTATTGGCAAGGAGAAAAATTGAAAAGGATGAGATCTTAATACAACATAGAGTCACATGCTCCTCCCCTTGTATTTAAGGAGAGGTCGGGAGGGGTTTATGAATCTTACACAATCTTATGCGGTTGATTTAGAAGATTGCTTATGAATTATTTCATAATCTCCCTGATTGCCACCAACTCTGACATAGTCTTCACACCCATCAACATAGGTAGCTTTGCACCTGCACTTGATAAGCTTTTTGTGAGTATTCCAATAAATCTCATCTCCACAATGAGTACACCTAACATACATCTCCTTCCCATTTTTTGAATACGAAACAACGGACATGAAACGACTTATTATCGCTACATAAACTATGGCGGATTATATCAGATTATATCGGATAGCAAAAACTCTACTTTTTTCGTGTTTGAGTTCTAGTAAATGGCATCAATGCCATGAACCTTGCCAATTTGACGGCGTGAGCGAGCATGCGCTGGTGGCGACGGCAAAATTCAGTGTGTTTGTTCGGCTTGATCTTAAACTGTCCCGACACAAACTTGCGCAGTACATCCGTCTGTTTATAGTCAATGTGATTTACTTTGTCCTGACAAGGAATGCAAGGCATAGGCATAAAATGACGAATGACTAATGAAGAATGACGAATGAATTTATGAATGTTTTAAAAATTCAGACATTCAAGCATTGATTCGACATTCGTCATTCGGAATT
>Ga0209542_10013820_pt1 | contig 13831 bp, 21 predicted proteins | sample RifCSPhighO2_01_FD_184028 | JGI IMG/M metagenome (GOLD analysis project Ga0209542, IMG submission 184028) | Soil microbial communities from Rifle, Colorado - Rifle CSP2_plank highO2_0.1 (SPAdes) (version 2) | ecosystem: Environmental > Terrestrial > Deep subsurface > Rock core/Sediment ...
TCCGTTACTCTCTAAAACATCAGTCAGCACTTTCGCCGAGTCTTCATCCAACTTTCCTTGCCAAAAAAATGGCTCCATTACCAAAACCGTCACATTTTCTACCCCATTTACCTTAAAACTATGCGCAAACTCCAGACCAATAAACCCTCCGCCAACAACAATTGCATTTTTTGCACCCTTTATCCCTTTGACTATATTATCCGCATCCCCAATTGTCCGCATGTAAAAGATATTCCCAAGATCCGCTCCTGGAACACCAAATGGAATCACTTTTCCTCCAACCGAGATCAAAAGTTTTCCATATTGAACAACCTCTCCATTATCTAAAGTGACCTTATGATTAGCCGAATCTAATTTAATCGCCCTAACCGCCCTAATCAACCCAATAGCTTTCTCTTCGTACCAGGGGATCTTTTTCAAAAAAACCTGCTCTCGCGTTCTTCATGATCTTCGTCGGTAACAATCGTAATTGTCGCATCAGGTTTAAGCCCTCTGATAACCTCCGCCGCCGTTGTCCCAGCCGCACTTCCACCAACAATAAGAAAATCAACTTTGGTCATCCTGTTACAAACTTTTGAAGCAGACTGCCAACCATATAAGCAATAAATGCCGCTCCGGACCCAACCAGAAGCATCTCCAAACCACCACGAAACCAAGAAACAGCAGTAACCAGTGACCTTAACGCACCTACAACAAAAAGCGCCACCATCCCCATTAAACATGCTACCCAAAAAGTAACCGGTACTCCTGGAATCACATACGGAAGCAACGGTATAACACCGGCAACAATAAATGCCGTAAATGTCGCAAAACCATGTTTTAAAGGGCTACTTTCCTTGTCCTCCAAAATCCCCAGCTCATCTTTCATCATCGTATCCACCCAAACCTTGCGGTCAGACGTAATAATCTCCACAGCTTTTTTCAAATCTTGCCCCTTAAAACCTTTTTTCTCAAAAATTTCCCTTATTTCGTCAACTTCTATTGCCCGCAAATTATCCACTTCCCACTCTTCTTTTTGCCGCTGCGCGCGTCCATAATCTTGTTCCGACCTCAAACTCAAGTAATTACTCGCCCCCATCGAAACACCATCGGCAAAAATGTTCGCAAAACCCAAAATTATAATAACCACGGGCGGAAACGAAGCTCCAACTGCCCCGGCAACAACCGCAAAAGTGGTAATAATTCCGTCGTTGGCGCCATAAATTAGGTCTCCGATGTATCTCCCCGTAGTATGCCTATGATACATTCCCTCCCAATTACGATACTCGTCATTTTCGGAAATAAACTTTTCCTTTCGCTTTTTTACATCATCCAAAAGTTCGTTTCGTGCCTCTTTGGAATCCATTATTTGTGCTCTGTTCATACCCGTAATTCTAACATTTCTTCTATTGTCAGGCGTGCGATTCTAAATTGAAAATTAAAAATTAAAAATTAAAAATTCCCGCGGAGCGGGTCATGGGTACTCTTGATTCCCTTCATCGTCAAAAAGGATTATCGCTTTTGTTGGGCAACTTTCAGCAGCCAGCTTAATAAGATCTGGAGGATCTCCCTCGCCCTCCAAAACAGTGGCTTTGTTCTCTCCGTCCAAGCTGAATGTCGCCGCAGCCAGCGCCACGCAAGACGCAGCCCCAATGCAAAGGTCCCGGTCAATAGTAATCTTCCACTTCTTGGCCATTAGTTAGTAGTTCGGTAGTTAGATAGTTCGATAGTTTTATATTCTACTATCGATCTACCAATCTATCCAACTATCCAACTATCCAACTATTTTTCGGACCGCTTCCAGACTTAAAAACGCACACTTGATCCTCGCCGGCGCAACCGGCCCACCAAGCATCTCAAAAACATCCTCCCCTGTAATCTTCCCAATCTTCTCAACCCTCTGTCCCTTAATAGCCTCCGTCAACATCGAAGCGGACGCAACCGAAATCGCACAGCCTTTACCAACAAAAGTTACATCAGCTATCCTCTTTCCGCGTAAATCCGCGTTCCCTTTTCTGCGTGAATCTGCGCCAAATCGGATGTAAATCGTGATCTCATCTCCACACAGCGGATTCACCTGATCTATCACCAAATCCGCATCTTCAATCTCCCCGTAATTCTGCGGATTCTGCCAATGCTCCAAGATTTCTTCTCTGTATGTGTCCATAATTAATACATACCAATACTACCAATGACAAATGACAAATCAATATAAAAATGATTAGTATTTAAATATTCTTCATTATTCATTGATTGGTATTTATTTGACATTTGTAGTATTTGACATTTTAAAAATATCCTTCACCTTCTCTATTCCCATAACCAACCTATCTACATCACTTTTATCGTTGTAGATATAAAAACTTGCACGGGCAACAGAAAATATCCCCAAAAAATCCATTAATGGTTCTGCACAATGATGACCGCTGCGGATGGCAATCCCCTCCGAATCCAAAATCGAAGCCACATCATGGGCGTGAATTACCAAAGAACTGACAGGCCTGCCCGCCAAAGCCCGAAGGGCGACGGCGGGACCCGCAAATACATTGAACGAAACTACTCCTCCTCTTTTTGTTGCATCCTTTGGGCCAAAAACAACAACGCTCGGAATTTTTGACAACTTCTCAATTGCATACTTCGTCAATTCGATCTCGTGTTTCCGCACATTCTCCATTCCAATCCCATCCAAATAGTCACAAGCCGCGGCCAGCCCTATTGCTCCGCCAACATTCGGAGTCCCGGCCTCGAATTTCCAAGGCAGCTCATTCCAAGTTGTTTTTTCCAGAGTCACCTTAGAAATCATTTCTCCACCAAACAAAAAAGGCGGCATCTCCTCCAAAATCTCCCTCTTCCCCCACAAAACTCCAATTCCCATCGGCCCCAGCATTTTGTGCCCCGTAAACACATAAAAATCGGCTCCCAGCGCATCAATATCCACTTTCATATGCGGCACAGCCTGCGCCCCATCTACCAAGATTTTCGTTTTGGGATTTTCCCGATGAACAATTTCCGATAAACGATAAACGTCATTAATCGTTCCAAGGACATTAGAAACATGCGTAAACGTAACTAACTTTGTCTTATTTGTCAGTGCTTTCTTAAAAGCTACCTGGTCTAACTCACCATTTTCATCGACTGGTACCACTTTCAAAACCGCCCCATTTTCCAGTGCCAATTGTTGCCACGGTACAAAATTGCTGTGATGCTCCATAATTGTGGTCACAATCTCGTCACCCTTTCCAATGTTTACCCTCCCCCATGCATAGGCAACCAGATTCAAAGCTTCTGTAGCATTTCTGGTAAATATAATTTCGGCAGAGTCCTTAACACCAACAAACTTTGCAACTCTTGCCCTCGCTGCCTCGTAAGCTTCTGTCGCTTCCAGTGAAAGGGTATGGATTCCCCGGTGAACATTGGCGTTGTGCTTTTCGTAATAAGCGTCCATCGCAGCCAAAACCTGCTTCGGCTTCTGGCTCGTCGCCGCGTTATCCAAATAGATCAATGGTTTCCCTGCCTCGCCGGCAGGCGGGCCATTGATCCGTCTTGAAAATATCGGAAAATCAGCTTTAATCTTTTTTAAATCCATAAGCCCTTTCTCTCGTCATTCTGACCCGCTTCGCCGAAGCGATAGCGAGGCGAGCTTGTCCAGAATCACTCTTGGCAGATTCTGGAGTCCCCCGCTGAGCGGGGTCCCCAGAATGACTTGTCTCATGGGTTCGATAAACCCATCCACAATCATGTCTTCTGACTGTTTCCTCGTTAGCCCTCGGCTCATCAAATAAAACACCATATTTTCGTCCACTTTCCCAATTGTTGCCGCGTGTCCCGCTTTTACATCTGGCTCAAGTATCTCCAAAGCTGGTGTATCGTCGCCCATCTTGGCATCGTCAAAGAGCAAAACATCGCTTCTAAGATACGCATTGCTGCCCTTTGCCCCTTTTTCGATTCTCACATTCCCCCGGAAATCAAACTTCGATCTCCCTCTCAAAACCCCTTTAACCCGTACATCCGATCTCGTATTCGGCGCGGCATGAATAATATTGGCATCTAGTGATTTTTCCTCGTTTCCTTTACCTAAAACTAAACCGACAATTTGAACTGAAGCATTTTCCCCAGCAAGAGTCACATCGAGCACCCTAGTATCTGTCATTCCCGACTCGATCGGGAATCCAGTTCCCAACTGATTTTGCGAAGCAAAACTTCTCTTTCTGGATCCCCGCTTTCGCGGGGACGACAACAATACTGGAATAAGCTTTGTCTGGTCTTTTTTAACAGTAATCATCCCACCGCTCCTCTCCTTTTCATAGGTACTTGCGAAAAAAGAGTGTCTAAAGGAAACTGCCCTAAATATTCAAGTTCTCCTGTTAAAAATCGCACTGCTGGCCCAAAAGATTCTTGCGTATCTGGAAAACTACCCATAACGCCCTCTAAAACTCTCACTTGCTGCTCTATATGCGCCACCAAATCAGAAACCTTAAGAGCAGAAACTTCCACCACTACTGCACCCCTACCTTGAGTCTCAAAAATAGTTGGAGGACCAGCCAAGAAAAATTCCGACTCGCTCATCCCACCGCTCCCTCCATTTCAAAATATGCTACATTGCTCGTAAACATAAAAATGGACCCAGTGTTCCTTATAGTGCTCTCAGATTTATTCACAAACCTCTCTGCTGGTTGGTTCGGAGCCGCGGCTATAATTCCTTTTGGATCCAAAAGCCCCAAATCAAAATGGTTAATACCGCTCAATATAGGGTTTGGTATAATATCATTGCTTGCTGCATATATCATTAGAAAAACTGTGGGATTATGAAAAATATTAGAAGTAAAAAACTCGATCTTGTCGACATTAACCTCAAAATAGCCATCGCCTACGGCGTGATGCTGGCAGTATTTTTGCTTCTCTTTCTTGCTTTTGTTAAATAATCTCATCCCACCGCTCTTTCCGCATCATTCTTCAAAATTTGTCTGACATCGTTAAAATGTGGCTCCCAAAAATCAAGCTCCCAAAAGTCTACATCCTCCTCTGTGTCACTACCTAAAACAGTCCATACGATCATGTAGCCGAAAAGGTATCTTAGATCTTTAATATCCAAATCTACTTTTATATTCCCTGACAAATTAAGTACGGGATTTTCCAAAGATCTGAACAATCTTTGATGGGTAATCTCATACTGACTTTCAGGCTCACTTGGACTATCTCGCTGCGCAAGATCCAAAATTCCCATCAGTGCTTCAATAATTTCAGGAGACCAATGAAATTCATAAGGAACAATTTTCTCTCCATGGGAAATCAATGTTTCAGCTGCAAAAACTGCTTGTTTTGCTTCCTTTCTTCCATCTGACCCTTTAAACAATTTCATCCTACACTCCCCTCCATATTCAGTTCAATCAAGTTAATCATCACCAAGCACCTCATGCATCTCTGAAACAAGATATTTTGTCTGAATTTTTCCTCCCTCTCGTTCAAATGCATAATGCAATTCAATAAATGCTCGTCCGGGAACTTGCTCTCTATAACTTTGACAACCCTCAATCTGTTCAATATCTCCAATCAATTCCATTCCTATTTCGCTCATTTCTCTACCACTTAACTCTAATTGCACTTTTCCCTTCTGGCCTTCAACAGACGATGCTTTCACAAGTTGCAGCAAACACACATCTAAACGATTTTCTGTGTTCATCTCTTCATGAAGCAAAGCCCGAACTAATAATTGCCTAAAATCTCTAATTACTCTGAGCCGTTGCATAACTGCAAAAACATGATTCCCTCCAGCAACAAAAGGGATTCTTTGGTCAAAACCATCTTTGGTTTCCTCGATTATCGCAGCCGCAGTATCAACTGGCCCTAATATTCTGTCTCTCATCCCACCGCTCCTTCAAAACTTGTCGTCCCGCACTTGATGCGGGATCCAGTACTAGATTCCCGCTTCCGCGGGAATGACAGATAAAGAAAGCTCATCCGACACTCCCTTCCATGTTCAGTTGAATCAGCCGATTAAGCTCCACCGCATATTCTAGCGGCAATTCTTTAACAATCGGCTCGATAAATCCGTTAACAATAAGTGACGTAGCTTCCAACTCGGATAATCCTCTGCTCATTAAATAAAAAAGCTGCTCGGCATTTATTCGCGAAACCGATGCTTCGTGGCCAATCATTACCTCGTCTTCATCAATACGCATCGTAGGATAAGTGTCACTGCGCGATTGCTCGTCTAAAATCAAGGCGTCGCAACGCACATTGCATTTGACTCCTTTGGCTCCTTTGATAACTTTGACTAGTCCCCTATAACTGGTTCTTCCCCCAAAAGCAGAAACAGATTTGCTAATAATTTCGCCCGAAGTTTCCGGTGCCAAAAACATCAGCTTCCCACCAGCATCTTGGTGTTGCCCCTTACCTGCAAAAGCCAAAGACAAAACTTCCCCCCGTGCTTTTCTACCAACCAGATAACAACTGGGGTACTTCATTGTTATCTGAGAACCAATATTGCCATCCACCCATTCCATAATTCCCTCTTCTTCAACAAAAGCCCGTTTGGTAACCAAGTTGTAAACGTTGCTGGACCAATTCTGAATTGTCGTGTACCTGCACCTTGCACCTTTTTTAACAAAAATTTCCACAACTGCCGCATGCAACGAATCGGTTGTGTAAGTTGGGGCTGTACAGTTATGTGAAATAACTCCTTCTGCCACATAAGACTCGTCTTCTTCAACACTAAAGTTGTAAACATCAGTTTTTAGCTCTTTAACTTTAATAGATTTAATCGGAACGTAGAGATAATTATCGTCTAAGTAAAATGGCGATCCCTCTTTGCGTCCATCAACTGCGTTTTTTCCAACAACGATACCAAACAACCTGTTAGACACACGAGACACAATAACAGTATGCATAACTTGTTTTGGGGAAAGTCTCACCTGGGAATTAAGAGAGGAAGTAATTCCGAGCTTTAACAAAGCATCACGAAATCCATCTACTAAGGATCTTGTTACCGAATTGTATCTGAAACAATTCGCCTTTTTATCATAGCTACCGTCACCTCGCCATAAACCCTTTACAAGTTCACCCAAATGTTCTTTAGGACTCTCGAGCATCCACAAAGGAATATGCTTTGTTCTATTTGTTGCACCGAATTCCCTTCGAAAAAATCTTGCAGCCAGTGTTGAACATAGAGTAAGAGTTATACCGCTGTTTCTAACTTTTCCCTCTAGCACATCCTTTCCAAAATATTGCTTCAGCAACGCTTTTACATCTTCTAAAAATTCCTTTTCTTTAACGTTAAAAGTAAAAGTCAAATAATGATCTTTATCAACATGCCCCTCTGAAAAATAATAGCCAACCAAACGATAAAAATCCGCGTCAAGCGATAATTCTAGGCTTCTTTGAGTTACATGGATACCATTCCCGAAAGGGATTTGAAGACTCACGCTCGGTTTATAGTTATAAATAAACGGTTTCTCAAGATTCAATGGAATAGTTTTAATCGTATCTGTTTCTACAATCTCCTTCTCCGTTTCTTTTTTAAGTACCGGATAAACTAAATAATCACCCACCTCAACTTGGTCTGCAGTCACCCATTCAGAGGTGAACCTCATATTTCGATATTCTTTCTTCTCCCTTTTACAAATAAAAAGTGGGTGCTCCTCTGTCACATTTAATGTAGCACCACTGTCTCCCCAGTATTTAATCGAATAAACTTTGCCCTTATATGGCCTCTTCATCGTGTTATATACCAATCTATATCTGCCTTTGTGAGTTAGCACTTTATCACCCACTTCGATTTCTTCAATTGGTTTCTCTCCCTGATCAGTCTTTACTCGAGCCCCTGCAATGAAGCAGCCTTCCACGTAATGCACATATGCACCCTCATCTACAATAATCAGCGTCCTTTCAAACTGTCCCATATTGGCAGCATTAATACGAAAATATGCCTGTAGCGGAATGTCCACAGAAACACCCGGAGGAACATAGATAAACGAGCCACCACTCCAAACTGCGGAATTTAAAGCCGCAAACTTGTTGTCCGCCGCTGGGATCGATCGACCAAAATACTGCTTTACAAGTTCCGGATATTTTTTAAGTCCCGTATCCATATCTGTAAAAATTACTCCCATGTCTTCCCACTTCTTCTTAAAAGAGTGATACACTGACTCAGATTCATACTGTAAAGTCACACCTCCTAAATATTTCTTCTCTGCTTCAGGAATTCCAATTGCGTCGTACGTATCGCGTATGTCTTTTGGCAAATCGGCCCAGGAAGTTTTCTGTTTGTCTGTAGGTTTTATGTAATAGAAGATATTGTCAAAGTCTATTTTAGAAAGATCTGCCCCCCACGTCGGCATCTTTTTCGAAAGAAAAATCTCGTGCGCCCGCAGCCTGTAATCCAACATCCAAGTTGGCTCACTTTTAAACCCGGAAATTTGCCTTACAACCGCTTCATCCAAACCCCGACGAGATTTGAAAACATAATTCTCCGGCTTCGAAAACCCGTATTCGTAATCGCCAACAACTAAACCGTTTGTCACATTTCCTCCTTTGGGATTTTGACAGAAATTGGGGATCTAAAATCTGTACCTTTTTTATCAAGCTGCTCGAGTATTTCTCTCCCTTTTTCCGTTAATTCCCAAACATTGCTGCCGTTGGAATTTTCTAGCATCGGCTTAACAAAGCCCCTTTCCGACATTAATTGCATCATCTCTCCCACAGCACCTAATGACGTCCTCGAAAATGGCATATCATTACCTTTGCCACAATTCCAAACCCTCTCAAAAATTCCTATCTCAGAACCGTTACTATATAGACCATTTCTCCTTACTACACCCGGCCTTAGTGCGTAAAGGATAACTTGCTCTACAGGCAGTAGTTCCACACGTTGCTTGGCCGCATTCTCCCAATGAGTCACCCTTGCCAATGTTTCAATAATACTCATACTCCTACTCCGAAACTGGTATAACCACTCTCCTCTATTTGCGCAGCCAGTGACATTTTTCCGGATTTAACAATCTTTCCGTCTACCATAATATGCACAAAATCAGCCTTTAAGTATTTAAGAATTCGTGCATAGTGTGTAATTAAAATAATTGAGGATTTAGAGTTGAGAGTTGAGAATTTTTTAATCGCAGTTGCCACTAATTTCAAACCATCCACATCCAAGCCGGAATCAATTTCGTCCAAAATCACCAGTTTCGGTTTCAAAGCCATCATCTGCAAAATCTCGTTACGTTTCTTCTCTCCACCAGAAAAACCCTCGTTAAGTGACCTTCTCAAAAAATCCTCCGGCAGCTTCAACTCGGACATATACTTTTTCAATTCCTCACGGAATTGACTAGCAGAATCATGAATTAAGAATTTTGAATTATGGTTTTTGCGATTCCCCATAATTCTTGCTTCATTCTTCATACTTCTAGCGCTTTTTGCTTTTCGGAGAAAAGCAAAAACACTCACTCCCGGCACTTCCACCGGATGCTGCATCCCCAAAAAGATTCCCATCTTTGCCCTTTTATCCGGTGTGAGTTTTGTGATTTCTCGACTAGCCACTAAACACTTACCACTAACCACTTTGTAAGCTGGGTGTCCCCCAATTACTTGTGCCAGCGTACTCTTCCCACTCCCATTTGGCCCCATCAAAACATGAACCTCTCCAGGTTTAACCACTAGATCCACACCTTTCAAAATCTCTTTATTTTCAATAGAAGCTTTAAGATTTCTAACCTTTAACATATCAACGTTTTTCAAAGAATCCAGCCTTACTAAGCAGGTCAATCGTTCTCTGGGTTGTACTTACCCATTCCGAAGTTTTTACACCTATTCTCGGATCCTGCAAAATTACCTTCTGAACTTCTATTACATTCATCAAATCAAATCGATGAAACGCACCTTTCTGCAACTGTTTCTTAATATTTTTACCAACCTGATCACTTGTTAAATTAGGATTTGCAGCAACTTCGATCATAAGACACTTATAAAAAGCAATCGCTGTTCCCAAACCTTCAGGATTTGATGTAAAAGTATCTCTTCGCGGCAACAAATTTCTTAATCGATCAAGCATTCCCTAAGTCCTCTCTTTAAAGTTTCATAATCCTCTTTCATCAGTTCAAAATTCTTAGGATGCGTTACTAAAATCCAATATTTCATCTGCTTTCAAACTTTGATAACACTTCACTCACTTCAACATCATTCATTAGCATTAAAGTCCAACCATTCTGTTCAAACAACTTTCTTCGAGCATTGAGCAGCAAGGCAAAATCACCTAGCGGAGAAGAATCAAGATCTGCCTTAGAAAAATATTCAGAATCGACAACTAGCAAAATTTGAGGACTCCCGCTTGGCAACCACTGTTCAGTCACCGCAACAAGACCGGTATGACCACCACTACCATTATTAGATTCCCTTATAGTCACACCTTTCATCCATTCACTCATACCGCTTGCTTCATCATTTGGCATAGCTTTCATAAGAAATCCTGCAAACTTTGCAATCCCAAAACGTGATGGTTCGGTTTCTGTCATGTAATTAAAATCCAGTACTTCATTTTGATCTCTTAGGATAATCTCGTAAATTTCTATAAAATATGTGCGTTGTTATTTCTTCACCGGGTCTATTTTCAACTGCGAAAGTCCTTTGATCACCCATAACATCAGCCAATCTCACGCCTCTTAAATTAAGATCCCTTACCTTTCTGGCCATCTGGACAACCATGGCTACTGCAACAACCTGCTCAGTCATCATCAAATTCACTACATCGTTCATATCAAAGCAGTTTTGATCAACCATTATTCCAACCCTTGCAGTTTGTTCGTGTACGTTTTCTGCAACAACTAACATTGCCATTACACGTCTGCCATCTTCACCTCCTATACTCGATGGAACCAAACTCAATTTCCTGCGCACGAGCAAATCCTCTAAGTAAACAGCCTGTTCGATCCCCATTTGTTGCTGCATACGAAGCATACCTAAAAAACCAAGCTGTGGACTGATTTCCCTATCTTTTCTCGCTGGCATTGTTCTAACGTACATTAACAAAGGTTCTTCTCCGCCAAACCTCTCTTTTCCACCCAAGTTGCGGTTTTTCCTACCAATTCTCATCCCACTACCAAATCGGCCACAGTTTTGCTGCCGATCGTCTCCTCCAATTGCTTTTTTACGTCTTTCCACATATCACCCGCACCGCAAGTACATTCGTGGTCGTCCTCAAAACATTCCCCAACCACAAGTTCGCCGTCCAAAAGTTTTAGCACGTCCAAAAGCTTAATATCGACAGCTTTTTTGGCCAAAGTAAAACCACCGGTCACTCCTTCTTTGGATCGGATCATCCCGGCTTTTTTCAGCTCGGTTGCAATTTGGGAAAGAAATTTTGTGGGTATTTCGTTTTTCCGGGCCACGGTGGCCACAGAAATCGGAGTTTTACTCTTGGAGAGATTGGAAAGTAATATCAAACCGTAATCGGCTTTTTGAGAGAGACGGAACATAGATTATTGTTAAATTGTCATGTTGTTATATTGCTAAATTGACTCAAAACAATATAACTATTTAGCAAAATAGCAATCTAACAAACTGCTACTTATTTAATGGAAGTTTAAAGCAAATCTAGCCTCGAAGTCAAGACTGTTATTTCAACCACTTCTCTACTTCAATAAGGTCGGCAAATACCTTATCTGCCCTATCAAAAGCAAGGTCACCGACAACAAACCTGTTTGGCACCGCAACTACAAACATCCCAGCCGCCTTCCCGGAAAGTACACCAGCAGGCGCATCTTCAAAAACTACACACTCTTTAGGATCTACATTCAATTTCTCAGCTGAAACCAAATAAGGATCGGGCTCCGGTTTTCCTTTTAAAACCACATCTCCGGTCACTATTACGTCAAAATATTTAGCAATATCAAACAAACTAAAAACAAGGTCTAAATACTCACGCTTCGAAGAAGTAACCAGCGCCGTTTTAAAATTCGCCTTGACTGTATGTAAAAACTCAAGCGCGCCGCGAGTCAGTGCTAACTTATCTTTAGCCAACTGCCAATACAGTTTATCGCGTCCATCCGCAATTTCCTCTGGACTAAGATTGGTTTTAACAAAACCCTTGTCTTTGTACTTTTGCATCTCAACAACCGCCTTAACACCAATGCCATTTCTGTGCATTTCCGGCGTAAACCTCTCAAGCCCAAATTGTTTGAAATAAACCTTGTTCGTTTCGAAAAATAATTCCTCTGAGCTTATCAAAAACCCATCCAAATCTATAAGTGCTGCTTTAAAATCATTCATAAAACGAATCTAAAAACTGTTTTGCGTTCAAAATCTTAGTGCCTTCGAATTCTTTAAGTGATAAAACATGTTTTATATCTCCAGAAACAATAAAGTCAGCCTTTGCTTCTTTAGCACACTCAAGTATCATATTGTCCGAAACATCACTTTTAATTACAGATACTTTGTGTTTGGGTTTGATAACCTTGCAAAATCTGATAATCCCTTCAACTAAATCAAATACCTCATCATCATTCCAACCAAACTTCAACCTTAATTTGGAGGAAAGCTCAACCAGAATAGGCGGACTAACATACAAATCTAACTCTTTAGACCTCGCCAGTTCCAAACAAGCCCTGGGATTACCACCAAAAATAACTGCTGAAATGTAGATATTAGTGTCAAATACAACTTTGGGTTCAGACTTCATGGAGGATTTTGTCTATATCCTCCTCAGAGGTAATTTTAAATTTGGTCGCAGTTTGCGCACCCTTTTTATACAATCTCTGCCATCGACTTTCCTCTGTAGTGGAATCGATTAAAGAAGCGATAAAAGCACTCCTAGATTGTCCCCTAGCCACACTTTCCTTTTCAAGCTTACTTACGACTGATTTAGGCAAAGAAACAGAAACTACTTCTGTTGCATTCCGCTGAATGACTTTCATACACTGTAATAATAACAAATAACACAACCAAAGTCAAATTTGATCAGATTGCGATAGTATTGGGCATCAGTTATTTCGAGCTTGCGAGAAACAAGCTCTCTTATTTGGTATTGGTTATTTACCCTCTTCCAACCAGCGTTCCACTTCCAGCGCTGCTTGGCAACCATACCCTGCAGCAGTTACTGCCTGTTGATAGTGATAATCGTGTACATCCCCAGCCACAAATATGCCTGCAACCGAAGTCATTGTTTTATAAGTAAAAAGCCCAGTCGATTGATCCTTCACTGGCCGACGAACCACGTAACCACGCTCATCCAGCTCCACCTGCCCCTTCAAAATCTTGGTCATCGGACTGTGCCCTATTGCCACAAAAATCCCGTCTATTGGCATCTCTTTTTCCTCGCCAGTTTTTGTATCTTTAATTTTTACACCCTCCACTTTATCTTTTCCCAAAACATCCACAACCTGGGAGTTCAAAACAAAAGAAATCTTATCGTTTTTCTGCGCCCGGTCTAGCATTATTTTGCTTGCCCGGAATTCGTCTCGTCTATGAACAATCGTCACCGCCGACGCAAACTTGGTCAAAACCAAAGCTTCTTCCATTGCACTGTCCCCGCCGCCAACAACAATCACCTTTTTACCTTTAAAGAAAAACGCATCGCATGGCGCGCACGAAGAAATTCCGCGGCCTATTAGCCTTTGCTCGTTTGGCAAACCAAGCCAGTTTGTCTCTGCCCCCGTTGCAATAATTACAGATCTTGATTGGTAACCAGTTTCCCCCACACTAACCGTAAAAGGGCTCTTTCCAAAATCTACTTTTGTAACATCTTCATTTTTTATCTCTGCGCCAAACCGTTCCGCTTGTTTGCGGAAATTCACCATCAAATCAGGCCCCTGAATCCCATCTACAAAACCGGGGTAATTCTCAACATCTGTCGTTAGCATCAACTGCC
>Ga0209542_10013821_pt1 | contig 13830 bp, 16 predicted proteins | sample RifCSPhighO2_01_FD_184028 | JGI IMG/M metagenome (GOLD analysis project Ga0209542, IMG submission 184028) | Soil microbial communities from Rifle, Colorado - Rifle CSP2_plank highO2_0.1 (SPAdes) (version 2) | ecosystem: Environmental > Terrestrial > Deep subsurface > Rock core/Sediment ...
TCGCACTTTCAACTGGTGAGGGAGAGGGGCTTTCAAAAGGTGAGTGGCGTGCTGCGGTAGAAAAATTTGCAACCCTCTTATTGCCGATATTCAAAAAATAAAAGCGTCTCTGCGTATGGCAATACTCCAGGGAATGGATCATAAATTGCCTACTTCAGGCGAATTCGATGGTTTCATGATCGCGCTCGCAAACATCGAACCACGACTGTGCCGCCGAATGCTGGAGAATCCGACAGAAGAAACGCAGAAAGAAATCTTAAAAAAGTTTTGGGAATACAATTTGGGCGGTGAGTGGTTCGTCAGCTTGAAGGCGCTTCTGTATGCACGAGGAATAGTACGCTCAGCCGAACAGGTACGCCAAACAATTACCCCATGAAAATACTTTTCGATGCCAGCGTGCATTTTGGGCAATTTGCGCTCGATTCGGAAGCGACGCGCATCGGCTGCAAGGTGTCTCAAGCGCGCATTTCAAGCGGTGATCAGAGGGACGTCATTGGTGTTGTTTCGTTTAACGAGAACTCATGGGTGGACCATGTGGTGTGGGGACTCGATCGAGAAACGCAAGACGTTTTCTACCGATTTATGGATCTCTTCCACTCAGTAAAACAGATTGAACGTGTGTCCCTTGGTGCGGTTGATGCGCGGCTTGCAGAAAAGATCAGCCAGGAACATAGCATAGGCATTTCTCATGCGCTTACCTGCGCGGTGGCGATACGGATACAGGCGCAGGAGATACACACCCTCTACCAAGAAATGTTTATTCCTGCGCTAATAACATACATGAAAACCGTCCACGGCATTCAAATTTTTGCACCCACAGCTTCGACGGAATTGATGTACTCGGGAGAACTCGAACAGTATTATCAAGATGCATTCCGCAGATTCCGCAGCACAAACATCGATTTACTCGCGCACCTGCGCGGCCAACATTGTTAGACATTCGCGGGGTTGTCTTTTTTGTTGGGCGGCCTATATATCCGACGCTACGCCGCGGGCGATGTATTCTTTTATGAGCGACTGGTACGGCACGTCGAGCTTGTTGGCGCGCTCTTTGAGGCGCATGAGGAGGTAGCCCGGAATTCGGAGTGAGATGGAGGCAGAGGTCGGTTTGAGGTTAGGGAATAGTGCGGAGTGAAATTCGCTTCTATCGAAATACTCGGTAAAATCGGCACGCGCCCAAAACTCACGTTCCTCATCTTCGCTCTTAAAAACTGGCACATTTTTTTTCTTTTTACTATTGTTCTTGTTTTTCATAATATGTTCTCTCTTTTTTATTGACGTCTCGGGCCGAGATGACTCGAATTTTATCTCGGCGAATGGTAAACGATATGAATAAAATTCGACCTAAATTCGTCCGGCCAACGATTTGATGACGAGTTTCGGTATTTGAATGCTTCGGGTCATCGCGAATCAATTTTCGTTCGTCGGAGAACGCCTCTTCGCATTCACTGTTTGAGACGCTGTGCTTTATGAGATTCTTCTCGCTGTTCCCAGCATCCCATTCGAAGCCCTCGACATCTACAAAGAGCCTCATGAGGATAGTGTATATGTCAGTCTATACAAGTCAAGCGGCGTTGGTAGAGACACTCTCGACGTCGTCGTGCTCGTCGATCGCTTCAAGGATTTTCATCAGCGCCTCGTTGTCTTCTTCGGAGAGAGGAACGGTGGTTTTGGGTTCGAAGCTGCCTTCGGCGGTTTTTTCAAATGCCCAAGCGGCGCTGCCGGGTGCGGCGAGGGTGAGGCCATTTTTTGAAAGCAAGTGTTTGATCTCTTGTGCCGTGCGATTGCGGTTGTCGGTGACCGTTTGAATAATAATCGCCGCGCCGCTCGGGCCGTATGCTTCATAAGTGATCGATTCGAGGCTCGCCGCGTTTGACGCGGCGCCCTTCTGAATCGCACGTTCAATCGTATCTTTGGGCATATTCGCCTTTTTTGCCGTCTCGATGATCGAGCGGAGGCCGGGCGCATTTACGTCGCCACGTGCTTTTTTACTCTCGACCGCGATTCTCTTGCCGAGTTTGCCCCATAAGTTGCTCTTCGCCGCATCCGCCGCACCTTTTTGTCTTTTTATTTGCGCCCATTTATTGTGACCAGACATAGGAATAGGTTTTAGGGATTAGGTTATAGGGAATAGGAAAAAATGCAAAAAGCTGTCTTATCAACAGCATTATCCACCCGATATCCGCGGAAATCGAGGACTTTGAATGATTTGACGCGAAAATCGGTACGGTATATTTACTTTTACTAATGTGCTTAACCGTGCGTTAGTCGTCGTCGAGCGGTTCGCAGTAATGCAGACAACGGAGGTGACTGTTCCTTGATCAGCTTCGATACGCAAGTATCAAGACAGTGCAGGAATAGCTTTGCGAGAGCACTCAGGTATTGTGCAAAGTGCGGGGAGATCATATCAAGACGCATGGAGCAGAATATCGATCGTAATTGCAAAGAAGCAAAAGACCCTCCATTTATGGAGGGTCTTTTGTCGCCCCGCTTCTGGTTATGCACACCCATCTCAAGCGCACTGTTGACAATATATTCACAGTGCTATGCTTATGGTACTGATGGAGGTTAAACTTCGTCGGGAATTCCGACGTATAGCAGCAATGCCATACAGAGGTAGCAAAGAGCTCCGAGCAATCGGAGTTCTTTGCATTTGATAGAGTGTGGGGATGCAGCGAATTATCTTGCTCTCTGGCGCGTTCATCGTTTTGCTTCTTGCCGCGCAGGCGTTCGTGCTCTATCTTTTTGGTCAGCCGACACTTTGCGAATGCGGCGTTGTAAAATTGTGGGAGGGCGATGTGGGCAGTAGCGGCAATTCGCAGCAGGTTGCCGATTGGTACACTTTCTCGCATATCATTCACGGATTTTTATTCTACGCTGCGTTTTGGTATTTCTTCCCGCGCCTCACATTTTGGCAGCGCTTGATACTTGCGGTTGGTGTGGAAGCGGCGTGGGAGATTTTTGAAAATCTGCCGATGGTCATAGCACATTATCGCCAGCAAGCGCTCGCCGCCGGGTACACGGGCGATAGCATTCTCAACTCGATATTCGATACGATCGCCATGATGATTGGCTTTCTCTTCGCCTCGCGTGCACCCGTGTGGGCCAGCCTTTTCACCGCACTTGGTCTGGAAATGTACGTTGGCTATTCAATTCGCGATAATCTCGCACTGAATATCCTCGGATTTTTCCACAATCCAGATTTCATCACGAATTGGCAGCTGCGCAAATAGCATTGTTACGATTGCGTTATACTTATCATATTAGCAATTAAAGAGATTTTTATGCAACCACTCATCAATACCTGGAGTTATCAGTTGGCGCACCGCTCGCTCGGCCTTCTCCTCATCCGCATGGGGATCGGTATGGTTTTCCTTGCGCACGGATGGATGAAAGTGCAAAACATTGCGGTGTTTGATGGCGCTTTCGCGGGCATGGGACTTCCACCGGGGACTGCAACCTTTATCGCATGGCTCGAGATTATCGGCGGGCTTGCACTCATTCTTGGCATTTATTCGCGGGTCTTTGGTCTTATCTTTGGTATTCAAATGATCGTGGCGATTTACCTTACGGGCTTTTTCGCCAATGGCTACCGGCAACACGAGCTCGAAATCGCACTCGCACTCCTCTCATTCGGCATCATGTTTGCCGGATCGGGCCGCTATGCCGTTCTACCGGGGGAGTGTCCACGCTGTGGCGCGTATATGTGCAAAATGGGGCCGGATAATTGTCCCCAAATGAAGCAGTAGTTTTCCACAGACTTTTCCTACCCTTAATTCACCTTTAGTCCACAGGGTTTCCCCGAAATCGGTCGATTTGCGTTCATTTGACCTTCAATACAGAGCTGTATAGTTGGGCTTACTGATGCTCGATACCGTGCGTCAGCCGCTTGAGAGAGAATCGCAGCAATGCAATTCACCCGGAAAGCAGTTCTTTGGATCGTACCGTCGGCGGTACGTACTGTGAGAGCCGTTGATCATGTGCAGTGAGGTGGCGTGCGCCGTGCAGTGAGGATTGTCGCAAGACAGCCAAGCTGAGCGTCAGCAAACACTTATCCAACATGATCGAAAGCACGAAGCCTCCCCTTGGGGAGGCTTTGTGTATACCGTGCGTTACGTGTGCATTGTATATGGTTTTTTCTCGCGAAATGTTTTTATCCCCACTTATTAAGAAAAGTCCCGCTACGAGAGCGGGACCTCGGCAGTTTCGATTGTTTGCATGGCCTGTTGTAGAAGAACAATGAGTTCGGATAAGTAAGCACGCATCCGCGTCAGGAAGATTTCAGTCGGTATGATCCTGATTTTGCGGCGATCCTCATCGTCGGGTACGAACTCTATTAGCCCGCACTGTTCGAAAGCATCGAGATATTTCAACGCCGTTATCTCGCTTGATTGAATGAACTTGCAGGCGTTTCTTTTATGGAGTTTTCGATTTTCGACATGACATATAAAAACCCGCAGCGCAAATCGATGACATTTATCGACATCGAAATAATACTCATATTCGCCAAAGTGTTTCCGCAAACAGAGATCACGATCTTCTTCGAAACGCGCTATGGCTAGGCACGCGATTGTTTTAGTGCCGTGAGTGACGGTCGTATCCATCGATATCCTCCCACATCTTCCATGAGACTATCATCCGCAAAACGCATGACAAAGCTAGGTCAATTTCTGCTACTGTAATTTTGTAGGCTCTCCAATATGTTCAAAACCTTTCCCAGTCACCATGCGGCCGCGGGGCGTGCGTTCGAGAAGACCGACTTGGAGAAGATAGGGTTCGTGCACTTCTTCGATCGTCGCCTCTTCTTCCGAGAGTGCGGCGGCGATTGTCTTGAGTCCGACGGGACCGCCTTTAAATTTTTCGACGAGTAATATGAGAATGTCGCGGTCAATTTGGTTGAGACCGATTTCGTCCACCTCAAGAAGCGCGAGGGCTTTTTTCACCGTTTTCATATTCAGCGGTTCGCCGGAGACTTCCGCAAAATCGCGACAACGTTTCAAAAGATAATTCGCCGTGCGCGGCGTGGCGCGCGAGCGGCGCGCGATTTCCATGAGGGAGTCGGCATTGACGCTAATGCCGAGAATTTTCGCAGAGCGGCGCAAAATTTCTGCAATTTCCTCGACCGTGTAGTACTGCAGGCGAAACGTGCCGCCCGAAAATCGCGAGCGCAGGGGTGCTGAGAGCATCGATATGCGCGTCGTGGCGGCGATGAGCGTGAATGCCGGGAGTTCGAGTTGCACGGTACGCGCACTCGGCCCCTTGCCGATCACGATGTCCAAGACACCCGCTTCCATTGCAGGGTAGAGAACTTCTTCGATGGTGCGATTGAGGCGATGAATTTCGTCGATAAAAAGCACATCGCCGGGGGAGAGATTGGTGAGAATCGAGGCAAGGTCGCCCACGCGCTCAATCGCGGGACCCGAAGTGCCGCGTAAATTGGCACCGATCTCGCGGCTCATCAAATGCGCGAGCGTGGTTTTGCCGAGGCCCGGCGGACCATAGAGAAGTACGTGCTCGGGCTGGTGTTCGCGGCCCTTGGCGGCGGAGAGGAGGATACGGAGATTCTCCTTGATCGACTGCTGGCCCACATACTCGTGCCAGAGCGCCGGGCGCAGCGCGTGGTCGAGAGATTTTGGCGACTTTTCTATATTTTTTTCTGCGTTGGACATACCGTTTGAGGCTTTTCTACCGCGTCAGACGCGGGGGAATAGGCTCGATCTACTATCACTTTGGGCATTGACAATCCGATATTATATGCTATACTCCCCACCAGAAGCGCTTATTCAGCGCTTTTTCCATTGACGCGCCGTAGCTAAAAGCGAAGGCGGTTTGTACTTTGCACCGAGCCGCCGTCGCTCTACGAGCTTTGGCGAGCTGAAAGGCGCATAGCTTCGGGCGATGGTAGTTTCTCCAAGGACAAAGCGGTCCCCCACTTTCAGAACATGAGATGCTCTTAACCCTGAACAGAACTTCCGATTTCCAAGAGGTCTCAAGGACTCTGATGTCGTGAAAGTGGGGGACTGCTTTTATCCTAAGGTCTAAACTGCAACTTTTCAACAAAGCATCGCCCGAAATTGTGCACCTTCCTGCTTCACTAAAGTTTCGCAGGACAAGCCCTGCTTCACAAAAAATATAGCAGGACAAGCGACTCCTCTTTCAAACATAGCACCCGATTGCAAGACTGCAATCGGGTTTCGTGGTATACCTGCACTCACGCGGAAGGTTTGTAATGCTTACACGTGAAGATGTCATGGCGTGCGTACCTCGTTTACGAAGGTTCGCGCGGCAGGTAACTGGAGACAGCGACGACGCAGAGGAGATGATCAGCGAAACCGTCGAGAGAGCCTTTAGGAAGCTGCACTTATATCGTCCTACGGGAGAGGTCTATTCGTGGCTTTGCCGCATGCTGCAAAATCGCTGGATAGACCTAAAAAGACACGAAGAAGTTCAGCGGCGTGCTGACGCACTGCAAGCGTCCCCCGATCTCGATAAGAAAAGCCCGACGCAGGTGGCTGCTCTAGTTCTCGAACTGGTGCGTCAACGATGCGGTGAGCTGCCGTCTGGGTTTGGCGACCTTGTTCTCGCTGTGGGAGAAGAAGGACTCTCCTACAAAGAGGCCGCGGAACATTTTGATATTCCTATCAGGACGGTAATGTCTCGACTGGCTCGCGCCAGACAAGCTTTGCGAGACGAATTCAGTCTTGATAATTATGAATAGGTCGTCGTCTCCCGGGGCGGCGACCGCCTCATTTATGCAATCGTCTCAAGTATCACTTCATAAGATAGATCGACAACGCGATTGAGTTCGTCGAATGATGTGACGCCCTGCAGGATTTTCACCGCGCCGTCTTGCGCCATGCGGCGGACCCTTGGTGGCGCGGCTTTCCGAATCCGGTGTAGGGAGATAACTTTTAGACACGCGGAAGATACGCGCGAATCGCGTGCTCCACGCTCTTTAAACGATCGAATACGATGCCCGCCACGATTTCCATGTCTATCTTTGAGTGCTGATGAATCGCGCGATCACGAAATCCAGCGATGTCGCGCCATGGGATGTCGACGGCCGCCTTAAGGTCTTCGGGCGCTCGTTTGGCCATCTCTCCGAGCATGATTATTTCGAGAAGCACGGATGCCGCCGTCTTGTGATCATTGAGAAACTCTTCACGAGACTGCAGCCCGACGAATGATTTCGTGTTTTCGATAAGTTGCAGCATCTCGCGCGCGAATATGCTGCTATCTTTCGTCATACAAAGGCGTCAAGTCGGATTCAATGCGCGGCTTGAGGTAGTCGGACAGAGCGTTTTCCGTCACGAGATCAACCGGCCGCGCAAGCGCCTCCTCCAGTTCGCGAGCGAGGCCTGCATACGTCCAGCCATCTGTTGGCTTCAGAAAAGAGATCAATATATCGACATCGCTGCCCTGCCTGGCGGCGCCTGTTGCGACGGAACCGAATAACCGCGCACGCCGCACACCGTATTTTTTGAAAATAGCCGCGACTGCTTTTTTCACATCAGCGGTCGAGAGTGTCATGAAAGGGAGTATACCAGCTACCGGAATGTGTTGGCAAACACTCGCTACGCAATCGTCTCAAGCATCACCTCGTCATACAGATCGACGACGCGATTGAGTTCGTCGAATGATGTAACGCCCTGGAGGATTTTCACCGCGCCATCTTGCGCCATGCGGCGGATACCTTGGTGACGGGCGGCTGCCCAGAGCTCGCGCTCACTCGCCGATTTGCGGATCACCGCTTCGATTTCTCGATCCATGAGGATGACCTCCACGACCGCGACGCGTCCTTTGTAGCCAAGCCCGCCGCACTTGTCGCAGCCCTTCGCTACCCACATGGTGTCGCGATTTTCTGGGAGCTCATCGGCGTGCGGAATGTTTTTAAGAATCAGATCAAGTGTTTTGCGGATATCGCCCCCGATCGGTTGCGCTTCGCGGCATACCGCGCAGAGTTTGCGGATCAAGCGCTGCGCCATGGATACGGTGAGCGCGGCGCCCAAGATTTCCGGCGCGACGCCCATGTCGGCGAGGCGTGGGAAGGTGCCTGCGGCGTCATTGGTGTGGAGCGTGGAAAAGACGAGGTGGCCGGTCAAGGAGGCGTTGACCGCGGTCGTCGCGACTTCGGCATCGCGGATTTCGCCGACCATGATCACGTCGGGGTCTTGGCGCAGCGTCGAGCGGAGTCCTTGGGCGAAGCTGTAGTCTTTTGATACTTGCGTCTGCACGATGCCGGGCAGATGATACTCGATCGGATCTTCGATCGTTACGATTTTGATTTCGGGCGAGTGCACTTGGCGCAGGAATGCGTAGAGCGTTGTCGTCTTACCCGACCCGGTAGGGCCCGTGTTGAGAATCATGCCATTGGGCTTTGCAATTTCGCGGCGGAAGAGCTCGAGTAAATACTTATCGAAGCCGAGCTGCTCGAGGGGAAGCGCGATCGTGGAGGGATCGAGAATACGCATGACCAAGGTTTCCGCGTAGGCGCCGGGCAAGACAGACGCGCGGATTTCGATCTCCTTGCCGCCGATCTGAATAGAGAAACGGCCGTCTTGCGCCGCGTTTTTTATATTGAGCTTGAGACCGGAGAGGAGTTTCAAGCGGCTTGAGATAAGCGCGTATGTCGCGTGATCAAGGGTAAGCACTTCTACCAAAACGCCATCTAAGCGATAGCGCATACGCACTTCTCCTTCTTCGGGTTCGAGGTGTACGTCGGAAGCTCCTAGAGCAAGCGCGCCGCCCATGATGACTTCAAGAATGCGCGAAACGCGGTGAATATCCTTACTCCCGCTGTGCGACGCGATTTCGGTCTGCACGTCCGCAAGCGTTTGTACCTTCTCGCGCATTTGCGCGATGGTCTCGCTTGAGAGCGTAAGGACGCCCGCTTCCGTCTGCGTGGCGTATGAAATGTCGTGATAGCGCTCCCACGCGCGCTCGAGTGAGGTATGCGAAGCAATCAGGCGGCGCGCCTTGTAGCCGAGCCGCTCGATTTTTTCGATCATCTTAAGCGAGTCGGAGCGCTCGGGCGCGCGCATGGCGACGAAAATATCTTTATTCTGCTTGTGGAACGGCGCGATTTCGGCGCTGCGCGCTTCTTGCTCGGTGATGACGCGGAGGGCATCGGTGTCTATCGATTTATTTGTGAGATCGACATAATCGACGCCGTATTTACCGGCGAGCACTTGCGCGAGATCCTCTTCTTCCTTCGCGCGCAGCTCATGCACGCGCTCTTCTTGCTTCCGTTCATCAAATTGCGTGGCCATTATCGCTATTGTAGCGCACGTTGCTGGTATACTAGGGGTGTGAAAGAAAGAGGACCAGATATGACGCGGCGCGAGATGCTCGAGAAAGCTATGGCGGGGGATTGGTAGCCAGCGTGCTTGGTACCAAGGCATCGGCCGACGAGAAGACGCCGGATCCGCTCGAATACATTGAGCCGCACAGCCCTCTCAGTGTTGCACCACGACCTCCGCGCTCAGAGCGCCCGCCTTCCATAGAGCCATCTACGAAGCCGGATCGACCCCCGCGTTCCGTTCCTGGTCAATCCGGCGACAACTATATCGAACCGCAGTCCAAAGACGGGGGCAGCATGGAGCAATAGTACTCGCCCAAAAACGCGGATAGAATGTACGAATGAAAAGGTCGGTTTCTAGCGCGGGAGCGATGCAGGATTTTGCTGCGGAATTTGTAGCGGCGCTCGCGCATGGCGCGAGCGCCGCTACCGTGATTGCGCTTTCGGGCGAGCTTGGCGCGGGCAAGACCACCTTTACGCAAGCGGCGGCGAAGGCGCTCGGCGTCGAGGAGACGGTAAATAGCCCGACATTCGTCATTGAAAAGATATATCAACTGCCCCTCGACTCCGCTCGGGGTGAAAACAAGTTTTCACGGCTCGTGCACATAGACGCGTATCGTCTCAAAGCAGCTGGTGAACTCTACTCCCTTGGTTGGTACGAACTCATCGCCGATCCATCGAATTTGATCATTGTTGAGTGGCCCGAGCATGTAGCAGAGGCAATTCCGCAAAATGCGCATAGAATACAGATTGCAAGTGAGGAAGGAGAGAGGCGAACAATAATGTATGACCGCTAAAAAGACAGAAAAAAAAGAAACGACCAAACCCCATGCTTCGCCTAAAGCTACGCAGGGCAAGGCGCTACGGCTCGTGATTCTTGATACGCACGCGATCATTCATCGCGCGTACCACGCGCTGCCGGATCTTTCATCCAGTAAAGGAGAACCGACTGGCGCGCTCTTCGGGCTCGTTTCGATGCTCCTCAAACTCGTGCAGGATTTGAAACCGGATTTTATCGTCGCAGCGCGCGATTTGCCTGGCGCGACGGTGCGACATGAAATGTTTGAAGGATACAAAGCGACGCGTATGAAAGCGGAAGACGCGCTCGTCGCACAGCTCGAGCGAGCGCCGATTGTCTATGAGGCATTCGGCATCCCGCTCTATGAATATCCGGCATTCGAGGCCGACGACGTGGTGGGATCCATTGTGAAGCAAGTGGAGGCGCGGAGTGATATCAAAACAATCATCGCAACGGGTGATATGGACACATTGCAGCTCGTGACTCCTATGGTGTCGGTGTATACGATGCGCAAAGGTATTTCGGATACGGTGCTCTATGATGAAGAGGGAGTGATGGCGCGCTACGGATTTGGTCCCGAGCGCGTCGTTGATTACAAGGCGCTTCGTGGCGACCCCTCGGACAATATTCCCGGCATTCGCGGCATCGGAGAAAAGACGGCGACGCAGCTCATCCAAGCTTTTGGCTCTCTCGACGATATATACAAAACGCTTGGGACGAAGCCGGAGAAATTTGCCGAGGCTGGTATCAAGCCGCGCATCATCGATCTTCTGAAAAACGGTAAAGCCGATGCGGCGTTTTCAAAACAACTCGCTACGATTCATACGAATGTGCCGATCAAGTTTGAAATGCCAAAGCGAATGTGGCACCTCGCGGAGCACGCCCCGATGGTCGTGAATCTTTGCGACGAGCTCGAATTCCGTACGCTCAAAAATCGCGTGCGATCTCATGCCGGGATTGAGGCAGTGGTCGCGGCGAGTTCCGCACCCGAGCAAGGGGCGCTCAAGGAAACATCCATCGCGCTCTGGCTTCTCCATTCCGATCTCACCAACCCCTCGCTCGACGATATCTTACGCACGACACACACAGAAAATTTCGATCGTGCGCGCGAGACTATTTTTAAGGAATTGCGCGAGACCGGTCGTCTCGCCGAAGTGTTTGAGAAAATCGAAAAGCCCCTGATTCCGATTATGGATCGGATGAATACCGACGGTGTCTATCTCGATATTGACCATCTTGAAGTACTCCGCAAAGAATACACCGAGCGATTAGCGGACACGGCGATGCGCGTCTATAGGGTAGCGGGACACGAGTTCAATATCGGCTCTCCCAAGCAGCTCGCGACCGTTTTGTATGACGAGCTCAAAATCGGCGCGGGAGCGCGTCAGAAAAAAACAGCGACGGGGGCGCGCACGACGCGCGAAGAAGAGCTCTCCAAGCTCGCGGGTGAGAATCCGATTATCGCCGATGTGCTCGCGTACCGCGAATTGCAAAAACTCCTCGGAACATACATTGAAAAAATGCCTTCACTTGTCGCATCGGATGGCCGACTGCATGCGGAATTTATACAGGCTGGCACCACGACGGGGCGCATGGCGAGTCAGAATCCAAATTTGCAAAATATTCCAATCAAAACGGAGTCGGGACAGCGCATTCGTACGGCGTTCGCCGCTCCCAAGGGGCGCTCTATCGCCGCACTCGACTATTCGCAGATTGAGCTCCGGATCGCTGCAGGACTCTCCGGCGATGAAAAGCTCATCGAAGTATTTCAAAAAGGCGAGGACGTGCACGCCGCTGTTGCGGCGGAAGTATTCGACGTACCGCTCGAGCACGTGGATAAAGAGATGCGGCGCCGCGCCAAGGTGATCAACTTTGGCATCCTGTATGGCATGGGCGCGAATGCGCTTCGCGAAAATTTGGGTGCGGGCGTGTCGCGTGACGAGGCCGCGCGCTATCTCGACGAGTATTTCAAAAAGTACGCAGGGCTCGCGCGATTCGTAGACAACACGAAACTCTCCGCCGAGCGCCAGGGATTTACCGAAACGCTCTACGGCCGTCGTCGCTATTTCTCTGGATTCCAGTCCCCCTTGCCGCAAATGCGCGCTGCGGCCGAGCGCATGGCGGTGAACGCGCCTATTCAAGGAACGCAGTCCGACATCATCAAGCTTGCTATGATTGAGGCGGATCGCGTGATCGAGTCGTCGGACTGGCGTCAGAAAGCAACACTCGTGATGCAGGTGCACGACGAATTGGTATACGAACTCGATGAGAAGGAAGCGGAAACTATCGCGTGCGCTATTTGCGACACGATGGAATCGGTTGTAGATCCCAAAAAACTCCACGACGTGCCAATCATCGCCGAAATTGCCATCGGTCCGAGCTGGGGAGAGACGAGAAAAATCAAACGCTAATGTATGCTCTTCGTATTTCTCGGTACTGATACAAAAAAAGCGCTCGCGACGCTCAATGCGGCTGTTTCAAAACTCAAACAATCTGTCGTACGCGTTTCAGACGCTTCATCACTCGAGGATGTGCGGGCGGCGCTCGGGGGCGGCGGCATGTTTGGGGAAAAAAGAAGCGTGGTTCTTGATCGACTCTCGGACAACGATGAACTCTGGCAGCTTGTGCTCGCGCAGCTCCAGTCGCTGAGAGAGCAATCAGATACCTTTTTCATCTACGAAGAAAAGGCAGATGCGGCCACGAAAAAACTGTTGCAAACATATGCGGGGAACGTGGAAGTATTCAATGAGGCAAAGTCGGCAAAGCCCAAGCCCACCGTCTTCGCGCTCGTCAATTATATGAACGCGAGGGACAAGAAGAATCTGTGGGTAGGATACCAGCAGGAACTTTCCATCGGCAACGCGCCGGAGGCGATTCATGGCACGCTGTTTTGGGGCGCAAAGCAGGCGCTCCTCTCCGCTCGCAATGCTAAAGAAGTAGAGCGTGCAAAAAAATATGTAGCACAGCTCGCGGAATTGCCGCATGAATCGCGCAGACATGGAGAGGAACTGGAATATGCACTGGAGCGGTTTATTTTGTCTGAAGTGTAAATAAACGCGTGGTACGATAAGGCGCATGTCGGGAGTTGCTCGCTCGTTTCTCATTGGCGCGTTGGCTATTACTGTTTTCTCTCTCCTTCCACTCACGGCTCATGCCGTCGCGTACTTGTGTCCGGAAACGAATGCCGCATGCGAGGCAAAGGGAGCCAAAACCGGCACACTGTGCACGTGTATAATCGCAAGTTTTACCCTTACCGGAGGATGTCTCTCTGAAGGTGGTGCACGTGGCTGTAAAATAGTCTCTTATCCAGGAGTGGATGGTAAGCCGGTACCGATAGATCAGGCGGCGTTCGAAGTAACTGACAAACTTGTCACAAGCGTAGACAAGGTTGGTCAAAGTTTTTTGGGGGAGATCGGATCGTTTATGTCAAAAAACCCGCTTATTACCGGTCTTGCAATTGGCGCAGGCACGCAGCTGCTCTCCTCACTGATGTCTCCCTCAGGTGGAAGCAGTGGCAGTAGCGGCTCCGGCACTTACAATTCCACGTACTGCATAACGGGGCAATACTACTATTCCGCCAATCCGCCAGTGGGGGATCCGTGCGCGGTCTATTCTCCGAGCGGCGGCGCGGGCACAACGCTCCCCTCTGAAGGAGCGGAAAGCACCAGCATCTCCGATTTGTTGAAAGATGTTGATGATGACACGACCATTACGGTCGATACGAACGACGACA
>Ga0209542_10013822_pt1 | contig 13830 bp, 15 predicted proteins | sample RifCSPhighO2_01_FD_184028 | JGI IMG/M metagenome (GOLD analysis project Ga0209542, IMG submission 184028) | Soil microbial communities from Rifle, Colorado - Rifle CSP2_plank highO2_0.1 (SPAdes) (version 2) | ecosystem: Environmental > Terrestrial > Deep subsurface > Rock core/Sediment ...
TGAGGGAATTCTGCTTCAGATTTTCCTCACCAGAATTGTTCGGAAATCCGCGCAATTACTTATTAAAATCACTCACGCTTGTACCAACTCGTTAGGGATACCTTGATTTCCGTCGCGGGTGGCGTATGATAGAGGGAGCCGTCACACCTTGCCTATGAACGCACAAGAGCGGGAGCGTGTAGTTGTGTCTGTCGGAGGGTCTTTGATCGTTCCTGATCAAATCGACACTGATTTTCTTAAAAATCTCCGAGCACTAATCCTCGACAAAGTGCAGCAAGGCCTCTCGTTTGTCATCATCGCAGGGGGAGGAAAGGTGTGTCGTCGCTACCAGGAAGCCGCTGATTCCATCGCTCCTCTCTCCCGCACCGATCTTGACTGGCTAGGTATCCACGTAACCCGTCTCAATGCGCACCTCCTGCGCACGATATTTGCGGATGATGCACATCCGCACGTTATAAAGAATCCCACAGCCGACATCGATGCTACCGAGCCAATCATAATCGCGTCGGGCTGGCAGCCAGGCTGCTCAACCGACTATGACGCGGTCCTTATGGCAAAGAATATTGGCGCACGACGACTCGTGAATCTATCAAACATTGATTACGTATATGATGATGATCCTCGCAAGAATAAAGATGCGAAAAAGATTGAGAAAATAAGCTGGTCGGAGTTTAGAAAGCTGATTCCAGAAACATGGGATCCCGGTCTCAATTCCCCGTTTGATCCGGTTGCAGCGAAAGAAGCCGAAGCTATCGGCCTCGAAGTCGCCATCATTAATGGAGCGCATCTCGATCGCTTTTCAAACTATCTCGAGAGCAACCCTTTTGTAGGGACAGTTATTTCTTAGCGAAGTAGCGGGCAAACGGGATCAAGAGTGGTGCTGCAAGTAAGATAGATGAGTATGTCCCGGCGATGACGCCGACAAGCATCACCCACGCGAAGTCACGGGTTGCTGCCGCACCAAAGAAGACAAGTGCAAGAAGTGCAAGCACGACCGTGAGCGACGTGTTTATCGAGCGCGTCATCGTTTCGGCGATACTTTTCCCTATTGTTTCTTCGAACGGCTCTTTGTTGTTCGTCTTCTCATTATTCGCGAGGTGTTCGCGCACGCGATCGAAAATAATTATCGTGTCGTTCACGGAATATCCAAGCAGTGCGAGCAGTGCCGTGATGAAGAGTGCATCCACTTCGACACCGGTGAAATGCGCAAAAATGGCATAGAAACCGGCCGGGATGATCAGGTCGTGTGCGAGGCACGCAACAACCGTGATGCCGTAGCACCAGCTCGGCACGGGGCGCGATACCTTGCGGAATGCAAACGCGATATAGAGCATGATCGCGAGGGTGACCGCGCCGATCGCCCAGAGCGCTTTGTTCGCGAACTGACTGCCGAGTGCCGGACCGATGGAACTATAGGAGAGTTCAGTTGTAGAAGCATTTTTGGATACTGCCGCGAGAACTGCATTATGTTCTTCCGGTTCCAACGTTCTCGTGCGGATGACGATTGCGTCTGTGCCTGATTCGCGGACGGAGACCGCGCCAACCGAGACCGGCGCGATTTGCGCCTGAATTTCTGAGAGCGCTGGACGACCATTTGAATACCGTACCTGCATCAGGGAACCACCAGTGAAGTCAATCGAGAGTGGGAGGCCGTAGAAGACGATCGCCGCGATCGCTCCAGCGAGAACGATTCCGGTGATCCAGAAAAATATCGTTCGATGTGTTGCGATTATCATACGTTTTTGACACCACTGCCGAGAAGGAATTTCCATGCGCCCTTCCCTTCTTCCGGCACGAGCGCAAGCAAATATATGCGAGACACGGAAACGGCAGAGATGAAGGACGCGAGCACACCAAGCACGAAGACGAGTGCGAAGCCCTGGACGATACTCGTCCCAAGCCAGAAGAGAATGACGCCCGAAATAAGCATCGTAAAGTGGCCATCGCGAATCGCCGTCCATGCTCGAGCAAATCCGATATGCACGGCCTCGCGCGGGCTCTTCCCTTCACGTAGCTCCTCCTTCGTACGTTCGAAGATGAGTACATTGGCGTCTACCGCCATGCCAAGTGTGATGATGAGACCGGCGATGCCAGAGGCTGTAAGTGTGATGGGAATGACTTTAATGACCGCAAGCATGAGTGCGAGGTATTCTGCAAGTGCTACGACAGAGATGAGTCCTGGCAAGCGATACCACCCGACCATAAAGAGCGCAATGAGTGCGAATCCGATAAAACCGGCAATCACGTCTGCATCAACGGCTGTCGCTCCGAGTGTCGGACCGATAGAAGAACTGCTTTCGAGCGAAATGGGCACCGGGAGAGCACCAAAGTTTAGATTATTGACGAGCTCGCGCGCTTCGGTCGCATTAAAACGACCATTGATGCTCGCCTGCCCCCCGGTAATCGCCTCTTGAATAACCGGTTGAGAAATCGGTCGGCCGTCGAGGAAGATGGCGAGTGTTTGCCCGACATTTTCGCTTGTAATCTTCGCGAATAGTTCAGAACCCTCTTCGTTAAAATTAAGCAGCACTTGAGGGGCAGCGAGTCCTGCTGTTGCACCCGATCCGAACTGGAGCGAGGCGCTCGAGAGATACCGACCAGTGAGACCTGTTGACACGTATCCGGCTCGGGTCGTCGTTCCTACCCTCGTTGTCGTCGCGAGCTTGAATTCAAGTGTCGGCGTCTTGCCGAGTGCCTTGACCGCGGCCTTGATATCAGTCACGCCCGGCAAGTCGACGATAAGACGATCTTTCGTCGTTCCTGAGAGCGCGCTCGCCTGCTCTGTTTGGACCAGGGGTTCAGCAACGCCAAAGAGATTCACTCTCCGTTCAATGACACCTTGGAGCGCTGAGAGAGCTGCCCCGCGCTCGCTCTCGGCCGTTTGGCTCATGTCGGCATCATAGACAAGCTCCGTGCCTCCAGCGAGGTCGAGGCCAAGCTTAAATTGATATTTGCTGCCAGGATTCACCTGCGTCGACCAGACGAAATAGGCAAGCAAAAGCCCCGCGACGAGGGCAACAAGACCAAACACTCGGTATCGAGTCATGGGTGGAGTATAAATGAAGAATCACAAAAAGTGAACCCCGGAGCGCTCGGCGAGGGTGACTGCGTTTTCGAAAAGTTTTGCAACGGCGAGGGGTCCCATGCCGCCGGGGACGGGGGTGAAGAACGAACACTTTTCGGCGCAGGTCGGGTCGGCATCGCCAACTACTTCCCCGTTTGATTCGCTTGTACCAGCATCGATGAGAATAACTCCCTGCGTCAGCACGTCGGGCTTGATGAGGTGTGGCGAACCCGCACCAGAAACGACGATATCAGCATTCAAGAGTGCCTCCTTCAAATTCCCCGATTTTGACGTTACGACTACAACTTCCGCGCCTTGTTGCCGGAGCCAAGTCGCCACTGGAGCGCCGACCAAGAATCCGCTGCCCACAACTACTGCATTCTTCCCATCTAGCCCAACATTATTCGCCATTAGAATTTCTTTCACCGCACCGACGACGGGCGGGAGCAGAGCGGCAGTATCGCCGCCTTCGAATCGTTCCCGCGCGGACGATGAGAGCACATCTGCGTCTTTCTCGAGCTGAATGGCATCGCAAACAGCCTTTGTATCAACGCCAGCAGGAAGTGGCAACTGGACGATGACGGCGTCGGCGTCTGCAGAGAGCACAGCGGCGTGAAGCGCCGCTGTGCTGGTATTGTCGGGCATTTGTATGAATGTGAGAACACACCCCGCTTCTTCCGCTCGTCTTTGTTTAATCGAAAGATAGGAACGCGTTGATGGAGTTTCATTCGCCGCAATCGCAAGGATGCGCGGTGGCTTCGGTAGGTTCGTGGCACGTGCCTTCACACGTGCAAGTATTTCTCTCGCAAGTGCACGTCCATCGACAATCATACGTTGTGGAGCTGTTTGAGCTCAGCAATTCCATCTTCGAATCGCACCGATGGTTCCCACCCAAGCAGCTCTTTCGCCTTCTGATTATCCGCAAGCGTATCATGAGGTTCGAGTCGAGCTGCGACACGTTCTGTGGAACCACCTATAAGTTCAGCTACGCGATTGACCGACACGTTGTGCCCGGCACCGATATTGATAACTTCGCCTTTCCCGACTCGATCCGACTCGGCCGCCAAGAGGTTTGCCCTCACCACGTCGCGCACATGCGTAAAGTCGCGTGTTTGCGTCCCGTCGCCCGTGATGGTCATCGACTGGCCCTGAGTGCGTTGACGGAGGAACTTCGCAATAACCAACGCATACGCGCCTTCGGCGCTTGCTCCCGGCCCATACACATTAAAATAGCGCAGTGACACCGTCGGGAGACCATACACTTCACTGAAAAGACGACAATATAATTCACCGATGTATTTCTGGAGGCCATAGGGACTTTTCGGATGCGCTGGCATGTCCTCGGTAAGCGGCATAATTTCTTGATCACCATACGCTGAACTTGAAGCCGAATAGATGACGCGCACAACGCCCACGTCCTGTGCCACCTTGAGTACCGAGATTGTGCCATCGACATTCGCCTTGTTTGTTTCAATCGGATGTTCCATCGAATATTGGACTCGCGGCAACGCCGCGAGATGAAAGACGAACTCTGCTCCCGCCATAATCGACGTCAGTGCTTTCGTATCGTTTATGTCCTGCTCAAAAAAAGACGCTCCCTCTGGCACCTTCTCGCGTTTCCCTCCCGATAAATTATCCACTACTGCTACCATATATCCTTCTCCAAGAAGAGCAGCGGCGAGATGCGAGCCAATAAATCCGGCACCACCAGTCACGACCACTTTTTTGTTCAACTTGTTCATGTTCCGGAAAAGGCGAACAACGTGCGTAATGTTTTAACCGCGATGGCGAGATCTAGCCCGAATGAACGATGTTTGAGATAGTACAAATCGAATGAGAGCTTCTTCTTTGTACGCTCGACATCAGCAGATCCGCGCGGTGCGTCGTAGTCGTGAATCTGCGCCCAACCCGATAAACCGGGTGTGATCAAGTGCCGCATGCGATATTGCGGAATCTCGCGTTCATACACAGCGGCAATTTTCGGGAATTCCGGCCTCGGACCTATGAAAGATAGCTCTCCGACGAGAACATTCCAGAGTTGGAGTAGTTCGTCTATGCGGGTTTTGCGTAAAATTCGACCTACTGATGTGATGTAATTCTTTTTATGGAGTTCTGGGTCGCCGTCATCGTCAAAGAGCATTGTTCGCAATTTGAGTAACCGAATGACGCGACCACCCTTCCCGACGCGTGCCGGCGACATGAGCGGCGGGCCGCTTTCGAAATACAGAACAAATGCAGCAATGACAACGAAAGGAGTCGCGATGATTACCGCGCAGAGGGCAAGCACGATATCGAAGAGACGCTTCATAGCGTCATATATCGCGCGATGCTTCGGGAGTGACTCAAGCAGCTGTATCGCGCTTAAATGGCCAAGCGGTACGCGGTCAAAAATTTCTTCATATAACGCAGCGAATTCGAGGAAGGTCACTCCATCAGCCATGATGTCATACAGACCTGGAAGATCCCCCGCTATTCTCTCGTCAGACAGATCGAGAACGACGGCCCGCATTCCTTTCTCAATAGCCGAAGTTACCATTTTCGCAACCTGACCCTTGGGTCTGCCAGTCGCCTCAATATGATCGACGAAGTGCAAAAGATATCGAGGATTCTCGCGCACCTCCTCATAGAGTTCCTGAACAGCGACACCCGAGCCGACTAGTAGCGCGGGTACGCGCTTCCCCACTTTCAGTTCAAGATTCATTCGGTAGAAGCGCCATGCGCTCTCGCCGAGAACGGACACAATCAGATAAAGAACGAGAATAGTTTTTGGTGCAATCGCTAGCGGTAAGACGAAGAATAGAATTGCCGCGATCGCAACGTTTGTCGCTTGCGCCCCAAGAATGCGTATGCCCATCACGCGACGAATGGGCCGCGTCAGCTTCTCGTACAAGCCCGCGACGTAGAACACCACGAGCGAGAGGACAAACATCGGAAGAAACGGCAACAGGTTGGTTTGAAAGTAACTTGGATCGGGTAAGGAGAAGTTACGTAGAAAGAGCGCGACCCAGAGGGACACACCTAGTATGAGGAAATCCCCTATGAGGAGAATGCCCGTTTCGCGACGATCGAATGCCATGCGTATTGATACTATAACTCGAAAATATATTGTACAGTTGCCTCATGGAGACTCTTGACGCCCGTAAAATATTGTTCGTCATCACGAAATCCAATTGGGGCGGTGCACAAGCATACGTCTATACGCTCGCAAAGCGATTCAAGGAAGCTGGTGCGGACGTTGTCGTCGCGCTCGGCGGATCTGGAGGGATCGGAGCACCATCCGGTCTTCTCCGTGCGCGACTTGAAGACGCAGGAGTGCGAACTATTTTCATCAGTTCATTTGCGCGAGATATGGGTCTTGTGCGCGAGATGGCGGCTCTTTTTGAGCTCTTGCAGATCATCCGCAAAGAACGCCCGGACGTCCTCCATCTGAACAGCTCAAAGGCGGGCGGTATCGGCGCCCTCGCCGGACGCATCGCACATATTCGCAAAATCATCTTCACGGTGCATGGCTGGGCGCACAGTGAATCGCGTCCGTGGTACGAACGCTGGATCATTCTGTTCGCCTCATGGTTCACTGCACAGTTAGCTCATAAGATCATCGTTGTTTCCAAGTTCGATCTTATACACGCGCCGGTGCTCTTCTCTCGGCGTAAGCTCTTGCTCATTTACAACGGAATAACCCCCTTCTCGCTTTTATCTCGAGAGCAAGCTCGCGAAGAACTGACTGCAAAGATTGCAGGTACCGCCCGGACACTAGGTGATGTCGAGGCGTCCTTTTGGTTCTTCAGCATCGCTGAGCTACACCCGAATAAGGGGCTGGATATCCTCATTCGCTCCTTCGCAAGCATTGTGGGAAAGCATAAGGACGCGGTACTAGTCATCGTGGGTGACGGAGAGCAATGGTCAGGGCTCAACACTCTCGCACGTTCTTTGAATCTCGAAAATCGCGTATTCTTTGCCGGGTTTGTCGAGAATGCGCGCGAATACCTCGATGCCGCCGACGTATTCGTTCTCCCCTCGCGCAAGGAGGGTTTACCTACCGTGATTCTCGAAGCCGGTCTCGCGCGCGTGCCTGTCGTCGCGAGCCGTGTTGGAGCAATCCCTGAAATTATTGAGGACGGTGTGTCTGGCCTCTTAATCTCTCCTGATGACGTCGAAGGTCTCACGACTGCCCTCCTCCGCATAAAAGAAGACACGGCTCTACGCGAACGCGTTCGTCTCGCGCTTCACGCACGAATCGTTCGCGACTTCTCAGAAGAAACGATGGTGAAGCAGACGGCTTTCGTGTACCGCTAGAGTAGTAAGCGAGCTACCCGCCCAAATATTCGTTCTCACTCACATCGCGCGTTGCGCCGCGACCCTGTCGTGCAAGCGACGAGACAATGCCGAGCGCGGCGAACTCAAGCACGAGGTGCGAACCGCCTGAACTCATGAATGGTATCGTCGTGCCGGTGACGGGCAGAAGTCCGAGACTGATGCCGGTGTGTATAGCGACATGCGAAGCAAAGAGGATGAGCACGCCGAGTGTGAAAAAAGTGTCGAAGTTTGTCGCTCCCGCACGGGCGATTTGCGCGAGCCGCGCAAAGAGTAGCGCATACGTTCCGAGCAAGAGCACGACGCCCACGAAACCCCATTCTTCCGCAAATGCGGCAAAGATAAAGTCCGTCTGGTATTCGGGGAGGAAGCGAAGTTTTGACTGCGTACCGTACCCGATTCCCTTGCCGAATAATTCTCCAGAGCCGACCGCGATTTTCGCCTGGTAGGCATTGTACCCCGCTCCGCGAATATCGTGCGCAGGATTAACAAAAGACACGACACGCGCGCGCTGGTAGGGCTGTAGTCCGCCGAACCAAAGCACGAGCCCTGTGGCAAAACCTACGAACCCGAGGACAGCGAGGTGTTTCTTCGATATGCCAGACACGAGCATCATGCCGAGCCAGAGTGCGCCGAAGATGATCGCGTTCCCCATGTCCGGCTCGATGAGAATAAGAACCATGAGAGCGAATGCGTATGCACCAGAAACAAGGATATGACGAAAATCGCCGATGGCCACATGGCGCCTCGAAAGATACTTTGCGAGGAGAGCGATAAGCGCGAGCTTCGCGAGATCTGCCGGCTGGAACGAGATGGGACCGAGATTAAACCACGCGCGTGCACCCATTACGGGGCTTGCGAACAGGAGGAGGAGTGCGAGCAACATGAGCGAAATCCCGTAGATCACCATGACAATCGGCGTGCGGCGAAGAAAGCGCATGTCGAGTGCCGAGAGGCCAATGTAAACGCCCGATGCAATAAGAAGCCAGATAAGCTGCCGCGAAGCAAGCGACGCTCCCTGCCCAAACGTATTCATCGTGAGTATCCCGATGAGCGATAGAACGAGAGCGGGAGCAAACAGCGTCCAGTCCCATCCAGTGACCAGCACAGTATTTTTTGCAAACTTTTCAATTACGCTCACGGCAACGGGATAATCGGCACAACCTCGAGCAACGAAAGCGTGCTAGAGAATGTCTCGTTCCAGGTAAATGTGGCCGTCGCCCTCCCCTGTGCGGGGATTGCAGATACAACAGTCGCTGATGCGGCGATAATATTCCCGCCTGCACCGTGCACCAAGACGATCACACGGACGTTCTTCATACTGCTAACGCTCGGGTTCGCGAGGACTGCTTCAACGCGCGGCGTAGACGCCGCGCCGGTGAGCGTCGTGTTCGACACAATCGGTACGATACGCGGATCGGCGCTCAAAGCGAACCACTTCGGCGAAGTCGATGCTATCTCGAGAAAAGCACGTGTGGCCGTTTCCCCTCCCGACAAAACATTGGGCATGAATACGGGAACCGTCGTGCGAGGCGGAAGGTCGAGCGTTCCCCCCAGTTCTCGAATGATCGATTGGTCAGCAGCGTAAAGTGTGACGACGTATGAAACATTTCTTGCTGCGGCATCGGTGTTTTTATTCTCTACCGAAGCAACGACGTCAGTGCGTCCCGAGTTATTTATCAACAGTTTTGTGAAAAGCACGACTGGTTGCTTCACTTGCGCGTTACAGAGGTACGAACAAGAACCTCCGCAATCAACGCCCGTCTCATTCTGATTCAGCTTGTTGTCCGTGCACGAGGGCGCTTTGTACAAGGCTGTTGTAAAGCCAATTGCTATGAGCACCATAACAATCGCACCCGCAATAAGCGAAATCGTCAGTCGCCTCCTTCCCGCCCATGTCATAGCCATGGGGCAAGTATAACAAAGTTTAATCTCCCACTACTTGATTGTTTGAAGTGTCATAAGTACTTTGCTCACTGTTTCACCTCTCGCCGTGATATCAAAAATCAAACTTCTTGAATCTTTCGTTTTTACAATGAAAATATACCGAGGAGGAGCATCGGATTCTGGCAACCCTAGTATGTAAGTAGGAAATCCTGCGAGAGTGGTTTTCTTTATCGAGTATTTCCCATGATTGATTGTCTCCAACCACCAAGTTTCGAGGGTAAGATCGCTTAACACGGGGTAATGCTTAATGATGAAAACCTCCCCATAAAGATCGTTGGAATCCTTGTTTGGGATTTCAAAAGTTATTGTTGTTGAGGTGTCCGCTGTTTTTGTAGTTTTTTGCCAGTCGCTAGGGTAACTGAATTGCATGCCCGCAGCGGTATCATTCGTCCAGCCTTCCGGAGGAACCATCGGAGGCTTAGATTCATTGACAGACGTTGCCGGAGCTTTGTCCGACTGCAACTGATTATATACATACGCTCCCCCGCCGATGAGGAGAGCGATGATGAGAAGAACCAGAGGCACGACAAATCCGCGGTGTGATGTTTTCATGGTGAAAGAGTAACATAAACGCCGCGCGTCCCCGGAAGTAGCTACGACATAACACTCGGCTCTTCCTGCAACCGTCATGAGAGAAATGCAGAAAAATTAACTAGTTTGCAGGAGGAATCGGCTCATCTCCTTCTATACTGACCACTTCAGGCCACGACATGAGCGCTCGTAAGGCAGTGGCATCTACGGTTAGACCAATTGCTGGAAGCAAAGTAAGACGACGGTTAACAACAGCGTCATAGCCTTTTAACTTGGCGAGTAGTGCATCTTGAAGTCTAGCTGTATTTCTACTTTGTGCTTCGTCCTCTGCTTGTACACTCATCTCCGACGTCGGTTTGAAATCATCCTTTATACCAACAATTATGCGCACATGACCTGCTGATTCAGCCTTCGTAATAAAAGCGGCATAACGCGAACTAACGTTGTTAGATGCCTGCGCGTACTCTTTAACAAACACGTTTTCGGGGACTTTTGTAAGAGTTTGAAAACTTACGATTTGGCCGTTTCTCACGAGACTTATTGTATAGGTACTGATTGGATATGAAGGATCACCATATTCTGTAATGAGTTTATTCCAATCTGTTAGCGTAAACTCAGCCTTGTCTTTGAATGTTTCAAGGATTTTGAAAGTATTTCCATCGAAATGCAAAACGGCAATGCCTGGGTTGTACCCATCTTCAAATCTGACGAGCACATTGCCATTCCCGATAAACTGCACGCTGTCGGGACTTAGCCACGCAACGGTCCCTGGATGGGTGGGACGAAATGGTATGCCAGCCTCAATTGTTGCCCAGTTTGTTTTTAAACTCGCGACGCTTTCAGCTTCTGCAAAAGTCGCGACAATCTGCGCCTGCTTTACTGGCTTGTTTTGCGTATATACATACACTCCGCCACCTATGATGGCGGCAGCAATAATGAGGAGAAGTAGCGGCACGATGAATCCGCGTTGTAGATTTTTCATGCGATAACTGTAACACAAACGCCGCGCGAGGAACCCACGCGGCGTTGGCCAAGACAACGAAATGTCTCTCAAAGACTACTTTCTCATCACCTCTACACTAGGATGAACACCGATGTTGAGGCATATCGGCTCTAGGATGTAGGAACCGTCTGAAAGCTGTAGGGCGGTGACAGGTTCGGGGACTCTGCTCCGACCGTTTGCAGTACTTGCCGCAATCGCTGTATCTTTCGTCTCGAAGTAACAATCGAGAGAACGGACAGAACCCCGACCCCAGTTGTGAATTTGCACTTTATACAAAGTGACTTCTGTTACGACACTTGTACCTACTTTCATGACTACCTCCCTTCCCAATGGGCTGTCGCGTATTTACGCTCCAGGACTAGACTATCCTTTGTCCAAAAGAAATCAAGTGCTCAGTTCTGGCGGTTAGCTACTCTCCCCATCTGAAACGATGAGTACTATAGCCTGAATCAGCAGATTCACCTACTGGGCCAAGGAGGCTGAAAGCGAGTGCACGAAGCTTTCAGAGCCGGAGTCTTTGGGCCGAGGCGGGGTCGCGCAAAATCTCAGCAGAGATTTATGTGTGACTGACTGCCGTGTTCGGACAAAAAATTTTCTGCGAGTGGTTCTCCCCTAAGTTTAGTCCGCACTATGCCTGCAGAATGCTAGCGAGAAGAACTAAATTTGAAAGAAGATATTGTGATATCACCGATGGCTTTCGTAAATCCGGGAGTTACTGAACCAACATTTATGGCAATACCTTGTGGAATAAAACATATTGACCGAGTTTGACCACCCATAGCGCCAGTCCAGTCGGTATCATAGGCTTTGCCGGAAGAAATATTATTGCGACCGCACATTGCTGCCAAGTCTTTAGTAACAACAATTACATCTATAGCGTCTGCGTTTGTCCGATGATTTTGCAAATTCAGACGAACGATTACATCGCCGCTGTTCTGTTCTGTGATAACAAAATTAGATGGGTATTGTAAAGAAAAACCATATTGATTGTTTGTGTATGTTTTCGAGTCTGCGGTTTTAGAATCTAGAGTCTGTGTCGTTGAAGTTTCAGTTACGGACGGTGTTCCCCGTTGAGTCTGTCTATATACATATCCACCAACAAAAAGAGCTGCAATAATAATGATAAGTAACGGCAGGACAAACCCGCGTTGGGAAGTCTTCATATCCAAAAGCATAACACAAAAAACGCGCGCAGAGTGTTGGCGGCTAGCTACTCTCCCCATCTGAAACGATGAGTACCATCGCCGCTAAGAGGCTTGACTGCCGAGTTCGGAAAGGGATCGGGTATAACCCTCTCGCCAAACCACCAACACTCTGCGCGCGTTCTTGCCCTGCGTAGCTTTATGCAAAGCAAGGTCGCGACGCTACGAATATGCCCTACTCCGTCCAATCTACGAAAGGACTTCGAAGGGCGCAGCAAAGATAAAAATGTGATTGTGCTATACAGAGTTCCGCACGAGAGACTGGACATATTAGTACTCCTCGGCTCCATGCCTCGCGGCACTTCCACCTAGAGCCTATCAACCTAGTCATCTCCTAGGAGTCTCATAACGATTCCTAATCTTGGAGCACGCTTCCCGCTTATATGCTTTCAGCGGTTATCGCAACCCGACATAGCTACCCAGCGGTGCCCTTGGCAGGACAGCTGGTAGACCAGAGGTCAGTTCATCCCGGTCCTCTCGTCGATACTTCCCCTATTTCTAGGAGCTCAGACTATATCTTCATCCGTTCCCAGCTCGGGACGAGGACGGTGGCATCTTACCCATGCGAGCTGTCATTCTCTAAGAATGATTCCTCAACACATGAGTCCGCGTATCTTTCAGCGCAAGTCGTTACGGGGTCAATTAATGTACTGAAAAATGGTGAGGTGGGGCGCGTTCTCGGAACGCCCCCACCCCTACTCTGGCTTGGTCATCTCGGTTTCAGGGCAAGGCGCCTCGCCCGAATCCAAAGTCTATTTCCTCCCGGCACTGGATTCGGCTTCTTAGCCCGCAGGCTCCACCGAACGAATGCGTTGTCCCGGTAAAAACATAGACGCCACTGACCGCACCATTTTTCAGTACACTAACGACTTCCCACGGTATTACCTTAAAGCGGTTCTGATCTTCAACAAATCTGAACTGCGCGGACCAGCGCATGAACAAATTCTCAATCAAAACATATGAAGGCTTCACCGTTATAAGCCACGTTGTCATCAGAGATCTCTCTCTGAAGTAGCAATTCTTTACTAGGGACGACCCTCCTCAAGAATCAACGCCTGTAGTAGATAGGAGACCAACCTGTCTCACGCATCTAGTTCACCCCGTGGCACATTCACATGTGTTTTACGGGGTTTGCCCGCATTACTGCGGGGATCGGACTGTAACACCACCCTTCGACTTACTCAGAGTAAATCGGTTCGGGTGATCAACATTCAGTCTCTACGGGCGCCGAGATTTTCTTAGCGGTACTCCGCTTTAGAAAATCCAAGTGCAGTCGCTTTCTTAAGCGAGCTGCCGACTTCCCTCGGTGTTGTCCGCCGCATTAGCGGATTTCACCGATATCAGTTGATTTGCTTACGCGCGCATTCCTACGCGCGACCGCCGTAAGTATGTCTTCTTCACCCAGCACTAACATCCGTTAGTGCTGGGCAAGCAGTGCGTCTCCACGCACCTAACATTTCCTCGTGGGTTCAAACCGTTCAATCTCCCAATTTTCTAAGGTCGAACCTTGGATTGAGATGCTGAACGGTTTGAACCCAGCTCGCGTACCTTTTTAAATGGCGAACAGCCATACGCTTGGGACCTTCTCCAGCCCCGCGCTAAGGTGAGCCGACATCGAGGTGCCGAACTCCGCCGTCGCTATGGACGCTTGGGCGGAACTAGCCTGTTATCCCCAGGGTAACTTATATCCGTTAATCTCTGGCCGCATCTAAGGCGTACCATCGGTTCACTATGCTCTGCTTTCGCATCTGCTTGGGATGTACCCCTCG
>Ga0209542_10013823_pt1 | contig 13828 bp, 15 predicted proteins | sample RifCSPhighO2_01_FD_184028 | JGI IMG/M metagenome (GOLD analysis project Ga0209542, IMG submission 184028) | Soil microbial communities from Rifle, Colorado - Rifle CSP2_plank highO2_0.1 (SPAdes) (version 2) | ecosystem: Environmental > Terrestrial > Deep subsurface > Rock core/Sediment ...
AAATTTTTAAAAAAATGGAAAACAATATCATAGAAGATTATCCAGTAAAATTTGAGGTGAACTATCCAGAACGTAGTTCTCGTCTTTTGGCTTTTTTGAGTATTTTGTTATTTTTTCCTAAAGTAATAGCACTTATACCTCATTTAATAGTTTTATACTTTTTAGACTTCGCATCTCTTATAGCGACTTGGTTCTCATTTTGGGTCATACTGTTTACGGGGAAATATCCAAAACCTTTTTTTGATTTTATCGTTGGCGTTATGAGGTGGAAAAATAGGGTGCATTCTTGGATGTGCAGTTTAACTGATAAATACCCTCCTTTTAAGTTGAATTAATCGGTGCCAATTGTATTTAGCATTGAAAGAATATTTCCATATTAAAAAACCTCGCAACGCGAGGTTTTTTAATATGTTAAAGGTAGGTTTTGGTATTTTTATTATTTCTTGCGACCTGCCTGCCGGTAGGCAGGTAAAACTACGGGCGTTCGCTTTGCTCCGCTCGGCGGAGCGGGTAAGCCCGTAGATACAGAGCAAGCCCGAAGTCCCGCCCGTAGGCGGAGACGAAGGAAATAACATAAATCCCAACATTTTGCATTACAAAATGTTGGTAAGGTACGCTCCCGCCGAAGGCGGGTAAGTACCACGGGCTTTCAGCCCGTGGATTTCTATTGTGATATGTTTGGTGATAGTTGGTTCAAAGAAGTGCCAACTAAACACACTCTTGGCCATGGCTGGTAAACACTATGAAAAACCTGTGTTTTTACCGTATCGTCTGGATAATTAACGGTATACGTAACATCGGCGGTTATACCTTTGTGGGTTATGGTGGTACATGTAGTTTGGCCTATTGGAAGATCTGGACTTAAAATATTTCTATCTTCGGGTACTGGTTTTTCATCAGATAATATTGGGGCAGAAACTGTGGCTATGCGTCCATCAGAAACTCCATATAATTCAAATATCACTTCATTATTTTTTGCTGTTCCTTGGAGTAGAATATAATTTCCGGTATCATTTACAAAACGAAAATCCGGATGAGGGCCATACACGGTCGCATCAAGACCGGGACCGTAATAGGGAATTACATATGCATGGTTAACACGCTCTGTAATAGGTAGGCCCGTATTTAAAGCCATCCTAAAAAGGGTTGTTGCTAGCTGACATAAACCTCCTCCCAGTTCTTTAACAGTTTGGCCGCCTGTAATAACATATTCTTTTACAAAACCCTCTTCTTCGGTAACTTCTCCAATAGTGTTTGCAGTTGAAAATTCTTGCCCCGGACCAATTAATATTCCTGTTATCTTTGAAACTCCAACTTCAATATTGTGTTGGCGATCTCGGCTGCCACCGGTAAAATTAGTACGTGCAGACCCAATTAAATCTTGCATATGATATTGCTCGATAGTTTTTTGTGTAATTTCTGGGTCTACTTTGATCGTTTCAATAGGAACATCAATGGTGTTAGTCTTAGCTTCAACTCGTATGTTTAGATTGTTCCCAATGAGTGCAGCGGTGAAGTTTCCCGTAGTCATGAAAGATTGCTGTAGTTGCGGAATAATTTTTTTAATGAGATTTGCAGCTTTATTAATATCTACTACATTACCAGATTTACCCGAAGAAATTTCAATCAGATGACCATTTTTTATTTCAAAACGGCTATTTTCGGGTGGATCATTAATAAGTGGTACTACCGAAGATAAAAGGAATGCTTCTAACTTTTTTTCATCAATGGTAAGTTGATTACTTGAATCTAGGGTAAGCCAAGTAATAAGTTTTTTACCTCCCACGTGCCATGTGTGCTTTTGATAATAAAAATTTACATTTGCTGATGTCGCAAGTTCTTTTACTAAGTCTAGAAATGGTGTAAGTTTGGCTTCGGTGGCGTAGGGAGCTTCTGTTTCCACCTTAACGATAATGGGTTCAAATTGGAATGTGTTAAATTTTTGTGAAATTACATCAATAACTTTTTCTATATCTAAATTATCTCCTAGTTTTTCAGGAGTAATAATTACTTTGTTATCCTTATAAAAAGAAAAGTGGGCGGGAAGCTTTGTCGTAAAGAAATTCTTTGTTTCGCGCGTAAGCAAAGATTTAACCGCTTCTTTGTGGAGTGATACGGGTAAATTGAAATTCTTGCCTAATATTAAAGTAAGTTGTTCTTTAAATCTTTGAGTGATACTTCCTTGGCGTCCCCAGGTATAAGCGCTTAATACATTTGGAGTAACATCATGTACAGAAAAATATTCAACAAGGGTATCGGGAGTAAGGCCGCCAGCAGTATTTAATAATATAAATAAATTAAAACGGGGGGATAAAATCTATGTGCAAGATAATAAGGGGAAAACTATTACATTTGTGGTGCGTGAAATTAAAATATTTGATTCAAGTGAGGACACTTCGGGAATATTTAGTTTAGATGATGGGAAAGCACATCTTAACCTTATTACTTGCGAAGGAACTTGGAATAATATTCAGAAAACATATTCTAATCGGTTGGTAGTATTTACCGATAGGCAATAAGTCGCAAGATTTTATAATGTAACATATAGAACATTCTTACAATTAATTCACCCTTAGTGTTTTTAATTGTAATTATGCTATAATAAAAATATGTCGATACTAGAAATATCTCAAATACTATTTAATGTAGTCATCTCGCTGGCAGTAATTATTGTCACCACATTATTAAGTGTGATATGTTACGATACAATACAGTTTATTAAAACTACTAAAAAGTTTTTACAAAACGTTAATAGGGAATCTTCCGAGTTGTACGAAAAAATAAACAATTTTTTAGAAGGCATTTTTAATTTATCGTTCGTATCTAGGTTTTTTAAGAAGAAAAGAAATAAAAAGTAATAATACAAAATTATGACAAAAGGAAATACATCAAAGTTTTTAGTGGGAGCAGTTGCGGGTATTGCATTAGGGGTTGCGGCAAGCGTGTTGTTATCTTCTAGGGTGGGTAAAAAGTTAAAGAAGGATGCTGCGGGTGTAATGGCAGATTTTTATAAATATATTTCCCCTAAAGTTAAAAAAATAGAAAAAATGGGGGAGAAAGAATACAAAGAATTTATGAAAAACGCAGCTATGCAATATACTAAGACGAAGAAAATTTCAGGAGATATGGCACAGCAACTCGTTAAAGATGCCCAGCAATCATGGAAGCATTTTTCTAGTCATTTAGGGAAATAACTCTCAAGTTCTTCAACACGTATGTATATTAACTAAAAACTACCCCTTTTGGGGCAGTTTTTAGTTAACAGTATTAAGATTTGATTTTATCATGTGATACAGGTATGATGAATGTATGGGGTGCAGGATTCAAACACAAATCAACTTGAGAAGTTTACAAATGAGATGATTTCAAGGAGCGACGACCGAAAGGTAGTTTCACACTACCTTGAGCAGGAGCGACAAATAAATCGGCCATTTGAGAACTTCCCTGAGGGCGGGCGAATTGGGGCAAGATTCTGCGTTGCTCGTCGAGAATGTACCACAGAGGGTACATATCTCCTCCTCGCGCCTTGAATCTTGCCCCAATTCGATCCGCTCAATTGATTCTGTTTGAATCCTGCACCCCTAAATATTATTAAAAAAGTAATCACATATGGAAAACGAACAACAAAATATTAACCCGCCAACGAATTCTAATCCTATAAGCCCAGTCGGAGCGCATCAGCCTTATTTATTGCCTGCAGGTCCATCAAGTAATATTAAATGGTTAGCAATTGCTATTATCGTGGGGTCTCTGCTTATTAGTGTTGCAATTTTATACTCTAAGCCTTCTGGTGGAATTGCTCCTACTAATCAACCAACAATTACTAAAGTCTCTTTAGATGATGATGCGGTTTTGGGGGACCAAAACGCCCCAGTTACCTTGGTTGAATTTTCAGATTATGAATGTCCATTTTGCAAAAAGCATTTTGAACAAGTCTATCCTGAAATTAAAAGGGAATATATAGACACTGGAAAATTAAAATTAATATTCAGAGATTTTATTGCGGTCCCAGCTCATAATCCTTTAGCAACTACCCAAGCAATTGCCGCTGAATGTGCACGAGAACAAGGTGGGGATTCGGTGTACTTTAAATACCATGATGCAATATTTACTAAAACAACTTCCAATGGAAATGGCCTTAAATTGACCGATCTTCCTTTAATGGCTAGAGACTTGGGGTTAAATGTGAACGAATTTTCATCATGCTTGAATGCTGAAAAGTATAAAGCAGAGGTCTTGAAAGATATTGCTGATGCTACAGCTCTTGGGGTAACGGGAACACCAACATTCTTTGTTGGTAAGTCAAGCAATGATGGATCTATTAATGGAACTCTTATTTTAGGAGCTCAACAATTTTCAGTATTTAAAACCATAATTGACCAAGCATTGTCCAAATAGGATGCGATATCCCTTTTCTGGAAAATTTCTTATCTCAACAATTAGTATTGCCCTTGTGTACATTGTAATGGTGGTTTGGTCTATGAATTTACGACTGGTTGCATCTACTATTTTTAGCCCGTATCCTGTTATTTATAAATTCAAATTACTTATTGCTTTGTTATCAGGCATGTGGACCACGATGAGTAGTTTTAGCTTAACGATGCTCGTTATAGTTGCATTATTAACTGGAGCTAACCTAACATTTATTTTTCAGAAAATGGCATTATGGCGCTCTCTTGGAAAATTGCACGTTGTAGTGGGCGGTAGCTCATTGTTGGGATTGATAGGGGCTGGGTGTGCTTCTTGTGGCTTACCAATACTGTCGTTATTAGGATTGAGCGGGAGTTTAATATATTTTCTTCCTTTTGGTGGCACCGAGTTATCAGTCATATCAGCTCTACTTCTTTTTATATCGTTTGCGGTATTAATAAAAAGTTGTTCTCAAAAAAATGTCTGCTAAACAATATCAAGATTCATCTTTTTTACCATACTGGATTATTGGTGGTATTACCGTTGCTACGGTAGGACTAATTCTCTTTTTTGCTTTTAAAGATTCCATGTGGCCAAAAACAAATAGAGAAATTGTTCAAAGCTGTACTACTGATATGGCAACCCAGTTCCATATTCACCCTCATTTAGAGATTTTTATTAACGGTGAAAAACAAGAAATCCCAGTTAATATTGGTATTGAGGAATCTAGGTGTATGCATCCTCTTCATACCCACGACAATAACGGAATTATCCATGTTGAGTCTCCGCAAAAACGAGATTTCACGTTAGATGACTTTTTCTTTGTATGGAATAAAAAGTTTACCAAAGATCAAATTTTAGATTATAAGGTTGATGATACTCACACCATCCGCCAAACTATTAATGGTAAGGATGTCCAAGATTATGAAAATACTATTTTGCGAGACAAAGACGAAATAATTATTTATTACGAGCTTAAGAAATAATCTCTATATCTATGAAACAATATTTTTCTAAAAAATTTCAAAAGGCTCGCATGCACTTTGAAAATGTGAGGTCTAAGGTGGTTACACGGGTTTGGAATTTAGCTGCTCGACTTGACCAAAGCCATAGCAGGAATGAAACAAAAAAGAAAAAACAACAAAACTAATAATTGGCTCTTAATATATAATAATCTTGATCCAGAAACGATGCGGCAATTTAAAGTGCGGTTTCGTAGTTGGGCCGAATAATAGCTTCTTATTTTACTATGTCAGGACAAAATAAAATTGTTTATCCAAAAATAACCATTTCAAATGTCTTGAAAGCATTCTGGAATGGTATAAGGCCGCAAAAGTGGAAACTATTTGTAATGGTTCTTAGTTTAGCTTTAGGGAATGTAGTTATTATTATTACGCCACTATTTTATAAACATTTTTTTGATGTCATTGTTGCAAGTAATAATAATTCTTCGGTGGCCCCGGTTCTTTTACAGATTATCATTTATATCGGCTTGCTCCACGGCGTCTTTTGGCTATTTTATCGTTTTGCTGAATTTGCCAATAATACCTATGTGCCTATGACGATGGCAAATTTAAAACAGCAATCCTATAATCACCTTATTGAACATTCATACGGATTCTTTACTAATAATTTCGTTGGATCTTTAGTTCAGCGTGTTAATCGTTTTAGTAGAGCGTTTGAACGTCTTTCTGATAATATTGTATGGAACTTACTGCCTCTCATTGTTAGAGTTTGTAGCGTTTTAGTCGTATTATTTTTTATTAACAAATGGATTGATTTGGTTGTTTTAATTTGGGTTGCTGTTTTCCTTTCTTTTAATATCGCTTTTTCTCGTTGGAAATTGAAGTACGATATAAAAGCAGCAGAAATTGACTCAAAGGCCACGGGATATTTGGCCGATACCATTACCAATCAAAATACTATTGCACTTTTCAATGGTACTCAAAATGAAAAAAGGGGATACAAAAGTGTTACGGGCGAACAATCTTTACTCATGCGTTTCAGGTGGAATTTAGACGCCATTGTTAACGCCGTGCAAGGGCTACTATCGTTTGGTATTGAATTTGTGTTGTTTTACTTCGCCATTAGGTATTGGGGTGAAGGACTTATTACTGTTGGTGTATTTGTTTTGCTTCAAGCATATGCAGGAAGCCTTATTGACCAGTTATGGGGTTTTACTAGAATTGTTCGTGATATGTATGAGGCCTATGCCGATGCTAAGGAAATGGTAGAAATTATGACACTTCCTCACGAGATTCAAGATATTCCAAAAGCTAAAGATCTAAAAGTTTTACAGGGTGAAATCAAGTTTGATAATTTGCAATTCAGTTTTAATGAAACACGTACGGTGCTTGATAATATTAATGTTGTCATTAAGCCCGGAGAAAAGGTGGCGTTAATAGGTCCTTCGGGAGCTGGTAAGACCACATTTGTACGCTTGCTCTTGCGGTTATATTCTCCAACATCTGGTAGCATTCTTATTGATAACCAAGATATTACCAAGGCCACTCAAGCCAGTTTACGTAAGAGCATTTCTTTAGTTCCACAAGACCCGGTATTATTTCATCGTTCATTAACAGAAAATATTGCTTATGGAAAATCTAACGCCTCGCGCAAAGAAATAGAAAAAGCGGCAAAGCTTGCCCATTGTGATGAGTTTATTAAAATGTTACCAAATGAATTAGAAACACTGGTAGGAGAAAGAGGTATTAAATTATCAGGTGGGGAGCGTCAGCGGGTGGCTATTGCTAGGGCTATCTTAAAAAACGCACCAATATTAATTTTAGATGAGGCAACTTCAAGTTTAGACTCTCATTCTGAAATGTTGATTCAGGACGCCTTAAATACTTTAATGGCTGGCAAAACAACCATTGTGATTGCTCATCGATTATCAACGATTCAAAAAATGGATCGGATTATTGTCATTGATCATGGAAGAATTATTGAAGAGGGAAGTCACGAGGTATTGCTTGCAAACGAACATAGTTTATACAAAAAACTATGGACGCTTCAGGCAGGAGGATTCTTAACCGATAAAGAATCGCTTGAGGAAGATAATCAAGAAGAGGTAAACTATACTATAGAAGAGTAAGTCTAATAAAAAGGTCGGAATATAGTATTAACTTTTTTAAAAATATAAAAATATGATTTCAAAAAAATATATTATTGCTAGTGTTGTTACCATTTTGTTAAGCAGTACCATGGTAGTTTTTGCTGAAGACTCAAATAAGCAACTAATAAAGCCTGTGCATGTTGAAGAAATGAAGGCGACACAAATGGTTGTCCAGATTGGTCCAGAGGGCCGAACTCTTTTGAGAGGAACTATTGAGACAATAGGTTCGGGATCTTTAACTGTAAAAAGTTGGGGAGGTAATTGGATTGTTAATATTTCTTCATCTACAAAATTAATGCCTACTACCGACATGTCTAAATTTAAGACAGGAGACTTTGTAGGAGTTCAGGGTATGGCTACAACCAGTGGAACATGGGTTATTGATGCAAGTTTGATAAGAGATTGGACGGCAGAAAAAGTCATGGCAGAAGCTAAAAGACAAGAGCAGGAAGCAAAAAAGCAAGCGCAACTAAATGAAAAAAAAGTAAAAGAATTAATGAAAAGTGTTCAGCCAAGGAACTGGGAAGGGGTTGCAAGTAGTGTAAATGTGGATGCAAAAACACTTTCTTTAACCGTAGAAGGAGTTGTTTATACGATAAATCTTGCTACTAATGCAAAAATTGTAAATGAGCGTTTTGTAGCGATTAATTTTAGTGCCATTAAAGATGGAGATAAGGTTAGGGTATATGGTCCTTCTTTAAATAATGTAATCACAGCAGTTGTTGTGCGCGATGTTTCAGTAAAGTAGATCTAATAAAAAAACAGCTCATTTGATTAGCTTTGGGGGCTGTTTTTTGTTAATAATTTTTGATATAATAGCTGAAAATAGAAATCCTTGGGGCTTTGCTCCGTCGAGGAAATAAACTTATGTTAAACTTCATTTTTGCCATTATTAGCGTCATTATTGTTAGCCTTATATCACTTATTGGGGTTTTTACCCTTTCTTTAAAAGAAGAGCTTATGAGAAAATACCTATTTTTTTTCATAAGTTTAGCGGTGGGAGCCTTATTGGGAGACGCTTTCATTCACTTAATTCCTGAAGCGTTGGAAGTTTCGGGTAACCCAGCTCTTGCGAGCATCTTAATTATTGCGGGTATCTTAATATTCTTTGTTACTGAAAAGTTTTTACACTGGCATCATCACGGTGATGATATGGACCATGCGCATATCCATCCAGTAGGGCAGTTAGTGATTTTCTCTGATGGGGTGCATAATTTCATAGATGGCATTATTATTGGTATTAGTTTTCTTGTTAGCATTCCAGTTGGCGTTGCCACGACTCTTGCCGTTATCTTGCATGAAATTCCGCAGGAAGTAGGGGATTTTAGTGTTCTTTTACACGCTGGTTACAAAAAACACCAGGCCATATGGTTAAACTTCCTTTCTGCTTTAACAGCAGTGGCTGGAGTATTAATGGCTTACCTATTTAGCTTTTCAGAAGGCATTACCGCTTTTGCTCTACCCATTGCCGCTGGAGGATTTATTTATATAGCCGTAGCCGACTTAATTCCCGAATTACATAAAACTAAAGAGACTTGGTATTCATTTTTACAAATTGTAGCCGTAGTTATTGGAGTTTTGGCCATGTTAGCGCTGGTATTTATTGAATAGACCTGCTGCTTAAACAACAGGTCTAATAATTAAAAAACCATTATGCATAAAAATATTATTATTGATACTGCCGAAGAAAAAAAATTACTAGCTGATGTTCAAAAACGAACGGATGTTAAAGCTGAAAGACTGAAGAGGGTATTAGCTCTTCCTGATTTGTCCCGAACAGATGGGAGCCCATTAAAGGCGATGGTTGATAGGGTGTTAGCCATTCCAGATTTTGCTGATTTTGATAACATTATTATTCCTGAAGTTATACCAACAGAAATTTTATTTGACCTGTTCGACTTTGCCAAAGAGCACCCAGCTCGAAGCGAGTCAGACACCTATTATGTGGATGACCCACCTGTCGGCGAAGCAGGAAAATATGTGTTGCGTACCCATGACACCGTTTTTTGGTATTACTACCTGCAGCAACCAGAAATTCAAGAAATAATTGCTAAAAAAGAATCTTTTGGGGCATTTTGTCATGGAAAAGTGTACCGGAAAGACGAAATAGACAGAACTCACATGAATGTTTTTCATCAATTTGGTGGCTGGTACTTAACCCCAGATGAAAAACAAGTACTTAGTATTGAAGATTTGCAAAATGCCCTTTCGGTTATTGTAAAAAGTATTTTTGGGCAAGATGTAAAATTCAGGTTTAATCCCGATATTTTTCCTTATACTGACCCAAGTTTAGAAGTTGAAATTGATATACATGAAAAATGGTTAGAATTGTTGGGTGGGGGGCTTCCTAAAAAACTTGTGCTCAAAAATTTTGGCGTTGAAGGTTATAACGGTTGGGCTTTTGGTTTTGGCTTGGAGAGATTAGCTATTGCCAAAATGGAAATTCCAGATATTAGATTATTTTGGTCAGAAGATCCTCGCATTAAAGAACAGTTAAAAAACCTAGATAGTAAATATAAAGAAGTAAGCAAGTATCCGGCGGTTATTCGTGATATATCATTTGTTATTGATAAAAATATTAGTTTGAATAACTATTACGAATTGGTGCAAGACTGCGCTGAAAGTCTTATTGAAGAGGTAAAACTAAGTGATAGTTACGAAAATGAAGAGAAATGGCCAGGGAAAAAATCATACACCTTCAGAATTACGTATCGTTCTTTAGAAAAAACTTTGACGAACGAAGAGGTTAATCGAATCCATGATAAAATTGTAGAAAAAACTAAAAGTGAGTTCGATGCTATGGTAAGGTAAAAAAAAGAAGCCACGGGTAAATGCGTGGCCTATATAAAAAATTTTCTAGTTATCCTTCTTCCTTATCAAAATAAACTGCTACTGTATAATCGGTTAAGCTATTCTTTGTAGAAATGGGGTGATTTCCGTTTGCTGTAAATATGTCAAGGAGAAAGGTTGCCCTGGTTGGGTGATTAATATGAGTAATTTCTAAACCTAATCTCCGGCCATCTTTTACAAGTACAAAAGTTTCATTTGGGTCGGGGTAATACTTTACTTGTGCCATTCTGAAGCCTCCTTGTTAATGTTCTATCATGATACATAAGACGAATATTATAATATATTTTTTTCAATAATTGTCAATAATTGTGTTGTTTAATGAACTTTGGTAAAATTAAATAGAATTAATATAATTTTCATTAACTAGTGCTCAATGAATAATATATAAGAAACAAGAATTACGTCTATTTCTTACTATATTTCAATGAGTATTTTAACTATATGTCAGAAAGAGGTTTGAGCTCCGAAAATATTCTTGGAGATGAGGAATTGCCTCGTCCATCTAAAATAGATACTATAGCAGACCAAGTAGTTTCTCAAGCTCGTAAAAACGAGACAGCAGCTCAAGAAAAGCAAGATTTTGAAGCAAGGTATGAGCAAGAATTAACAGATGATATTAATACATTAAGAGTTCAGTTAGGAGATATTTCAAAAGCAAAAGAAAAAATTAATAGCAACGAAAAATTGACTAAAAGCGACAAAGCTTGGATGAGCTATTCGATTGGAGAAACTGAAGCCGGTGTAGCCATGAAATTAATGGGAGCAGAGTATCGGTTACAGAGACTCCAAAAAAGAAAAAAATAGAGAATTCTTAAAATATGAAGCTACGTATCAAGGACGCTGACGATCTATCCTCCAATAAAGTTACCGAGGATAAGGAAAAAAAGACGAAAAAAAAAGAGGAAAAACCTAAGGTAGTAAAAGCTGCTTTTTTTAAGATTGAAGAAAAATTAAAGAAAGAGATTCAAGAAATAAAAGCAGTTAAAGAAGTTGCTAAAAAAGCAGAGCCAGTTTTAGTTGAAAAAGAGATTGTTAAAAAAGTTAAGCCATGGGAAGTAAAACCAAAAGATGAAAGAAAAACGGAAGTTCAGGAGGAAAAGCCAAAAGAAGCTCCTAAAATGGAAGCTATTGCAGAAAAAAAGATAAGAAAAGAGGGGGAGTATAGCGCAAAGGATATTCAAGTGTTGAAGGGTTTAGAACCCGTAAGAAAGCGTCCTGGAATGTATATTGGGTCTACGGGAATTGATGGTTTGCACCACTTAATTTGGGAAGTCGTAGACAATTGTTTGGATGAAGCTATGGCTGGTTACGCAAAAGAAATTGATATTACACTTTTGCCTAACAATAGAGTGAGCATATCTGATGATGGCAGGGGAATTCCCGTGGAGAAGCACCCAGATACGGGTAAATCAACACTTGAAACAGTTTTAACAACTCTGCACGCTGGCGGAAAATTTGGAGGAGATGCTTACAAGGTTTCTGGCGGATTGCACGGTGTAGGTGTTTCGGTTGTATGTGCACTTTCAACGTTTATGGAAGCTGAAGTGGCACGTGGCGGAGGTATTTATAAACAAGAATACTTTCGTGGTGTACCAAAAGGAAATGTAAAAAAGGTAGCTGATAGTAAAACATCGGGGACAACTATTACCTTTGATGCCGACCCTGAAATTTTTCCTGAAATAAAATACGATGCTAAGAAAATCTTAAACCACGTGCGCCAACAGGCGTATTTAACACGTGGGGTAAAAATTAGCTTTCGCGATGAAAGAAAAAAGGGAGAAGAATCTGATTATGGATTTTATTTTGAAGGAGGGGTTGGAAGTTTTGTAAAATTTTTGATCATGGGGAATACTCCTCGTCACCAAAATATTTTTGCTATTAACGCTACAAAGCAAGACGTAGCTATTGAAGCGGCTTTCCAATATACCCAAGAAATGGAATGCACTGAACAATCATTTGCCAATAATATTTATACACCCGAGGGTGGTACCCATATTTCGGGTTTCCGCAGTGCGTTAACTCGTTGCTTAAATACCTATGCACGAAGAGAAGGATTTTTAAAGGAAAAAGATGAAAACTTTTCAGGAGATGATGTGCGTGAAGGATTAACGGCAGTTGTTTCGGTAAAAATTAGAAATCCACAATTTGAAGGGCAGACCAAAGCAAAATTGGGCAACCCAGAAGCTAAAGGAGCGGTGGAAGATGCTGTTATGGAAGGGTTAACAGATTATCTAGAGAGAAATCCATCTGATGCTAAAGCAATTATTGAAAACTGTATGTTGGCAACCAAGGCTCGGCTAGCAGCTAAGGCCGCACGCGCAACCGTTTTACGAAAAGGGGCTTTGGAGGGTTTGGCGTTACCTGGAAAATTAGCGGATTGCCTTTCAAAAGATCCAGAAGAATCGGAATTGTATTTAGTGGAGGGAGATTCAGCTGGAGGTAGTAGTAAAATGGCACGAGATAGGAGATTTCAAGCAATTTTACCGTTACGAGGGAAGATCTTAAACGTGGAACGTGCACGACTAGATAAAATGCTTGCCAACAAAGAGGTAAAGTCCTTAATTATTGCCTTGGGAACTGCCATAGGAGAAGATTTTAACTTAGAAAACTTACGATATCATAGAGTGGTAATTATGACCGATGCCGACGTTGACGGTTCTCATATCAGAACATTATTGTTAACATTATTTTATAGATACTTTAGGCCGGTTATGGAAGCAGGGTATATTTATATTGCACAGCCACCACTGTATAAAATGCAGTCTGGTAAATCAATTCACTATGCTTACACTGAAGAACAACGGGAAAAAGTGGCAAAAGAAATTGGGAAAACTAATATTAACATACAAAGGTATAAGGGTTTGGGAGAAATGAATGCTGATGAACTTTGGGAAACCACCATGAACCCAGAAAACAGAATATTATTGCAGGTTCACGTTGAAGAGGGGCATGAAGCTGATAAAACCTTTGATATTTTAATGGGTGAAGAAGTGGAACCTCGTAAGAAATTCATCCAAACCCATGCAAAATCCGTAAAGAACTTAGACATCTGATTACAGAATTACAACATGAAAATTATTATTACAAGACATGGCGAGACGCAAGAAAACGTCAAAGAGATAGACATTGGTCGCGATAGCAAGGCTCTGCTTACTCAAGAGGGAGTTTTGCAGGCAAGAAAATTAGGATATCACCTAAAGGGTGAAAGAATTACTCATGCCTATGTAAGTCCACAAAAACGGGCAGTAGACACAGCTCAGGAAATTTTGAATCATCATCCTAAAGCAACTATAACACCAGTTGATCATTTACGTGAACAGAATTTAGGGATTTATGAGAGCGTTTCGAAACATATTTGGAAAGAGGCAAAGAAAAATGCTAAGGATCCCTTTCATTTGTTTAAACCCGAAAAGGGGGAATCGTATGCGGAGTTACAGGTTCGGGCAACAGATT
>Ga0209542_10013826_pt1 | contig 13826 bp, 13 predicted proteins | sample RifCSPhighO2_01_FD_184028 | JGI IMG/M metagenome (GOLD analysis project Ga0209542, IMG submission 184028) | Soil microbial communities from Rifle, Colorado - Rifle CSP2_plank highO2_0.1 (SPAdes) (version 2) | ecosystem: Environmental > Terrestrial > Deep subsurface > Rock core/Sediment ...
CCCGCACTTCAGTGCGGGGAGGTTCATTTTCTTTTTTTTTTTTAAAATTTGTAAGAGAGCATGATTTGCTTTTCTAATGGATTTATATTTACAGAATAATTAATCAAGTTTCTTAGTTTTTTATTATGAGAATGTGCTTTGATATCAGTTCTTATTCCTAAAAAAATTGAGGTTGCATAAAGTCCAAGAGCTGTCATTAAGTACATATTTCCTTTTGTTCTTTCTTCTTTCCATACTTCCCAATCACTAGAGTATTTATTAGGATTTTCTGTATCGTATTTTTGAGGTTCTTCTTGTTCCCGTGTAGCCTTATAAACTAAAAGTAATGTTCCAGTAACCAAACCACCTATAAGACCTTGGTAAATATAAGTGCTTTCATAAAAATTATCAGACCCCGGTAAAAAAAAAGCCATTGAAACACCCAGCGTAGGTCCTGCTAATAAGCCTGACAAAGTGCCGTAACCATGAACTTCTCCACCCCCCCTTTTACTAAGATCTTCTTTCTTAGGCTTTTTTAGATTAGGAATTGGATTGTATTCATTTTCCTCTGGTTTGTAATCAGTTACTATTTCACTATATTTTCTGCGTAACTCTTCTGTTCTTGATTTAAGCTCTCTGACTTTTTCAAGATTATTTTTATTTTCAGATAATTGTTTCTCAATCTTATAAATCTCACCGTACATTTCATCTATTTTCCCAGTGCTTTCTTCTATTTTTTTATCTAATGTTTGTAGCTCTTTGTCTGCATTCTGGATCAACCTTTGTTTTTCACCTAATTCTAAATCAGCTTCTCTTGATCTTTCTTGGGAAGCTATCCATTTATCATGCTGTTCTATATAATTCAGCTTTTCCTTATGTGTTGTTTCTAGCTCATATAATTTCTCTTTATACTTGTATTCAAGTTCTCTAAATCTTTCAGGTCCTTGGATAAAATCATTATATTCTTTTTCAGAAATTTTAAGCTCTATCTCAACACATGCCTCTAAGTTATGTGTTGTATAGTACTTTTCAGGATTATTTAAGATTTTAACAGAGTAGCTTTCAGGATAGGTTGTTATAAACTGCTCTATCATCTCCTGTGTCCACATGCTATATGTTTTTTGGCCTGTTTCTCTGCGTATATTCTCTTTAGTATCTATTTTTATTTCACTTTTTCTAAGAACTGCTCCAATATCTTCAAATGCATTGTAGATTGCTTCTTTCTTTGCCTTTTGTATCGCATCTTTTCCAGAAATATCTATTGCTCCTTTATAGCAACCCATTCCTTTTCCAATTATGTAATTGCCCTTGATCTCAGCAGCATAAATATTATTGACTTTATAATCTATTGAAGGAGAAGCCATTTCTATAGACAAAGCAGTAGTCAAAGCAGCTAATCCAAGCACTGCTTTCCTATATAGTTTTGATGAATTTATTTTTGATATTAACATTTTAGCCTTTAATCTAGTTATCACCTTTCTTTTTACAAAAGATTAAATCAAGACGGGGTCTGCCATGAACTCTTCTTTCTTAATGTCATCAATCAGGTAAAATACCTGTTTTTCCTTTATCTGGAATTTATCATCCAGCTTTTCCATAAATTCTTCCATCTCTTTCAAGTGTTTAAAGATAACTTCGATCATAAAATCATAATTATTATTGATTTTGTAGACAGAGTTAACCTGGGGGTTTTTCAGAAGATGCTCTTTTAGCTCATCTCTTTTCACTCTATCTACCTTAAGTACGATATTTGCTCTTGTCATATATCCTAACTTATTGAAGTCTAATAAGGAAACGTGCTTCTTTATCACATTTCCCTCATGCAGCTTCAGCCTGTCAAATATTGTTGATATGGGAATGTTTGTCTTCTTTGACATGTTGGTTAAGGACATTCTTGCATCTTGCCTAAGATGAGCAATAATCTGCAAATCCTTTTTTTGAAGCATTTCCATATTCATCATATTTATTACGGAATATATATACTTTATCCTAATATAATAATAATTAATAATAATATTCGAATATTTCGAAATATTTATATAATCATCAAATATTCTTCATTATTATGAAAAGAAAAGTTATAAAGCAAGGACCCAGCACATTAATGGTTAGCCTTCCTAGCAAGTGGGTTAAAGAGCATAACATAGAACAAGGCAATGAAGTTGAATTAGAGGAGATTTCTGAAGGCCTTTTAATTAAAACTGATTCTAAATCTAAATTAAATACTATAACTGTAAATGTTTCTGGCCCTCCAAAATTAATAAGGAGATATATCGGCAATATTTATAGAAAGGGCTATGATGAAATAACTTTGGAGTTTGACGATCCCTCCTCTATTAAGCATATAGAAAAATATTCGCAGGATTTTTTAGGCCTGCAGATAACTGAGCAGGGAAAAAAATACTGCGTATTGCATAGCGTAGCCAGCCTTAAGATTGAGGAATATGATTCTATGGTTAACAGAATATTCCTTTTGATTTTGGAAATGGGCAGTGATGTAATAGATGCTCTAAAAAAAAAAGATTTGGATGAATTAAGCAATATAGCTATTCTAGATAATAGCGTAAATAAGTTATTTAATGCGTGCTTGAGGATTATTAACAGGCCTGGTTTTCCAAGAAAAGTTTATTTTTCAGGAAAACTCCTTATAAGATTAGAAGATGCAGGGGACAGGTACAGGGATTTAGCAGAATATCTTCTCTCTTTAAAAGATCTGAAGATTAGCAAGGAGACTATGGCTTTTTTATGCCATATTAATGAAAAAGTCAGGAAATTATACGAGCTTTATTCCAAGTTTGATAAGGAGAAGATTTTGTATATATTTGACAAGAGGGAAGAGTTTGTTAGGAGAACCAATGAATTGCTGGAAAGAGTTCCAAAAAAGGAGATTAGGATTATTCATATTCTTGGAAAATTGGTTGATGATATATATGAGGCAAGTTCTCCTTTATTTGGGTTAAATTTGTAATTAAATAATATTTTTTAGCTCCATTAATTGGTTAATAACATAATCTGCATTATTTGGTTTTTCTTTTCTATCCCATAAAACCAAGCATGCCTTTAATCCAGCCTTTTTTGCAGGAATTATGTCTTTTTTTATCGTATCGCCAACATATAATATATTCTCGCTAGGAATATCAAGGCATTGCTTTATTCTTTCAAAACCGCCTAATGCAGGCCTTTTATATTCTTCTTTATCTTCTGATGAAAGAATATTAATTTTTCTTTTTATAAAATCCATCTTTGCTTTATATTGGATGAGCATATATTCAAATTCGTTTTTATCAATTTCGCCTTTTCTCAATTTATCTGTTAACGAGCTTTCAGTTTCGCCAATCTCTTCAGAGGCAAACAATTTTGTTATTTCAGTTCCAAATAATTCCTCCTGAATCGCCGGTGTAAATCCAGAATATTTTAAATTGAGAGCAATAGAGCCATAGCTGCTGTTTGAGAATAATGATAAAGAGATTCCTTTTAACCTTATTTCCCTTAATGTTTCAATTATTTCTTGGCTGTATGACCAATCAATTAAATTTTCTCTTTTTGCATAGAATATATCCCTTTCAACCCACCTGTAGTCCAAACCAAGCGATTTGTAAGTGTTTGCGTTGCCCCCATTTCCGCATTTTTCATACTCAACAAGGAATTTGTAAGCTTCTGTTGTTATCTGGTCATATTTTAGGTTAAAGCCCCCTTGTTTTAGAAAAGATTCTACTTTTTTTATAGTTTTAAGGTCATTCTTTTTTTTTAAAAGCTGGACTAATCTTTTTGCAATTTGATTAGCTTTGGCTTCCTTGAACTTTTCACTTACTGGATATAATGTATCGTCAACATCCAAACAAATATGTTCTATCATCTTACATACCTCATAAACATCTCCCTGAGTTGAGAATAAGCTTTTTCCCTAATCTCTTTTGGGGTTGATAGCTGTTTTTCATTTATTTGTATGCCTGCATTTAGGCATGTGATTATTGCATCTTCTAATCTTTTGTCTTTAATATTATCTCTTATTTTCTTTTCGTAGATTTTACGGACTGATTCATTGTTTATGTAATCATTCCTTCTCTGCTGAATTATTTCCTTCATTTCAGCGCTTGGCTTGCCATAATCCGCAAAAAGATTTCCACCTGTAGCCATTTTGTAGATCAATTGACCTAAACTCATTAAGTCAGTTCCGCCATAGCGAGTGTTATCTTTTGGAAGTTCATCATGATTGTCTGTGGCTATGCCTAAATCTATTATTACTGCTCTTTTGTTTTTTTTGTCTATTATAATATTTGAAGGTCTTATATCACGATGATAAATATCTGCACTCTCCAGCTCTTCAAGGCCCTGGAAAATATTATAACCAATTTTTATTATAGTTTTAGGGTTTTTCAGAGCACTTTTATCTATAACACTTTCAAGGCTCCATCCTCCAATATATTCCATCTCCAAGCCAATTTCTTTCTTGACTTCTCCTTTAATTCTCAAAACATAATTTGGATTATTTAACTTCCTTAGCAGTCTTGCTTCTTCTTTTATTCCTAGTGAGAATTTCCACGCTGAAAGTTCGATTTCTTTTTCTAATGGTTTCTCTTCATCATCAAAGAAAAGAAGTTCTGAAGGTAAAAATATTTCTTCTTCTTCTTGTTTAGTTTCTAAAAAAACAATACCTTGTGATCCAGTGCTAATAAGACTAAAATTTCCTGAAGTTAAATTCAACTCAGCAGATATTTCAAAATCTGAAAATAAAGAATGTATTTTTTCTTTTAAATCATCTGTCATTAAATTAGGCATAATTCCAATTTTATACAAAATGCTTATTTCAGTGGCATTTAATAAGTTATCATACTCGTTTGCGATTGAAGGAGAAACATAAGCTTTGTAAAGTATGCGTATCTCATCAGAATTAAACCTTTTAGGATATTGATTTGCTTTTTCTGGATAGATATTTTTTGAAAATAATGTATTAACCTGTTCTTCATTGAATCTATCATCATATTTTCCAAATTTTCCTGGTGTAATCCAATCTCCTACAAGTTCGTAAACAAACTCTTCACACAATCTTGGGTCATATTTATTAGCTTCTTCTGGTTGACAACCATGCCAGTGAATCCAACGTATACTTTCACCTCCAAACCTTTCATCAAATTTGTTAGCTTCTTCAGGAAGGACACCGTGTTTAAATAATATACCTATATCCGCTCCTCTAAAATGTTCATCATATTTATTTGCAATATCTGGCGGGCAATGAGATTCGCGAATCCAAAATATATCCCTGCCATCAAATCTTTCATCAAATCTATTAGCTACTTTAGGAATAATCCTGCCAACCTTAAGCCTCCTGTCTCCCTTAAGCCATTTAATATCTTTCTCACTAAATCTTTTATCATACTCTTCCTGCGTTTTTTCATCAAGGCTCATTTTAATACGTGCTGCACCTTTTTTCTTTAATACCAATATTTTTTTGATTCCTTTAAACTCCAGATATTTGCATTTTTTTTTAAACACAATTCTACCATCATAAATTCCTTGTAACTCTTTTCATTGATGGCCTCAGTCTTAATTTTACTTCCATATCTAGCAGATATACGATTACCCTCATAAAAATCATTCATACGTTTATCTACCTCTCTTGCGAATTCTTCACTACTCTCATATGATCCTCGCGGAACTATAAGGTGCTCGCCTTTAAGCATCTCGTATAAAACCAATCCTGCTGAGAAAAGGTCTGGCGTTTCTCCTTTAAACTCTTTTGGTGGCCTATATCTTCTATTATATTTAAAAATAAAATTCTCTTTATCTACTGAAATTCCAAAATCACCAAGAGTTACAAAACCATTCTCATCAATAAATATATTATCTGGCCTGATATCGCCATGAATATGATTATATTTATTCAAAACCTCGATTGCCTCAATCATCTGTTTGAAATATTTTTCTGCAATTCTATGGCCAAGCTTGCCTTTTTCATCTAGAATTTGTCTTAAACTTTTTCCTCGGTAATGCATAAGCATAGCATATTTCTTTTTGCCATCAACTTCAACAATCTCTCCAGAATTAATAATATCGCATAAATGTATTCTTTCTTGAATTGGTATTTGAGAAATTAAATTATTTCTTTTTACCTCATCTATGTTAACTTTATCTTCATTATATATCTTTAAGACAAATTTAAGACTACTAAGATTTTCATCTTTTGATTTTAATAGAAATGTGTCGGCAGTGCTTCCTTTTGAAGAGATTTTTTTTAATAATGAATAATCTTGGATTTCTATTTTAGAACTATCAATTATATCTTTAATTTTAGAATCTAAATTATTTTCTTCTTTTTCATAATAATTTAATATAGGCTTAAATCTATTATTTAAGAATAATACAACTTTTTCTTCATCAGACTTTGATATTACATCTAAAAAATAATCAATTAAATTGGAATCATAATTAAATTTCCTAAAAATGCCTAATATTTCTTCAATAGATTTAATAGAAAGAGTATTAATAAACATATTAAATGATTGTTCTTGTTCTATAATTCTATCTGCGAATTTAGTATCTATTTCAGAATTATAATCTAATAAACGTAAAAGAAGATAACCTTCTCCTTTTGAGTTATAGTCTATGATTTTTTTTTTAATAAAATCCCCAATATTTTTAGGAATATTATCCTCTATCCTAGATATGTATTCAAATCTCTCTATATCAATTACTTCTTCTTTATCTAAAACTAAATTCAATAAATTAAATGCTATATTTTGATTATCTGAGAAATTTTTAATTAAAGGCAGATACCTATAGCCCTTATATAAATCATTACTTGACTTTATAATAAGTTTTGCTAATTCTATTTGTTTTTTTGAACCATTTTTAAATTTAGATATTCCTCTCATAAATTCACCAAGAAGATAATCTTCACTAAAATATGTACCGCTATATTCTGTTGATAAATCAGTTGTTACAATTCTATTTTCTAAAGCTACCTTTTCTAATTCAGCGTATTCAATAATATTCGTTGCATTTAAAACAAAATCGCAAATAGTATTCAGATCATTTTCAAGATTTTCATGATTAATCTTAGGATTTTCTTGTGATAAATACTCGCTAAATAAGGATTCAAGCATTTCCCTTTCAAATTGAGGTAATTGTTCTAATTTTTCTTTAAGTTCTAAATAAGTAGTATTTTTTCTAGAAATTCTTTCCTCCTTAGGTATATTCCACATTATCTCAAGTAAATTTTCCAATTTCATCAAATAACCTCTCGCTTTTTTTTTTTTTTAATTATTTTCAATATTGAAAATTATTACCTATTTTTACTATTATTTTACGAACATCTCAAAAACTTTCTACTTTAAAAACTTTACTATTTTAACTACTTTGAAGTAATTATGATATCTAATCACAAAATTAATAAACAAATCAGCTATCAAATTAAATTGATGAACTTCAAACAGCAGATAATAACCAAACTGAAAAACATTACAAAACTTAAAGAGATTCCTTTAGAAGTTCCCCCTGACCCACTGATGGGGGATTATGCTTTTCCCTGCTTTATATTGTGCAGGAAATTAAAGAAATCACCTGCTGAGATAGCTAAAGAGCTTGTTGACAGATTTAAGACAGGAAAATTTATTGAAAAAGTCACAGCAAATGGGCCATACCTTAACTTCTTCATCAATAAAGAATATTTTATTCAGGAAGCATTGAATAATTCTTTCGAAATAAAACCTTATAAAAAAATTAAAAAAAGAATAATGGTTGAATACTGCGCTCCAAACACAAATAAACCACTGCATTTAGGCCATTTAAGAAATATGTTTATTGGTAATTCTGTCATCTTATTGTTAAAGTTTACTGGAAATGACGTTATTCAGGCTAACTTAGTTAATGACCGTGGCATTCATATCTGCCAGTCAATGCTGGCTTATAAAAAATACGGAAATAACAAAAAGCCAAATAAAAAAACAGATCATTTTGTCGGAGATTTTTATGTTATGTTCCAGAATAAAAAAAATGAAGAGCTGGAAAAAGAAAGCTATGAGCTATTAAAGAAATATGAAAAAGGAGATAAAGAAACTTTATCTTTATGGAAGAAGATGAATGACTGGGCATTAAAAGGATTTGAAGAAACTTATACAAAACTCAATATAAAATTTGACAAAGTATATTATGAAAGCGAATATTACAAAAAAGCGAAAGAATTAATCTTGAAATATTACAAAAAAGGAATCTTCAGAAAAGATAATGACGGAAATATAATTGCTCCAACAGAGCCATACAGAGTAGTATTAAGGGATGATGGAACCTCTGTTTACATTACCCAGGATATTTATCTAGCTCATCAAAAATTTAGGGATTATAAATTAGATAAATCAATCTATGTTGTTGCTTCTGAGCAGAATCTTCACTTCAAGCAGTTATTTGAAATCTTAAAGTTAATGAAATATAAATGGCATGATAAGTTATATCATCTAAGCTATGGCCTTGTTAATCTTCCAGAGGGAAGAATGAAGTCAAGAGAGGGAAAGGTTGTTGATGCTGACGACATTATAGAAGAAATGACTTCTCTTGCTGAAAAAGAAATTAAAAAAAGGCATAAACTAAGTGAAAAAGAATTAAAGGAAAGAAGCAAGGCAATAGGAATAGCTGCTTTAAAGTTTTATATGCTGAAAAATGACCCGGCAAAAGAAATAGTTTATAATCCAGAAGAGTCTATTTCATTTGAAGGAGAGACAGGGCCTTATCTCCAGTATACATACGCGAGGATTTGCTCAATTTTAAGAAAATATGGAAAGAAAGTTAAAAAAGCAAATACAACTTCTCTAAAAAACAGAGAAGATTTTGAGATTGCAAAGCTCTTAGCTGAATTTAACAATGTTGTTGAAGAATCAACTCAAAACTATAAGCCTTCTTTATTATGCAGATATCTTTTAGATTTGTCCCAGAAATTTAATAATTATTACAGGTATTATCCAATTATGCGAGAAAAAGAAGAAGAACTAAGAGAAGCAAGGTTAATGTTGGCTTATTGTGTAAAAGAAATTTTAAAGACAGGATTAAGCTTACTTGGAATAGAAGCAATAGAAGAAATGTAATAACTGCTTATTAAAAAAAAAAAAAAACCATGATACGCAATTAAAGTTTTATTCTACTGTAAGATTTCCGGATAATTTTGCATATTTTATTTAAATTTCAGATTTTCTATGGACTTATGGCGAATTTAGAAGATAAGGTGGCTTCTATATACCGGAAAGCAGGCTATAATGTTCAGAGAAATGTAATGTTAAGGGATAAAGAAGGCAATATCTCAGAGATAGATGTTATATCCTCAAATATGCTTAAGAAGAGATATGTGGAATGCAAAGATTATAAGGGAGTAATACCTCTTGGAGAGGTTGCTCGTTTTAAGGAAGTGCTAAGGCAGAATAAAATACCTTTAAGAAAAGGACTCTTTGTTTATAATGGCAGGATAAGCAAGAGAGGTGAAAAAACAGGAATTAATGTTATTAGTTATAAGAATTTTAAAATACAAATGGAGGCGGGCAATATGCTAAAAAAAATAATTTATATATCCTTGATTGCGGGAAGCTTGTTTATAGGCGCTAAATACAATAAAGAAGTAAATGAATTTGTGGAAAACCCAGATATAAGTAAAATTAGTGAGAAAATGTATGATTTTGGCAAGGATGTTTATGAAATAACCAAGGATTATGTACACTATGTAAGAGAAAACAGGGATTAATTTACAAGTGGAATATACTCAGCAAAATATAAATCTTTAAAAATAATTAAACAACTAAACTTAAATATTATGAAACTCATCAAGGTTCCATTCTCTGGAAACAACCCAAACAACAAGGACTGCGATAAAGCTCCTGATACTATTATTAAGGAATTAGAAGAGGTTTATGCTTCTGAAGATAATAAATTAGTCCATCCTAAATTATTCAATGTTGAATCTATTCCAATGAATGATGATTGGGAATTAACTAAAGAGAGTATTATCGAGTTTATATCGCAAAATGACGACTTCCCCATTTGCCTTGGCGGAGACCATTCAATAACATATCCTTTGTTTAAGGCATTTGCCCAGAAATTTAAAAATCCTGGGTTAATTGTTTTTGATGCACATCCAGATACTTATACAGAAGAGGATTACTCTTATTTTCATGGCGGCTGGCTTAAATTTTTAGTTGAGGAAAATATCGCAAAGCCAGAGAATATTATTGTGATAGGCATAAGGAACCCAGATCCTGATGAAATAATCTATATGAAAAAAAAGAAAATTACATTTTACACAATGAAGCAGATATTTGAGAATAATGTTAAGGATGTCTGCGACATGGTGATGGAAAAAGCAAGAAAATTTGAAAACTTATACATTTCCCTTGACATAGACTCTGTTGATCCTGCTTTTGCTCCTGGAACAGGCTGCATTGAGCCAGGCGGCCTTGCCTCAAGAGAACTGATTTATTTTATCCAAAGATTAAAATTATTGAAGAACTTAAGAATGATGGATATTGTTGAAGTTAATCCTAAAATAGATGTTAATAATATGACTTCTAAGTTAGCTGCCAAGGTAATCGGTGAGTTTTTCTAATAAAAAAAAAAAAAAACACAATATTTATAAACGAAAATACATCCTCTTCCTTAATGGGTAGGATAAAGACAAAATTAATCAAGAGAGTTTCGCACCAATTAGTTAGAGAGCACAAGAAAGAATTTAAGGAAGACTTTAATGAGAATAAGCAATTAATAGCAAAATTTGCTGAGATTTCAAGCAAGAAGATAAGAAATATTATTGCTGGTTATGTGACCAGATTAGTAAAACAAAAACCGGAGGGATAATATGACAGACGACAACAATATCTATATTGGCGGAAAACCGTTTATGAACTATGTGACTGGAGTTGTAATGCAGTTTACAACAAAAAATGCTCCAGAAGTTGTAGTGAAAGCAAGAGGAAAATTTATTTCTAGAGCAGTGGATGTTGCAGAGGTAGCAGTTAAAAGATTCTTGACTGGGCAGGTAGAGTATAAAAATATTATAGTTGACTCTGAAGAGTTCCAGAACAAAGAAGGAAGGAATGTAAGAGTTTCAACAGTAGACATTGTCTTAATAAAGAAATAAGAGAATCTACTCTTTTTTTTTTTTTTATTTTTCTTTCTTTTTTAAATTAATTTTTCTTTTACTTTCTTTCTAAAAAAAAAAAAAGAATATAGGAAGGGGCGTCGTCTATTGTCACTGAACAATGGCCCGAAAAATTTATATAGTTGCTCAATTATATACATTTGTATTCATTTGAGGGGTTGATTATGGGACAAAAAAATGTGACATTAAGTCTTGATGAAGATACTTACGAAAAGTATAAAGAATTTTGTAAAAAGAATGCAGTAGCACTTTCAAGAAGCATAGAAGTATTTATGGAAGAAAAAACAAAAAAAGTGGAAAAATGAGTCAAGAACTTTTATCATTAGGTCAAGCATCGCAATGGGCAAGTGATTATCTAGATAGACCCGTAAGTACTTCTAATATTAGTTATCTTATACAGTATGCCAAAATTAAGAAGTATCTTGATGAGGAAAAAAAGATAAAAGTTAAATTAGATGAACTGAAAAAATACTATGATGAACATTTAGTAAAGAAACAAGAAACATGGAAAAGTCAATTAGGAAAAGACTTAAATTGGGGTTTATCATTTTCACATTTAAGAGAATCCGACACAACCAAGCATGTCCATAGATTGCATCCCTACAAGGGAAAATTTATTCCTCAATTAGTCGAATATTTTTTAGATTCTCATTTAAATGACTATAAAAAAGAGGTATTTTTCAAACAAGGAAATATAATCCTTGATCCATTCATGGGTAGTGGCACAACTTTGGTTCAATCATCAGAATTAGGCCTGCATTCGATAGGGATAGATATTTCTGATTTTAATTGTATGATTTCAAGAGTAAAATTAGATGAATATGACATTTTTAAATTAAGTGATACTCTAAAAAATAACTTATCGCAAACAGCCAATTTCAGCAACAAATTATTTGATGATAGCTTTGATTTTGAATTAAAAGAAAGATTAAGCGAGTTTAATAAAAAATACTTTCCAAATCCTGAATTTAAGAGGAAAGTGCATAAGGGCGAAATTGAAGAAGAAATATACGGAGAAGAAAAATTAAAGCAATTCATCAAAAAAAATAAAGATTTTTTTGAAAAAAATGGAACTAAAGATAAAAAGATACTCCTTGATGAAAAAAAGATGAATAGTTTCTTGTCAAAATGGTTCTCAAAGAGGGTCCGACAAGAATTATTTTATTACTTAAAATTAATTGAAAATGAGAAATATGAAAAAATAAAAAATATTATGAGGATTGTATTAAGCAGAACTGCGAGGTCTTGCAGAGCAACAACTCACTCAGATTTAGCTACCTTAAAAGAGCCACAAACAGGACCTTATTATTGCAGAAAGCATAAAAAAATATGCACTCCTCTAAATACAATAAATGGTCATTTAAGAAGATATACTTTAGATACTATCGCGAGATTAAAGAACTTCTCAAATATAAAGAAAAAAGTATTTACTGGCGTTATCCATGGAGATTCAAAAGAAGCAGATATTTTTGGAGAAATTAAGAAACAAAATCCTGAATTTTATAAGATTTTAGTAAATAAAAAAATAGATGGAGTTTTTACTTCTCCGCCATATGTTGGTCAAATAGATTACCATGAGCAGCACGCTTACGCTTATGAACTTTTTGATATTCCAAGAAAAGACGAAAAAGAAATAGGTCCTCTGTATAAGGGGCAAGGGAAAAAAGCTAAAGAGGAGTATGTTCAAGGAATAAGCAAGGTTTTCATAAACATAAGCCGATTTATCAAAGATGATGGAGATTTCTTTATTGTTGCGAATGATAAATATAACCTTTATCCAATTATTGCAGAAAAAAGCGGATTAAGAATAGTTGAGCAATTTAAAAGGCCTGTTTTGAACAGAACAGAAAGAGACAGGCAGCCTTATGCAGAAATTATATTTCATATGAAAAAAAAAGTAATTATTTTTTAGCTATCTTTTTAATTTTTTCTCTTAATTCTTCCCCTACTTCTTGGAAAATCTCAATAAAGTCGTCGTAAATATTCTTTCCTGCCACAAAATTCCAAAAATCTTGACCCACCATTAGTTGGTTTGAATCATACATATTGCCTTTTGTCCAACGATTGTAAGGCTCAGGGTGATAAGGATTATAAGGCAATCCCAAAGCAGTTATAACTTTAGCATTTTTATTTGTACTTAATCTTAGTCCAACCCATCTTAACAGCTTCTTTTTGAGTGCGACAAACTCTTTAATATTTGGTTTTGGGGAAGTTATATCAAAATAAATCTCTGTTCCATCAGATTTCTTGACAAATGCATCAACTCTTTTATCAGGGTCTTCTATTGCTTTTCCTTTTTGTATGGATTTTTTTATTTCTTCAAACTCTGCTTTCATATCAGGGCTTCTTTTTCCTGCTCTTAAATCCATATCAATTTTACTGATAATTGCTTCTGTTTTTTCATCTATTTCTCCTAATAAATCATATTGTGTTTCAGCTTCATAACCTGCCCCCTCTGCAAGAATTTTTACTAATTGTTCATAGATGGACATTCCAAAGCTTGTGTAGAAAGAATGAACAATAGTGTGAGTTAATATTTGCTCTTTGGTAAAAATTGCTTGAAAGAAGGGTTTATATTCCGTTTCAGCATTATAATTATCAATTTTTGAGAGAATAACCGCTTTTACAAGTTCTTTTACTTTCTTTCTGGTTTCTGACTTCATCTTAATATTAATTATTTTATCTTGTTTATAAATACTCTTTTTTTTTTTTTTTT
>Ga0209542_10013828_pt1 | contig 13825 bp, 17 predicted proteins | sample RifCSPhighO2_01_FD_184028 | JGI IMG/M metagenome (GOLD analysis project Ga0209542, IMG submission 184028) | Soil microbial communities from Rifle, Colorado - Rifle CSP2_plank highO2_0.1 (SPAdes) (version 2) | ecosystem: Environmental > Terrestrial > Deep subsurface > Rock core/Sediment ...
AATGTGCTCTTGCTGAACTTCCTTTTGGGGGTGGAAAATCCGGAATCGTTGATAATACTAATGGAGATAAGAAGAAGAAACAAGAAGTTATTGAAGCATTTGGAAGAGCTTTGAAACAAATTGCTCCTAGCATTTATATTGCTGCTCCTGATATTAATACTGCTGAGCAGGAGATGGAATGGTTTGTTAATGGCAATGGCGATAAAAAAAGCTGCACTGGAAAACCTGCTAAATTAGGAGGGTTGCCTCATGAATTAGGAAGCACTGGATTTGGAGTTTATCATTCAACCTTGGTTGCTTTGAAAGCTAAGAAGATTGACGTTAAGAAAGCAAGAATAGCCATTGAAGGTTTTGGTAATGTGGGTTGGTTTGCTGCCAAGTTTTTATCTGAGAAAGGTGCTAAGATAATTGCTGTGTCTGATTCTTCTGGAGTGATTTTTAATAAGGATGGGTTGGATTTCAATGAGCTTGCTAAAGTTAAGAAAGAAAAAGGAAAAGTTACTGCTTATGGTAAAGGTAAAGTTTTACCTGGCAAGGATATTCTTGGAGTAGATGCTGATGTGTTGATTACTGCTGCGATTCCTGATTTGATTACTAAAGAAGATGTCAATAGGGTGAAAGCTGGAATTATTGTTGAGGGAAGCAATATTCCTACTACGCATGAGATTGAAGAACAATTAATTAAGAAAGGGAAATTTATTATTCCTGACTTTGTTGCCAATGCTGGCGGGGTTATTAGCAGTTATTGTGAATATAAAGGGTTAAAGGAAAAAGAAATGTTCAAGCTGGTTGAAGAGAAACTTGTTAAGAATACTCAATTAGCAATCGATAATATGGGGAAACATAATAATTGCGTAAGATGTGCTGCGATGGATATTGCTGTGGGGAGGGTTAGGAAAGGGAAAAGATAGCTTTTTATTTCTTTTCTTCTTATTAATTCAATGCGTAAAAATGGAAGAGTTTCACATCCTGGGAGTTTAGAAGTTAAATTGAATCCTGAAAAGATGAGAGACCCCAGGGAATTATTAAAAGCTTTTCGCAGATTGCAGAGAACTCAGAGACAGGAGGGTGACACTGATGAATTTTATAAACAATATAGCCCGGAAAACACAGGGGCTTTTCCTGGAAAAGTTTCTAAATTCTTTTTAGGGGGGAATTCAACACCTCATGGATATCTTAAAGAAAGAAGAGATTATAATGATTGATTATTTTCAATAAGAAAGTTTTATAAGGTTTTTACCTTTGATTATTTTATGGAAGCACCAAAAGAAATCAAAGAGGTTGGCAAAGCAACCTGGGAAATTCCAACAACATTCAAGAAAGGAATGTTGGTGCCAGCGAGGATTATTGCGACAAGAAAATTACTTGAGCAGATGGATAAAGGTGTTTTTGATCAGGTTACGAATGTGGCTTGCCTTCCGGGAATCGTGAATCATGCATATTGCATGCCCGATGGTCATTTTGCTTTTTAGTTCAGACTAGAGCGAGACAAGTGGGGATATGGATTTCCGGTTGGAGGATTGGCTGCGTTTGATCCTGAGAATGGTGGGGTGATATCACCCGGAGGAAATTAACCTTAGTCGGGTTCGATATCAATTGTGGAATGCGATTAGTAACCACCAATTTAACCTTTAAAGAAGTCCAGCCGAAGCTGAAAGAATTAGTTGATACTCTCTTTAAAACAGTTCCAACAGGTGTTGGAGCTAAAGGGTTTGTTACTGTGAATAGACAGCAATTTAAAGACGTGGCTCAGGAAGGAAGTAAATGGTGTGTGAAGCAAGGATATGCTTGGGAAGATGATATTAAAAGAACTGAAGGCCATGGAAGAATTGATTGGGCTGATGCTGATAAAATAAGTGATAAAGCAATTTCTCGGGGGATGAATCAAATAGGAACTTTAGGTTCTGGGAATCATTACTTGGAAATTCAAAGAGTTGATAAGGAAAATATTATGGATGAAAAACTTGCTAAGAAGTTCGGGATTTTTCCGGGTCAGATTGTTATCATGGTGCATTGTGGTTCTCGCGGTTTTGGGCATCAGGTTGCTACTGATTATTTGCAGAAATTTGATAAAGTGATGCAGGATAATAATATTAAAATTAATGACAGAGAGTTAAGTTGTGCACCTTTTAATTGCAAAGAAGGCCAGGATTATTACAAAGCAATGGCATGTGCTGCAAATATGGCTTTTGCCAATAGGCAGGTTATTTTACATAGGATTAGAGAAGGATTTTCAAAAGTGTTTAATCAAAAAGCTGAAGATATGGAAATGAATCTTGTTTACGATGTTGCGCATAATATTGCCAAACTTGAAAAACATAAAGTTGATGGAAAATTGAAAGAATTGATTGTGCATAGAAAAGGCTCTACTAGAGCATTTCCTCCAGGGCATGAAGAGTTGGATAAACTCTACCGAGATATTGGACAGCCTGTGATTATTGGGGGTTCAATGGAAACTGGTTCTTATTTGCTTGTTGGAACTAAAAAGGCAATGGATGATACATTTGCTACGACGTGTCATGGTTCTGGAAGAACAATGTCAAGAACGCAGGCTAAAAGAGAAGTTGATGGCGGGAAATTGCAACAGGAAATGTTGAAGAAAGGAATTTATGTTAGAACAGCATCCATGCCTGGATTGGCTGAAGAAGCCGGGGTTGCTTATAAACCAATCGATGATGTCATCGAATCTGTAGAGCTTGCAGGAATATCAAAGGCGGTAGTCAAACTCCTTCCAATAGGCAACCTGAAGGGTTGATGAATTTGATAAGAGAAAGAAATCTTTCTCCTTTGTCAGTTAACATGTATTGCGTTATGTTTTCAGTGTTTTTTATCTTCTTAATAAATCCTCTTTTTGTATTCCTTAAAAGATACGATGGAAAACTCCCTGGTCTCAATATTTCTCTTGTTAGTGTCATCCTTTCAAAATCTGACGTTAAATCTTCTAGGAGAAAGCCAAAAAGATTTGGATTTTATAAAATGGCTTCTCAAATTTATGCGTATAAAGATATGGGTGCGTCAGATAATGAAATTGCGCAAATCCTTTTGGAGGAAGAAAAAGTCATTAGGCGTGGAACTAATGGGTCCTATTCATTCCCATCTAGAATGGGTGAGTGGGAGATTTTGAGTATTATGCCTAATATTATGAGTCTGAGAGCTGAAATCGAGCCGAAATTGATTGTTGTCTTAAGAGCGATGTTTCCTGATGAAGAGATTAATCAACCCTATCGATAATAATTTTATTTTTATATTTTCTTTTTAAGTTAACAACCTTTAAAAATCGCTTTTCTCTTTGATTTTTATGAAGTACAAAGTCTTAGACCATACCGCTGATGTGATGTTTGGGATGCCTGATAAGAGAAAAGTTTAAATAGAAGTTATAACTTAGATTATAACAAAGAGGATGATATGTGGATTCAAGAATTAATAGAAAATCTTGATAGAAAAAATGCTGAGATTACTTTCAACAAACACATCTTTGATAGACAAGAATATTGGAAATTAGATTTAGATAAAATTGAAGAAACGGTAAGGGGTGGAAGAATAGTTGAGAAAAAATGTGGAGTTCCAGATAAACTTTGCTTCCAGAAGTATCCTAAAAAATCGTAAGAAGATTTTTGGGACACCAAAAATTCCTAAGAATTTTTAGTGTTTTGGAAAAGAGAATATTACTTACATTGTTATTGTAAGACTCCATCAAGAATTTATCGAGGTGAAAACAGCATGGCCAAAGAAAGGAAAATAAAATGTGACTGTGGCGGAGTTTTATCAGAGAGGAAAATAGCTATGGGACATTTTGAAACCGATGCTATGGTTTGCCCAAGATGTGATTTTTCCACTTTAACCAAAGAACAAGCACAGAAATATGGGGAATTAAAATTATTGCATCAGATTGTAGATGCGGAAAGGAAAATCATTAAGATTGGTAATTCTATGGGTCTTACCTTACCTGATGAATTAAAGCAATTTGGAGCTAAGATTGGAAAGAATGTCAGGATTGAGGCTTTAAGCAACAAGTCTTTTAAAGTTGAATTAATTTGATATTTTTATGAAATACAAAATCTTAGACCATACTGCTGATGTGATGTTTGAATGTTATGGCAAGAATTTAAATGAACTGTTTGAGAATTCTGCTATTGCTACTACTGATGTGATGGTTTCCAGGAGAAGTGTTGGGAAGAATATTAAGAAAGAGATTAAGTTTGAGAATAAACGAATTGATAGTTTATTATTTGATTTTCTTGAAGAGATTATTTATCTGAAGGATGCTGAAGAATTATTGTTTAAAGAGTTTAAAATTGCTATCAAAGATGGCAAATTGAAAGCTGTTTGCCTTGGTGAGAAGATTGATAGAGAAAAGCATAAACTTAAGTTGGATGTAAAAGCGGTTACGCTGCATAAATTTGAGGTTAAACAAGTTAAGAATAAATGGAAGGCTGTGTTTATACTGGATATTTAAGTAATATTTATATAGAAAAGGTTGTTTATAAATAGTATGAAGAGGGTAAGAGAGATAGGGATAATTCTATTATTCTTGATTGTGCTTTATACTGGAATAAACTTCATTGAAAATGGAAACCTGACTGGGAATGTTGTTTATGAGCCCGGAAGCTTAGACTTGATTGATTCCTTTGATATTCCTCCCGGGTTTAATCAAACTTCTGATGGGGTTGCAATGGTTCTTCAGGAAAATATTATTGAAAGAAACTTTACTGCTTACAACAGTTCAGGTTTGATTTCTGCTTTTAGAGGAAGCAGCAATAAGACAAGCAAAGTTATTGCAGATGATGGACAGGAGTTTGAGCTTGAAAAGGATGATATTTTAAATGTTACATTTGCTGATGCGCTTGCTGAGGGGGATGTCGTTACTGTTTATTCTGATAATGATAATGATAAAGGGGTTCAGGTATGCAGAGGTGATGGCAACTGCAATCTTACTATAAGAACATTCAACAGCACATATGAATTTTATAATTTTACTTTGACCGCTGAGATTGGAGATGGGTTTTATATTGATGGGAACAAGAGCGTTGAAATAGATGCTGTTTTCTCTTTCAAGAAAAATGTTTTCTTTTATGACGAAAGCAACTGGGTTTATCCTGCTCAGGCTGAAATTATCAGCAATAAAATAGATTTGCCTGCTATTTCAACATTGCATAATTTAATGGTAAATCAAAATTCTAATAATCAGTCTATAAGATATGAATACTCGACAGATAATAATACCTGGGAATTATTGACTAATCCTCTTGAACAGTCGATGGAATACTTTTGGGTTAAAGCTGTTTTCTACAGCGATGGCAATTTAACCTCAATTTTGCACAGCTTATCTGCAAATTACAGCAAATGCGTCAGTGAATGTTTTCCAAGCAGAATGGATATTAACAGAACAGCTTCAATTTCCCTGATGAAAGATGAAGATGTAGAATTAAATGCTGGTTTTACCAATATTGTAATACGGTCTGGAATCCTGCAGATGAACAAGAGCTTTACTTTGGTTGAGTATGAAAATACTGAGAAGAATTACTCTGGAAAAGCTGCTGGGAGATTTGTTGATTTAAATTCTGATGTTGTGAATGCGTCTTTTGTTTTGAAAATGGTGTACATGCAAGAGTATGTTGATGACAATAAGATTAATGAATCAAGCATAAAAATAAAATATTACAATGAAAGCTTGATGGAATGGCAGGTTTTGGATTCTGTTGTTAATGAAACTGAAAATTATGCTGAAGTTGTATTGGAGCATTTAAGCACTTATGGCTTGTTTGGAGATGAAGTTAATGAAGAGGTTTCTTCTTCAGGGAATTCTGAAAGCTCTGGCGGTGGGAGTTCTGGAGGAGGCTCTAGCAGAGGGGGTTCGGGGGGTACATTCAACCAAGGAGTAACAAGTACAACTACTACTCTCCTCAGAGTAGAGAGTGTAACCTCAACAACAGTCATTGAATCAGAGATTCCTGCAGCAATAGAACAGAGTATAGAAGGCCGGCAAGAGTCTAGCCCGGGTCTTTTTAGAACAATGACTGGAAGAGTTATTGATACTGGCAAAAAGATGATTAATTTTCCTACCATGATTATAGCATCTTTTGTTATGATTATGGTTATAGCTTATTTATTTATAAGGATTAAAAGGATTAAAAATAGAAGTTTGAGAAAGAAGTAAAATTTATATACTTCCTCTATTTTATAATCTTATGAATTTAAAAAGAGATGTGATTGTGTTATTAATAGGTTTAATAATTCTTAATATTTCTATTGTTTTTATTCAAAATTCCAGTCCTAGTGGATTGACTGTAAATATTTTTGAGGAAACTACTACGACAACTGTTCCTGAGACAACTACAACCCTTCCTCCAGAGACTACCACTACGCTTGCTCCTGAGACAACTACAACCCTTCCTCCAGATACTACAACTACTACACTGCCCACGAATGAGACTACAACAACTACTCTGGAAACTACCACCACTACAATACCTTCTAATGATACTACGACAACCACAATACCTTTGAATGATACTACGACAACTACGACAAGCACTACTACAACCACAACAACCAGCACGACCACAACTACGATTAAAACAAGCTCTTCATCAGGAACTCCTCAGGAGAGACCAAGTTTAGCTGCTGCCAGAGCTGCTGCTGCTGCACGATTGACTTCAAGCAGCACAACAACCAGCACAACTGTTCCTGAGACAACTACAACTACAACCCCTGAAACAACAACCACTACTCAAGTTACTGTTTTAGAAGGTCAGGCTACGGTTGAAGTTCCAGCAAGAACAGGGATTAGAGGAGTATTTGACAGAATTACAGGGAACTTTAAGAGCATGACTGGAAGAACTATTGAAACAGGGAAGAAGTTTGTTAATATTCCCAGCTTAATCTTAATAGCGATTGTTATTTCTTTGGCAGCGGGTTATTTTGTTATAAGAATGAGAAGATTAAAAAATCAGCCTAAGAAAGATTGAAGAGAAAGTATTTAAATAGAAATCCCTCTTAGATTAGATATGAAAAAGAGTTGTGATACAGCTGAAAGAAAAGGTCAAGTAGCGACAGAATATTTGGTTATTGTCGGGTTTATTCTTATTATATTGATTCCGATTACGATTATTTATTTTAAATATACAGGAAGCACAAGCGATGTTGTCGGGCAGACAAAAACAAAATATCTTGCCGGGGAAATTGTAAAAGCTGCGAATGATGTTTATTCTTTTGGGCAGGACAGCCAGAAAAAAATTAAACTAAGTTTTCCTGATGGGCTGGTAAGCGTTACGCTTGACAGACGGGAGATTATATTCAAGTATAAAGATTCAAAGGGAAGAGAAAATGAGATTGTGGAGGTTGCTGATGTTGAATTTGCAAGCACAACTTTTCCAGTGAGTGCGGGGCAAAAAGAACTGGTTGTAAGGTCTTTGGGAACGAGGGTTGCGGTGACTATAGCGTGTAATAACGACGAGACTAAAACTCCTGGAGATTCAGCCAGCTGCCTTGCATTGTGCCCTGATAAAAGTACTTGCACATTAAGCTGCCTAAATAAAGCTTGGACAGCTATTGATTGCCAATAAAAAGATGAAAAAAGGACAGGTTGCTATAAGCCTTTTTTTCTTTTGCAAAGAAAAAAACCCTTGGGAAACAAAAGAAAGCAGAATGAAAAAAGGACAGGTTGCTATTGAGTTTATGGCTTTGGTCGGGGTTGCCATACTATTATTGCTTCTTTTTACAGGTGTTGTTGCTTACTATCTTAAGATTACTACTCAGCAGCAAAATGCTTACAGCGGGCAGGGATTGGCGATGACAATAAGACAGGAGATTAATACCGCTTCTATTGTTGAGAACAATTATGAAAGAAAAATAAAAATTCCTGGGCAATTAGATGGAAAAAATTATAGATTAGCAATTACAGGCAGGGAGGTTACGATTACTTATGCTGGAAATGATTATAGTGAGTTGTTAGCTATTGATACTGGTGTGGGGATTACTGCTGATGAAAATGTTGTAAAGAGGCATCTTCAGATTAATAAAAATGGCAATGGGGTTATTAGTCTGGGGATTAGTTAAACACCAATACACTTAAAAATAACAATTTCTGCTTAATGTTGTTCCCTGTCCCTGCCTAGCTCAAACTCGTTTTTATAATGGGGAGCAGCGGTAGAGCATTCGGCTGTAGATGCTGTTTGATATTGCGGATTGCAAAAGATGAAAAACAGCCAGCTGAACCCGAAAGGTTGCTGGTTCAAATCCGGCGGCAGGGAAACAATTTTTTTTCTTAGAAAGAAACCCTAGTTGAGAAACCTCAACGGGGCACCGTTGAACAAGGTTCAACTTGTGAAACATTGTATTTAAAAAAGAACTAAGAATGTAAAGAAAAAACATTGTATTTAAAAAAGAACTAAGAATGTAAAGAAAAAACATTGTATTTAAAAAAGAACTAAGAATGTAAAGAAAAATCTTGTATTCAAAAAGAAAATGTTTATCTATGATAAACAATAGTCAAAGTCCAAAGGACTTGTGACTAATCCTTAAGGCAAAGAAAAAGGATGATGAGAAAAACGTTCGCAAACACGAAAGTTGCTCTAGCAATTTTGGTGCTCCATCTGTCTGTAGATAGATTAGCGAAAGAAACACCTAGAAAAGAAAAACATGAAAAATAAAGAAACTAAAAGTGTGAAACAATAAGGGGAAACTTTTTTAAACCCTCCTTTTTGATATTAGACCATGGAAGCTGTGATTATGCATTTCAGACAAGGAAGAGACCATCAATACAATAATCAGATGATTATTCAAGTTGAGGGATATGATAAGAAGAAATCTGAATCTTTGGTTGGAAAGCATGTTGTCTGGACAGCTCCTGGAAAGAATAAAACTCAGTTAAAAGGAAAGATTAAAGCATTGCATGGTAATTCGGGAAGTTTAAGAGTTTATTTTGAAAAAGGAATGCCTGGACAGTGTCTTGGGCAGAAAATAAGTATTCAGGATTAAAAATGGCATCATAGAGCCTTTTTAGAAAAAAGGTTCGCGAAAAAACGAAAATGGCAAGTTTAAGAATAAGCCTTTCTTTAAAAAAGAAAGCCTTAAGGGAAAGAAAAGAAAGATAAAATGGCATCATTACGTAAAGCAAAATGTTATAGAAATATTGTAAGAGCTTACACCAGAAGGAGCAAAGTTCGCGGAAAAGATTTTATCAAAGCTGTTCCAAATTCAAAGATTGTTACATTTAATATGGGGGAGTTAAAGGGGGCTTTTACCCATAAGGTTTATTTTATTGCTAAGACTGACCATCAGATAAGGCATAATGCTTTGGAGAGCACAAGACAGATTATCAACAGGCATTTGATTGATGAAGTTGGCGCTAAAGGATATTTCTTTCAAATTCTTGCATATCCTCATCATGTGTTGAGAGAGAATAAAATGTTGACGGGAGCAGGAGCAGACAGAATGTCCACTGGAATGAGCCATCCTTTTGGGAGAGCTGTTGGATTGGCTGCTCAGGTAAAAAAAGGCAAGAAAGTTTTTGTTGTTAAAGTTAATGAGCAGAATATTGATAAGGCAAAGAAAGTTCTTCATCTTGCTTTTTCCAGATTGCCAAGCAAGTATATTATTCAGTCTGAAAAGAATAATTGATTATTTTAATTCTGTTTCTGAGGTTATTTCATCAATAAGCTTTATTAAGAGTGATGAGCTGTTAAAACCAAGTATAAAATTAACTATTAAAATGCCGCGAATATCTCTACGAAAAAAAGCTAAAATAGCTTCTGTTTTTAGATCAAGAACATTGGTTTGTGTTGTTGAAAATCCTAATCTTATTAATAATCTGATGGGGATTGTCAGGACTGCTGAAGCATTGGGTGTTGGTAAAGTATATGTAATTGACAACGGTAAATTAAAACTTCCAAACGATTGGAAAGAGATGCGGGATAATCCACAGTTTGTCGGCTTAAGTGCTTCTGGGATTAAATGGATTTATGTGAAAAAATTCTCTTCTACTGCTGAATGCTTGCAACATTTAGCTAAGAAGAATTTTACGATTGTTGGAACGTCTCCTCATAAGCTTGGCAAAAAGAACCTTCTTCTCTCTGAAGGAAAATACACGCAGAGTCATCTGGCTGTGTGGTTTGGCAACGAGGTTCGTGGATTGTCAAAAGAAGCTTTAGAGACCTGTGATTTCTGTATTAAAATTCCTATGTGTGGGATCATTGAAAGCATGAATATTAGTTCTTCTGCCTCAATAGTTCTTAACTACGTTGTTGAAAAAAGACATGAGTATTCCAAAAGAAAGATTGCTAAAAAATGACTATTTCAACGGAACAAATACAAAACTGCCTATTGATTCCCGGGTTAATTCTGTTTTTGTTTTTACTGCTTTGATGACTTCTTGATTATGGAATGGGCCTATTGGTGCAAGAATAATTCCATTGATTCTTAATTGATTGAGAAGGTCTTTTGGAAAATCCTGACAGGCTGCTGTTATGATTATTCTATGATATTGGTATTGCTGTTTAAATCCGTATTTGCCGTCTGCATAGACAACTTTTACATTTTTGAAATTTGAAAGATTTTTTTCTGCTAATTTTGAAAGTTCTTTTACATATTCTATTGTTACTACTTTTCCTTTGCTTCCGACAAGATTTGATAATAATGCTGCATTATATCCTGAACCAGAACCAATTTCCAAGATTGTATATCCTTGTTTGACTTCTAAAGCTTGCAGCATCAGCATTACTGTTGTTGGCTGGGAAATTGTTGCGCCATGGCCTAGAGGCAATGGAGAATCTTCGTATGCCTGCTGCCTGTATTCTTTTGGAACAAAATCTTCTCTTCTTACTTGCGAGAACGCTTTCAAAACATTTTCGTCCTTGATGATTCCTTGGTCCTGCCATTCCTGAAGAAGCTGGGATTTGAGCATGTTTTTTATATAATAAGTAAGTATAAATAGTTTGTTGTGCTGTATAGCAAGATTATTAAATAAGAAAGGTATTTTTAGAGGATGGATGATAACCTGATTCTCTGGATGCAAGATATCAGAAGAGAAGACAGTGAGGAGATTGGGGAGAAAGTTAAGACAATTGCTGAGATTTGCAATGCTGGGTTTCCTGTTCCTCCTGGGTTTGTTATTACAAGCAAGGCATTTCTAGGATTTCTTGAGGAGAATGAGATTAAAGATATTTTGAGGAATCTGCTTAAAGAGGTAAACAAAGAGAATTATGCTGAGATTGCTGAGAAAGTCCAGAGGATGATTTTGGATGCTGGATTGGCTGCTGGATTAAGAAAAGAGATTATTGAGAGTTACAGCAACCTGAATGTTAATCTGGATGTGTTTAAGATGGTGAATCGCTCTACTCTTTCTATGATTAAATCTGGGAGGGAATTGCCCTATGTTGCCGTTAGGAGTTCTTTGATTGGTGAGAAGGATTATAATGAAAAGCCGTTAACTCTTTTAAATATAAGAGGGGGGAGCAATATTATTAAGGCTGTGCAGGAATGCTGGGCTTCTTTGTATAGCGAGAAAGCGTTGCTTGAAAGATTGAATAACAATGTGCCTCAAACAAGTGTTTCTGCTGCTGTCTTGATTCAGAGGCAGGTTAATTCTGAGAAATCTGGGGTAATTTTTACTACTCATGAACAAGAGGGGATTGTGGGGATGCTGATTGAGGCTGGTTTTGGATATGGGGAATCGATTGTTTTGAATCAGATTAATCCTGACAGATATCTTGTTGATAAAAATAATCTGGAATTAAAAGGTTTGGAAGTAAATAAACAGGATTTTATGTATACTAGAGATGAGACTATGGAGAGGACAAAAAAGATGAACCTTGATGTGAATAAAGCGTCTGGGCAGGTATTGGCTGCTGGGGAGATTAAAGCTCTTGCGCGATTAGGGAATGAGATTGAGAAGTTTTATAACAATCCAAGATATGTTGAGTTTGCTCTTGAGAATGGGAAGATGTATATTATTCAAGCAAAAGGGTATCAAGAGTTGAAAAAACCTCATGTTAAAAAAGATGAGCTGCAGGGAGAAGAAAAACAAGATTATATTGAGATAAAAGTTCCTGAGCAGAAAACAGAACTGCTTGAAAATTCAGAATCTTTGTTTAAGATGTTTGATAATGATATTTCTTCCATTATGCAACCCGAGAATGTTCAAGCAAAAATTGAAGAGAAGAAAGAGCAGATTTACAACATTCATTCTGATGATAAAAAAAGAGAGGATAGGGTTAGCACTGAGATTGCAGGGGTTAAAATTGAGCTGCCCAGAACAAAAGAGGGTTTGAGAATTGCAAGACAGATTCTGGAATTGATTGAAGGGCAGTTATGACCTTTACATTTTAGCTGTTTTCTTTGATTTTTCTTTTCTAAATGGTTTTCGGGGCTGAAGGAGGCGAAAAGCTTATAAATAGTAATCACTACTCTAAAGTAACGATATTTAGGAGAAATCCTAGATGTCGTCTCTCCATATGTGGGAAACCACAAAGCGGGGTTTTGCTTCGGCAAAACCCCTTTTATATTTCTCAAGCATAAACCCCTTGATGATACTGGAGAAAACAAAAGAAAGAAAAAGAGGTTGATGCCTCTTTTCTCTTTATTACAACACGAATATGGTAAGAGTGCTTTTTGCATCGGATTTGCAGGGTGATTTTGGTAAATACCAGGCTATTGTTAATCATGGCAATGCTCATGGGATAGATGCTCTTTTTCTTGGCGGGGATTTTGTAGATGGGGCTATTCCTGGGAATGGAGGTAAACAAAAGCTCGATTCTGCACATGCTCGTTTTATTAATGATGCTGTTACTAGCGTATTGACTGAGGAAGAAATTAAAAATCTTCAAGGACTTAACCCAGAAGAACTACAAAAAACTTTGCAGGAGTTAATAAAAGATAAAAAAGAACCTATCGCTAAACAATTTTATGACTGTGTTGAGAAATATGAGTTAAATGTTATAAAGCAGATTTTATCTGGTTATAATGGAAGAAAAGTGGGTGTTCTTGGAAATCATGACCCTGAATTTCTTAAAAAGTCTTTAGAGGGCATTGTTGAATTTGTTGATGATGGAATAGTAGATATTCATGGAATTAAAATAAGTGGATTATCTGATAGCTATGAACCTTCAGCAGCTGCATCAGTTTTACCTGAATTGTATCCGCATATTAAAAATTACAAACCAACCAATGATGAAGAGATTACTAAAGAAACGTTTAGCAAAAGTGAAAATCCTGCTGATGTTTATTTATTTCATAGAGGGGTTACAAATAGATTCGCTCCTGACCAAAAGAATGCTCCTTATACTCACGACTATAATGCAAGAAAGCTGGTTGAAGAAGCCAGAGTAAGTGGGAAAGACCCCTTGGTATTATCTGGGCATTTCCATCACGCCGATGGAGGGAGAGAAAAAGGAATCTTCCAATTGAAACCGGGAATGTTTGTTTATGAGTTGAACATCAATGATAAAAGTAAGCAACTCGTTGAGATTGTGATTTACAAATATGTTCAAGACATGGCTGAAAAGAAGGCTGCGTAATTATTTTTTCTTCATTTTCTCTATAGCATCCTTTAGTTGAGAGTTTTCTTTTCTTAGGAATTCTTCATACTCTTTTGTGCCCTCCTTGAGCCTTGATTGTTCTTCTAGATGACCTTTTGGGACTCCAGGGAGTTCTAAAGGCTTTTCTGCTGGTTTCCCTGCTGCAGGTTTTTCTTCTTTTTTCTTCGGACTTCTTGTAAGAAGATACAGAACTAAGATTACGATGATGATTGCAATGGTAAATCCATTTGTTAGGACTGAGGCGATGCCTTTATTTATTGTATCGTTGCTGAACTGCAAGAAGACAATGA
>Ga0209542_10013829_pt1 | contig 13823 bp, 16 predicted proteins | sample RifCSPhighO2_01_FD_184028 | JGI IMG/M metagenome (GOLD analysis project Ga0209542, IMG submission 184028) | Soil microbial communities from Rifle, Colorado - Rifle CSP2_plank highO2_0.1 (SPAdes) (version 2) | ecosystem: Environmental > Terrestrial > Deep subsurface > Rock core/Sediment ...
CACCAAAGACAAGAAGGTAGACCTCGCGGAGGTCGAGGCCGTATCGGGAGCGCCGCGCGGAGAATTGGTGCGTCTAATTCTTGCGGCACTCGCCAAGAAGGATGCGGCGGCAGCGCTGAAGGCGCTCCGCGCGGCACAATCCGACAATATGGAAGCGCGAACGCTTACAAAGCTCCTTATTCATCGTATGCGCTCAGTGCTTCTGATGCGCTATGCCCCCGACCTTGGTGAGGTCCTCGCCAAAGAATTGCCCGAGGCGGACCTTGCGCTCGCGAAAGAGCTCTCCAAAGAAAGTGGTGCGAATTCAGACACGCTCCGCGCCCTTCTCGGAGCGTACGAGCGTATGGCCTACGCCGCCGTCCCACATTTGCCGCTCGAGCTTGCGATTATTGAGGTGTGCGATCCGGCCCACTGATCTATTGCCGGACTTGGATTCGAACCAAGATACCCGCCTCCAAAGGGCGGTGTCCTACCATTAGACGATCCGGCAAACGCTTTGAGGATAGCACAAAAGCGCGTACCGGTTTGCGATTGTCGCGTGTTTGACGCATACTAAGGAAGTAATGCCTCGCTCGGCGGGGCATATTTCATTTTTAGGCATATGGAGATTCGAAACATCGCTATCACCCCATTAGAAACGCGAGTACGCGTTCTAACGGGGCAGGTCGCCCACTCTGTAGGTGGTACTTTTTAACATATGGAAATCAGGAACATAGCTATTATTGCCCATGTTGATCATGGGAAAACGACGCTCACCGACGCGCTTTTGCGCCAAACGGGCGTCGCCGAAGAAGGTGTCTCGATGGACTCGAACGCGCTCGAACTTGAGCGCGGCATCACCATCTATTCCAAGAACGCGTCCATCCCCTATCGCGACACCAAGATAAACATCGTCGACACACCCGGACACGCCGATTTCGGCTCCGAGGTCGAGCGTGTATTGCGCTCTATCGATTCGGTACTGCTCGTCGTCGACGCGCAGGAGGGCCCCATGCCGCAGACGCGCTTCGTGCTCAAGAAGTCGCTCGAGCTCGGCTTGAAGCCCATCGTCGTCATCAATAAAATAGATAAGCCCGCCGCAGACCCGGCGCGCACGGAAGAGCAGGTCCTCGAACTTTTTCTCGAGCTTGGCGCAAGCAACGAGCAATCCGACTTTCCCGTCGTGTACACGATAGGAAAGCTAGGCATCGCAAAGCGAAAACTTGAGGACGAGAGCGTGGACTTAACACCTCTACTTGAGACAATTCTCGAACACGTGCCGGCGGTCGCCGCTGCCAAAGAGGGGGTACCCGCTCGGGCGCAGCCCTTCAATCTCGCATACGACAATTTCCTCGGCCGACTTGCTATCGCGCGTGTATATGAAGGAGTGCTCCGCACGGGCGATTCGGTGTTCGTAAAAAAGCCCACTGGAGAGACGCGCACGGGCAAGATAGTCAAGATGTTCTCATTCAAAGGGCTTTCTCGCGTTGTGAACGAAGTTACCGAGGCGGGCGACATCGTGATGCTCGCCGGGCTGCCCGACATTTTCATCGGTGAGACCATTACTACGGACCACGATGCGCAGCCGTTGCCCGCTATCGCAATAGATCAGCCGACCATCACTTTGAATTTCCTAGTCAACAATTCGCCATTCGGCGGACGCGAAGGCAAATTCGTTACATCGCGACAGCTTCGCGAACGTTTGGAGAAGGAATTGGAGATCAACGTCGGCCTGAAGATCGATTTCGAAGGGGACGTGTTCCACGTGTCCGGTCGGGGCGAGTTACACATTGCTGTGCTTCTCGAAAACATGCGACGCGAGGGGTACGAAATGCAGGTGTCGCAGCCACACGTCATCTTCCACGAGGAGAGCGGCAAGAAACACGAACCATTTGAAGAGGTCGTAGTCGACGTTCCCAGTCTGTATCAAGGCTCCATCATCGAGCGACTCGGTGTGCGAAAATTTGTGATGAAAGACCTTAAAGTGCACGACAACCACGTGCGCCTCATTTTTGAGGGCCCTACACGGGGACTCCTCGGGTATCGCAACCAATTCGTCCTCGACACCAAGGGCGAAGGAATCCTTTCTTCGCGCGTCGTCGGCTTTCGCGAATACGTTGGAGAGATAAAAAAGCGTCAGGTGGGCTCTATGATCTCGATGGCTTCCGGCAAAGCGCTTGGCTATTCGCTCTGGAATTTGCAGGATCGCGGTGTCCTCTATATCAACCCCGCGACCGAAGTATATGAGGGAATGGTCATCGGCAATACTTCAAAGGGTGAGGAGATGACAGTCAATCCAACCAAGAACAAAAACCTCAGCAACGTCCGCTCCTCGGGCACCGATGAGGCGATTACCCTCGTCCCGCCGTACGAACTTACAATAGAGCGAGGCTTAGAGACGATGGCTGAGGACGAATATCTTGAAATAACGCCCACGAGTGTCCGCTTACGAAAGCAACAGTTGACAGACGTCGAGCGGAGCCGAGCACGCAAATAGTAGTCCGGACTCCTCACTACCAGTAGAATACGGAGATGTTAGTCGATGAAATAACAGTTCGGTTCGTTGCGGGGCACGGCGGGCGTGGAGCCGTGGCCTTCAACAAAGTGCGTCTTTCGCTCGGCCCCACCGGGGGCGATGGCGGCCGCGGCGGCAGCATCCACCTCGAGGGCGTTGCCGATATCAACGCGCTCATGCCGTATGCGAGCAGAAAGGAGATCCACGCCGAAGATGGCAAGAATGGTCGGGGCCAATTCATCGACGGGCGCGATGGTCACGACCTTGTATTGAAGGTGCCGACGGGCACGCGGATCACTAATCTCGGTACCGGCTTCGTCAAAGAAATACAAAAAGTGGGAGAGCGTATTCTCGTTGCGGGTGGTGGCGACGGCGGACGGGGTAATTTTAAATTCCGTTCATCCATCAACACCTCGCCGAAGGAATTTGAGGAAGGACTTTCGGGCGACACAGCATCATATTCGCTCGAGCTACGTCTCATCGCCGACGTCGGGCTCGTTGGATTGCCCAATGCGGGTAAGTCGAGCCTCCTCAACGAACTCACGAGCGCACGCAGCAAGGTCGGGAGTTACGCGTTCACGACGCTCGAGCCGCACCTCGGCTCCTACTTCGGTCTCATCATCGCCGACATCCCCGGACTTATTGAGGGAGCGTCGCTCGGCAAGGGTCTCGGCGTCAAATTCCTCAAACACATCGAGCGCACGAAGCTTTTGTTCCATCTCATATCGGCCGAATCCGACGACGTGGTCCGCGATTACCACGTCGTACGCACCGAACTCGCTTCGTACAACCCCGCGCTCGGAAAGAAAGATGAACGCGTCATCCTCACCAAAGTAGACGCGCAGACGCCACGGGAATGCGAGGAAAAGTTGCTCGCGCTCAAGCGGGAGGGTATCGATGCGCTGCCGCTGTCCATTCTCGAGCCGGAAAGTATGGACTCTTTGAAGAAGGTGTTGAATGCGATAAAAGATAAGACACTCGAACCGGCGCGCACCTAGGGCCTTTTTTTGGGGGTTGCACGGAGCGTGCGTTGTGGCAGCATGGGGGTATGGTCAAATATCTGATAGGTGCGGTAGCGATTATCCTCATTGTGGGCGGCGGGTACTATGTATGGGAGAAACGGGGCGCAGCACCGCCACCCGAAGAGCCGATTACGCAAGAGCCGCAGACGGCGACCTATGCCTCCTCGACCCTCGGCGGCGGAATTTCGCTTACCTATCCTACCGATTATCGCGTCAACGCATCATATGCGTATGAGGGTTTTGTCGGAAAGCCGATCGCGGGCGTAAGCTTTGCGATACCAGCCTCGATGGTGGCGGGTACCAATCTCTCCGACGACACCTACATCTCTGTCGAGTCGCTCCCGCGTGCACGCTCATGTTCGGGTGACATCTATCTCCTCGCCAACGTGCGCGCAGAGGAATTGAGCGACGGGGGCAGGGAATGGTCTTTTGCCAGCTCCACCGAAGCGGCGGCGGGCAATGTATACGAGGAACACGTGTACGCAATTCCCGCAAGCGATCCGTGCGTCGCTGTACGCTACTACATCCACTCGGGCAACATCGCGAACTTCGATCCGGGAGTAGCGACGGAATTCGACCGTTTCGCGTTGCTTTCGGCGTTCGACGCCATCCGCCGCTCCATCGTCTTCCCTGGTACGATGCAGGCGACGACCACCTCAAACTTCTCGCCATAAAATAGGTGCGCTCCCACCACTGGCGGGAGCGCGGGACTCCGTTTACGACGGAATCGAATGTGCCACGAAGCCGAAGGCGCGGCTACACCTTCCGTGCCGCCAGTTCGCGAAAGCGCTTCGCCATCGTCTGGCCGCTCACCTCGACACCTTTGCACTCGCAGGCAAGTTCGTGAATGTCGTCCTTGGTCAAATTGCCGAGGCTTCGCCGCACGCTGCCGACGGTCGGTTGTGTCGGAACGTTCATCGCGTTCAGCGTGTCAACTGCTGGTTGCAACGCCGTGCCGAAGATCCGGATGGCGTTGACGACGTTCTCGGCCTTGAACTCGACGTCGCGAACTGCCGGATAGATCGTGTCCGGTTTCCGCTCGTAAGCCCTGGCGATCGTTTCGAGGATCTGGACAATCGTCGGCCCGTCTGCCGGAATTGCCTGACCTGCGGCCACGAGAGCCGCGACGCTAATGTGCTGGTTCATAACGTTTCGTCCTCTTGTTGACAACGTTGTTGGAACAGACCAAGCGTTCCTGCTCAATATGCTCCATTTCAAACGCTACCATAGCCTCGTGGCGCAGGCCACTCGTTAACAAAATGCGTACATATGCGATGATATACTCGTTTACCAGTAACCTCACCTATATGGACCTCAATGCCATCGATATCAACAAGCTTCCAAAGCAATACTGCGACAACGTCGTAGCCGCGCGTACGAAAGAGTCCTTCGTGATGGGCCTCCTCGCAGGCGAAGCGGGCTCTTTTTTCGCGTTCAGTCCGCAACACTTCAAGCGTCTCGTACAAAATCTAGCGCACCAGCTTTCCGAATACGAGAAAGAATTTGGCGTGGTGGATGCACAGTGGTCGCCGGGGGTCGCGAGCCCGATACAAACCAAGGATCTCGGCAAGAAGTAGCGTTAGCGGGGCATTTGTGCTCTTTGCCAAAATGCCTAGAATGCGGCGATGAGGAAATTCCTGCGCAGCTTTTCCATATCGCCCTTGGGCGTCGTATGGATATGGGCGCTCGTCGTAGGAGGCGTGCTGTGGTTGAGTTACACGGCGCCCGGGGAGCCGCCGAAGATATTCCTCGATTCCTTCGGGACCTTCGAAGATAGTGTACGGGACGGTCATGTACCGAGTGGCAAAGAATATATCGAAGTCACCGACTCCTGCGGCACCGCCTACGAGGGCGCCTGTGTCCGGACGCGTTCCGGTCCGGGTATCGAGTACCCGGTCGTCGACCAACTGCGCACAGGCGTCGTTTTGAAGGTAGACGGTTCCGTCTTGAGCGGCATGCGCCTCTGGTACAAGGTCGTATTCGATGAAGCGGTGCGCTATCCCGAACGTCTCAAAGGACCGCAATACGTCGCTGCCGATTATGTGCGCCATTTTTACGACGACGGCGTGGTGCTTCGCGGACATCCGACGAGTCCAAAAAGCATCGTCGTTAATCGCTCAACGCAAAAGCTGTATGCGTACGACGGCAGGGATCTATTCATGGAAGCCACCATTTCCTCTGGTCTGGAGATCACGCCGACGCCGCGCGGTACATTCACCATTTACAAAAAGACGCCAAGCCGTTACATGCAGGGGCCTCTCCCGGGCATCAGCGACCAGTACTACGACCTGCCCGGCGTGCCGTGGAATCTCTATTTTAGCCAACAAGGCGCCGTCATCCATGGCGCCTACTGGCACAACAAATTCGGTCGGCCCGCCTCGCACGGATGCGTGAATCTCTCGCTTGCCGATGCGCAGAAGCTTTACGGCTGGGCCGACGTCGGCGTCAAAGTGACCGTGCGCGATTAGCGTTCGTCTGGTAGGATACCGAAATGGCAAAACGAGCAAGTCAGGACATCAAGAACAGAAAATCGCGTTCGCGCAAAACATCGAAGCGTGTCGCGAAAAAAGCCGCAATGCTGAACGCCCGCGGCTATTGGAACAAGCGGAAGTAGAAATACTTTTGTTTTGTTGTCCCCACAACGTATAAACGTTTTGCAAAACGTTTGTACGTTGGGCTTGACCACTGCCTGCGCGATTTGTAGTGTGCAGGTCGCGTTTCTCGCACCTTAACAAGAGGAGGTTGGCGTGGATCGAAGCACAGAGGTCCGTACCCTGGTCTTCCGCACGGGGCTCACGTTCCTTGGGCTCGCCGTTCTTAGCGTCATTACGCTGATAGAGCCGTCGCTATCGCCGTTCTGGTTCTTCCAGTTCTGGACCATCCAGGGTTCACTACTGGAGGCGATCTGGAGCGCGTGGCCGCTCTATCTGTTTATGATCGGTCTCAACGCGTGGTCTCTGTTCCGCAAGTACGACGGCTACAAGGACACGCTGCGAGACATCTTCCAGATGGGCTTCGCGGTCTCCGCATGGGCAGGCTTCGTGGAGGAAGTTTTCTTCCGCTGGCTCTGTTTTTTCGGCGCGATGATCCTGATGCCGCTCATAAATTGGTTCCTGTGGTATCTGACCGGCGTCGAGATCATCCGCAACTTCTATGTCGGCGTCGTGCTGCCGCTCGCCAACTTCTTCACACTGCACTACCTTCAGGACGTCCTGATGGACGGCTATGGATGGATCGTTGGTGCGGCGATCATTACGGCCAACGGTCAGTTCCGCAATGGCCACGCGTATCAGGGTCTCTTTGGGTTCACCCTCTCGTGGTTCTTCGGGATGTACATGTTCTGGATAATGTTCCACTTCGGTCTTCCCGCGGCCATCCTCATCCACTTCCTGACGGACCTCTGCGTATTCATGACCGTCTGGGTCGATGCGTTCTTCGAGAAACGGAACGGCGGTTAGCCGTTCGCCCATCAATCAAGCGGTCGCCGACCATCGGCGACCGCATCGTTTTAGTGTTTTGCAAAATACTACAATAGGTTAGGATGATACACATGGCATCCTCGTACCGAAGGCTTGAGCGAATAGTAAAAGGGTTCGCCAATCATAGGCGGCTTGAAATCATGGACCTGCTGAGGAAACAACCTGAGCTTTCAGTAGAGCAAATCTCTGAGAAACTCCACATAGGGTATGAGAACGCTTCCGACCACATTCGCAAACTCGCGATCGCGGGTATCGTTATAAAACGCAACGAGGGTAACATTGTGCGACATAAGCTTACGCCACGCGGGCAATCTATTCTAGTATTTTGCAAAATACTACAATAAGAAAAATGATTTTGGTCCTATGAGATCGCACGCTGCCTCACACCGATTTCTGTCGAAAGACAAACACCTGGGCCCGTTCATCAAAAAGCATGGGCCTGTCAAACATCGCCGCACGCATGCCCACGACGTCTTTCGTTCGCTCGCGGAAGCCATCATCTATCAACAGCTATCGGGCAAAGCGGCGGATACTATTTGCAAACGATTCGTCGCCCTCTTTCCAGGGGAATTTCCTGCGCCGAGTGATGTGTTGAAAATAAAAATGGCGAAGCTTCGCTTTGCGGGGCTTTCGGGCCAGAAGGGAGCTTACCTCAAGGATCTCGCGCTGAAGTGCAAAGACGGGACCATCGATCCGAAACAATTCGCAAAGATGAGCGACCAAGACATCATCGCGCATGTGACGGCGGTAAAAGGTATAGGGGAGTGGACCGCGCATATGTTCCTCATGTTTACTCTCGGCCGGCCCGACGTCCTGCCAACGGGCGATCTGGGTGTGCGCAAAGGCTTCCAAAGACTCTTCAAGCTCCGCTCCCTCCCGAGCCCCGAGAGAATGCAAACGCTCGCCAAACCCTGGCTCGGCCACCGCACCCTCGCCTCCTTCTACCTTTGGCGCCTCCTCGACGAAAGCTAACTTTGTGCGATGATTCTTGGAAATGGAAAAGGATTTTGACGGATGGAATGAGCAAAAGAAAAAGGTGAACGCTCGGGCGGATGTTCTTTTCTACCGAGTGCGTGACGTGCGCTGGTGTCAGCTCGGCATCAATGTCGGTTTTGAGCAAGACGGGACGGGAGTACAAAGAGCTCGACCAGTACTGATTTTGAAAGCATTCAGCCGCTCGGTTTGTTTAGTTGTTCCGTTGACAACTTCGACCAAGCAAAACCCATATCACGTCAGTGTTGGCACAATAGGTGACCGCAAAGCATTCGCCATCATTTCTCAATTGCGTTTAGTGGATACCAAAAGAATCGACCAAAAGATCGTACATTTGAAAGTGAAGGTCTTCGAGAGTGTGAAAAAAAGCCGTCAAAGACATGCTCTGACGGCCTCTCTCGTTCTCCCCCTTGCGGGGGCAAGCCCGAAGGCATTTGTAAAGTCATTATAGCCGTCGTGCAGGTGTAAATCAAGTGAAGGAATGAGGGTGGGGATAGGTCCAAAAACAAGGCCAATTTCCCCAAATTAAGGATTTGTGCAATAATGTCTGCATCGATATGCGTTTGAGATTTACATAGCCGCCTACAGCACTCGTGCTCTCATGGGTGTTTTGTGGCGGCTTTTTGCATGCCGCGATAGCTCAATGGCGGAGCGCTCCCCTGATTCGGGAGAGGCTGGAGGTTCGATTCCTCCCAAAGGCACATGCCCTCGTGGTCCAATGGATAGGATGCCTCTGTTCTAATGAGGAAGGTGCGGGTTCGACTCCTGCCGAGGGCACAAATGCCAACCGATTCCCCAAAGGGAAGATTTGTGGGATTTCTGCATGGTATTATGAATTTATGTCGTCTCCTGTTCCAGTAAAAGAACGAGTTCGCGCACCTTTTTCACGAGGAAAATCTGAGGAGTCGAAGTTTCCAGGAGATTTTCTAAACAAGATCATTTGCGGTGATGTCATTGAAGTAATGCGAAAAATTCCTGATGATTCAGTTGACTTAGTGGTTACCTCACCGCCCTACAACATAAAGAACTCGACAGGAAATGGACTCAAAGACGGTCGCGGAGGGAAGTGGGCAAATGCCGCACTGCAAAAAGGGTACTCTCATTATGACGATTGCATGCCTCATGATGAGTATGTGAAATGGCAAAGGGAGTGCCTTGTGGAGATGCTCAGAATAATTCCAGATACCGGTGCAATTTTTTACAATCACAAGTGGCGGGTACAGGCAGGCTTACTTCAAGATCGGCAGGACATTATGAATGGTTTACCGGTGCGGCAGATTATCATTTGGAGAAGAGCAGGGGGCTTTAATTTTAACCCGGGCTATTTCGTGCCGACGTACGAAGTAATTTATTTGATTGCGAAATCGAAATTTCGACTTGCGCCTAGAGCAAACGGATACGGTGATGTGTGGGAGTTTACGCAAGAGATGAAAAATGACCACCCCGCCGCTTTTCCAGTCGATTTGATAGATCGAATCATTTCTTCTACGGACGCAAAGATTGTACTCGATCCGTTTATGGGTTCGGGTACGACAGCAATTTCGGCAGTCAATTTTGGGAGAAATTACGTCGGCATCGATTTATCGCCGGAATACTGCAAAATGGCCGAAGAGCGGATCGCTCGACACAAAACGCAAGCGAGGTTACTGTAACGCTAAATGAAGAAGCATAAGCAGCCTGTCATATATACGAAGGCGTCTCTCACAGCAAAGCTCGAGGAAATCGCCGCAACGGGCTGGATTCCAAATGCCCGCCACGGCAACGCCGGAGGTGTCGGCAATACGTTAGAGGATTTGCTCGGCATTAAAGAAAATAATTTGCCTATACCAAATGCGGCAGAATGGGAACTAAAAACGCAACGGGTAAACACAACTTCTCTTACTACACTTTTTCACATAGAGCCATCGCCAAGGGCCATTGGCTTTGTACCGAAAGTACTTCTGCCGATGTATGGGTGGGCTCATAAGGAGGACGGGAAGAAATATGCAAAAGGGGAGATGAGTTTCAGACAGACGATACACGGACAGTCGCCAAGCGACCGAGGTTTTAAGGTTGTCATAGACCGAAAGGAACAAAAAGTCTTGATCTCTTTCGATGCAGGAAGTGTGAATATAAGGCACAAGAAGTGGATGGACTCAGTCAAGAAACGTGTAGGGCTCAAAGAACTGGACCCGCAACCATACTGGGGTTTTGATGACCTTGAGCACAAAGCAGGAACAAAACTGCTCAATTCTTTCTACGTTCAGGCTCAGGTAAAAATTGAGAGGAAAAAAGAATTTTATCACTACACAAAAGTAATGATGCTACAGAAATTCAATTTTGAGGGATTTCTTAAAGCCCTTGGGGAGGGAAAAGTCCTTGTAGATTTTGACGCTCGAACGGGCCACAACCACGGAACAAAGTTCCGGCTACGGCAGGATTGCTTGCCCATGCTCTACGAAAAGGTAACGGTCATTATCTGAGATATGACCATGAACGACTGGACATACGAAGCCGAGACGCATACCCGCCGGATCGGGAAAGCCTGCGCCCTGCTTGCATCTGGAAACCGCCGCGCCTGATGTTCTTCAATTTAAGAGTATTCCAACAGTGTCCGAGATACCCAATCAAGTATGATCAACTTCGAAAAACCTCTTCACGAGTTTACTGAAGAAGAGCTCCAAAATAAAATTAACTCTTGGGACCCCAGGTTCGGTGCTCTTGGCCTCCACGAACTGCAACGGCGCCAGCAGAAGGTAAACACAGACCAGATTTCTCAAGTAGTGAAGGAGATAAGTAAGCTGGTAAGAGTAACAAAGGCTAATGCAGAAATTTCGGAACAAAATCTCAAAAGCACAAGCAAATTGGCGTGGATTGCGATTGGTGTAGCTCTTTCGGGTATTTTACTACAGACTCTTGTAGGACTCACTCGCAGTTATAACTGCGCTGATTTTGGGAATGGAGAAGGCCACTGTTACACTTGGATAAACCTAGGACCTTGGACTTGGATGGTTTCTGATCAATCATTCCCGAATTAAAATTGGAAGAATTGGGGTCGGGCACCATGATGTAGCGGAAATCATTGTGTAGTTTGGACATACATTCAAAGAAAACTTGGAGGAAGTGGGGTTAGGCACGGGAAAATGCCGAAAAATATGGTATAATTAGACTAGTTCTTTGATTAGAAACACTGTAGCCCGTGCAGCGAATTCGGGCCGTTTATGTCTTCCGCTCAAGGCGGAAAGGTGACTTGGGAAATCTGCGAGAAGCCACATGACGTAAACGACTAGCCTCTGGGATCGAAGACGGTTGGAAGATTTCATTCAGTTAAATGCTGGATCGAATCTCTTAGCCGTTTTTTGTTTTGGTCAAATACATAAGCGGCGTGGAGCACAGATTACAAGAAAGTAGCCGCAACGTATGGAAAAAACTGAAAACATCTTAGTTACTTACAAGATCGCGATCATCGATCTTTTTGACGCATATTATCTAGCCACGGTCTTTGACGAGTGGCGCTATGCTTGGATAGGAACAAACTACCCATTCTTCGGCCTCGAAGGATGCGTAAAAATTGCGGACAGACTATTCAAAGCACTCAACGGCGACTATATGACCCAATCAGAATGCTTCAAGTATGATTCCGGATACGATGTGCGCATCTATGACAACAATTGGAACTGTGTCTACATGGCGCATTCGAAGCTGCCGGAATGAGGGAAACAAGAAAGGGTATCACAGGAAATGGTGTTGGGTACTTTTTTAAACCCGAGGGGTTTGGGGAAGGTGTCTAGTTCGGCTCCTTGCCCATAGGGCATCGGGGAGTACAATCGGGCCATTAGCATTAATATATTAAACCTATGAATAAAACGATAAAAAATTCCTGGCTCGTTGCGGCGGTCCTTGGGATGACATTGCTCGGCGCTACGGCTGTTGCTGCCGCCGGCTTCGACCAGTATGGATACAACGAGACGGCGCGTATCTTCAACGGGCTTGCCGACGGCATCGACCGCAATCTCGACGGCACATACTTCGGCGACACGACCTATGCGAACGATAAGATCGTGATGAAGTGGAATGCGGAGTGGGATCGCGGCAACGACGAAGGCTGGGCGAATCCACCCTATGACGCGTGGATAGACAACGAGTGGAACGGCAAGAAGGAAGGTTCCGGTTCTGTCTGGCACTACAAGATCAAGTGGATCGGCCCGTGCGGAGCAGACGGCACGCCGCTTCCGAGCGGTGGCTACTGCATCTGGGGTCAGTTCGAGGTCCTCATGGATCAGGGCACTGACGCGGGGACGCACTATTGGTTTGCACGGGCTACACCCAACGGATACGGGAACTGATCTCCCGACGGCTGTTTGAAGAAAGACCGCCACGGCGGTCTTTTTTCTGTGACCAAGGGGAATTGGATTAGACACCAAAATGTCGCAGAAGCGCTTGCGAGGTGGCAGTAGGGTGTAGACTTCGGGTATTAGAAGCTCATTTTTATATATGCATACAGATCCAAACAAGGCGGGGCAGGTAGGCGCGGTCTTGATCGGCGGATGGCATCTTATCTGGTCGGTTCTGATTTTCCTCGGCTGGGCGCAGCCGCTAATGAATTTTTCCCTGTGGGCGCACATGGTCCACATGGATGTCGTCCTTGGGCCCTTTGATGCGGCGGCTGCTGCGACGGTCATCATCGTCGCCGCGATCGTTGGCTACTGCGTCGGCTACATTCTTGCAACGGTGTGGAACAAAGTGCATCGCAATTGAAAACGACGTGCTACAGTGAACGCGTCGAATGAAGGCAGGTATTACAATTTATAAACGCATCGTATGCAAAATAAGGTTATTTGGATCGTTGTTGCAATTCTCGTGGTCGGAGGGATTTATTGGTACATGAATCAATCGGGAGGCTCGTCTGACTCCATCGTCGTAGCTTTGAGCGCGCAGAACGATTCGGGCATGAACGGTACAGCCACTTTGACCTCGATGGGTGAAAGCACGCTCGTCGAGCTTGCACTCACGGGTGCCCCGGCAGGCATCGTGCAACCGGCGCACATTCACACGGGCTCGTGCGCGACTATCGGAGGCGTTGTCTATCCACTTGAATTTCCGGTCAATGGCGTGTCCGCAACGACGCTCAATGTCTCTCTCGATGCTATCCTTGCGCAGCTGCCGCTTGCGCTCAACGTGCACAAATCTGCCGAAGAGGTGAGCGTGTACGTCGCCTGCGGCGACTTGATGCGATAGAAGCACCTGACGGTTCATCGTTAATACACTGAAGCGTGCATAGGATGAGAACATGGTGGATAAAGTAAATGCGCGTAAGGAGGCAGTGCGCTGGCATGCGGCACGTTTGCAGCCGGTCGTGAAAAATCGCGGTACCCGAAAAGTCGAGAAACCCAAGCGGCAGTATCGATAGAAATGAGTCGTTCACCGGCGCTTCATGAGCTGTGCTCTATCCTACGGCACTCGCATGGTGGCGGGGTCGACTTTAGTATCTAACTATTAAATAACTATGGACATTCTTGCATTCTTGGTTCTCGGAGGCATCGCTGGGTGGGTCGCTTCGCTCATCATGCGCACCGATGCGCAGCAAGGCATCTTCCTCAACGTCATCGTCGGCGTGGTGGGAGCCGTTATTGGCGGGATGATATTCAACGCCTTTGGCACGGCGGGCGTGACGGGCTTCAACATCTACAGCTTAATCGTGGCAACGCTCGGGGCGGTGGCACTTTTGTGGATCGTCCGCATCGCGCGCGGCGGCTACGCGGGCTAAAGAAAGAAGTGACGGCGCGTTACAATAGGTGAATGGCAACGGGCTATACGCTTCGCCGCAGCGCGCGTGCTCGCGCGCTGCGGCTCGCC
>Ga0209542_10013830_pt1 | contig 13823 bp, 19 predicted proteins | sample RifCSPhighO2_01_FD_184028 | JGI IMG/M metagenome (GOLD analysis project Ga0209542, IMG submission 184028) | Soil microbial communities from Rifle, Colorado - Rifle CSP2_plank highO2_0.1 (SPAdes) (version 2) | ecosystem: Environmental > Terrestrial > Deep subsurface > Rock core/Sediment ...
CTCTGAGCTTCAGCTGCAGTCCGCTGAATCTCACGGTCGGACAATCGTCGACGTGTGGTTGGAGTACGACAAATGTCACGTCATGCGTGGCATCGGATCGGTGGACGGGTGGACGGTCGGCAAGTGGTAGCGAGTCGGTGACCCCGCTCTCGATCGGTTCGAATACATACACGCTCACGTGTACGGGACTGGGTGGGCCGATCTCCCGATCGGTTACCATCACGGTCAATCAAGCACCACCTCCGCCGACTCCGGCGTGCACACTGACTCAACCACTCACGCCTTCAAGCGGGAGCGGTGCAGCGAACACGACCATGTCGGTGCAAGCGAGGTGGACATCGTCGGGAGGAGCATCCTGCCCGGGATGGTACTTCTCCTCAGATCCCTCAAGGGTGGGTGTGAATGGTTCAAGCGGTGAAGTGAAGTTTATCTTCACCGGCTCCGCGACCATCTGCGCGCAACCCGCTGTGAATGTGACACAGCCGACAACCTGTGGCACGTTCATCACTCGGTAGTTCGTTCGTGTTTCAAGCCCGGTATCCCTTCGTGGGGTACCGGGTTTTCTCATTCTCATTCGTATCATTCGATCTAATTCGTTATAATTCGTATATGGGAGTTCTCTATCGTAAGTATCGGCCTCAAGTCTTCGACGAAGTGATAGGCCAAGACCACGTGGTCAAGGTGCTCAAGGGCGCCTTAGAACTTGGCAATATTTCCCACGCCTATCTCTTCTACGGCTCGCGCGGTACCGGTAAGACTTCTCTAGCCAGAATCTTAGCCAGAGCAGTAGGTACTTCCGGTCATGACCTCTTCGAGCTCGACGCGGCGAGCAACCGCGGCATAGATGACGTGCGCGAGATCCGCGATGCTGTAAACACCCTGCCTTACGACTCTAAGTACAAAGTCTACGTCATCGACGAAGTGCACATGCTCACCCGCGATGCTTGGAACGCCTTTTTGAAAACTCTTGAAGAGCCTCCGGCACACGTCATCTTCATCCTTGCCACCACCGAGTTGGAGAAAGTTCCTGAGACAGTAATCTCGCGCTGCCAGACTTTCTCATTCAAGAAGCCGAACCTTTCGGTATTAAAAGATTTCACAATAGCTATTGCCAAGAAAGAGGGATTGAAGCTTGAAGCAGATGCCGCAGAACTCATCTCTCTCCTGGCCGATGGCTCTTTCCGAGACGCGCATGGAATACTGGAGAAAGTTCTAACTTCTACCAAGGATAAAATTATAACCAGAGAGGAAGTGGAAGCAGTTACCGGCGCGCCCAAAGGAGAATTAGTGAAGAGTATTCTGGAATCCATAGTAGAGAGGGACTTGGAGAAGGGGGTGAAGGCCATAAGCGAAGCTGTCGCAGCCAACGCCGAGATGAAGCTTTTCAGCAAGCTGATCTTGGAGCGCTTGCGTTTCCTCTTTCTTCTGCGTCTCAAGGCGGGCATGGATGAATATATCAAGCACCAAGTTTCAGAAGACGACTTCAAATTCCTCGCGGATCTGGCGGCCAAAGCTCCTAAGACTCTCACCTCAGAAACTCTCATCAAATTTATCGAAGCGTATGAAAACAGCGGTCGCACCAGCATCCCCGAACTCGCCCTCGAAATTGCGCTCACTGATTGTATTAAATCTTCCTAGAGATCTTTTCTCAAATTCTTGAGAATATGAGAATAGTTGCTAATATTAAGGATATGAAAAACTTAAGACAACTAGAGAGGATAGTAAAGGGTTTCTCCAATCACAGAAGGATTGAGATCATGGAGCTTCTGGCGAGGCAACCAGAACTTTCTGTCATGGAAATATCAGATAAGCTGAAGATAAATTTCAAAACTGGCTCAGAGCATATTCGTCGGCTAGCCTTAGCCAGTCTAGTGCTAAAGCGTAATGAAGGTAACACCGTCCGTCACCTCCTCACAACCCTCGGCCATTCTATTCTCAAATTCTTAAGAACATTAGAATAGATATTGTTGAATCTGGGCTGATTTTAATGCACAATAATAATTATTATTGCGGGGTCGTCTAACGGCAGTCGCCTCCTCGGCGACCCGCCGAAAAGGCGGGGACATATATGTATTACACTTACGTTCTATTAAGTTTAAAGAATAAAAGAAAATATATAGGTTCAACTGACGACTTAAGGCAAAGAGTAAGAGAACATAATTCCGGTATTGGAGGCAAATACACAAAAGATAATAAACCCTTTAAGCTTATTTATTACGAAGCATATGTAAGTAAGAAAGATGCACAAAGGGCTGAAAAGTTTTATAAAACTGGATACGGTAGGGAAATCTTGAATAGCAAGTTAGAGGATTTTTTGTTAAGTTAAGTCTATCGATTGTTCGTGCGACGAGCTGCCGGATCGTCTAATGGCAGGACATCGCCCTTTGAAGGCGATTATCTTGGTTCGAATCCAAGTCCGGCAGCTCGTCGCGGGAGCAGTCGCCTCCACGGTTGGATCGCATGCGATCCAACGCCGAAAAGGCGGGAACAGCAGCCTTTGAGGCTGCGTATGTAGGACGGAGAATTTAAGTAGTATGAAGAAATCAATCAAAAAGAGACACATCCACTACCACAAAGACGGTAGTGTGTGGGCCAGAGGGTATATGCTGAATGGAAAGATGGAGGGTAAGTGGAAGTGGTTTAGAAAAGATAGTACCAAGATGCGTTCAGGCTCATTTATACAAAATAAGCAGGTAGGCAAGTGGACTACGTATGATAAGAGGGGTAAGGTCGTTAAGATCACCGATTTCGGGAAATGACTCCACTTGGCGGTCCAACCGCCAAGTGTTCTATCTCTAGCTAAAAATTGGTGGGATGATATATTTTGGGTATGAAAACTCTTAAATTTAAACACAATTTTGTGGAGGAGGTTCTGAGAGGTAAGAAAACTACTACTTGGCGTTTATTTGATGACAAAGATTTGACACTTGTTGACGAGCTTGAGTTGATCGATAGAGACTCTCAGCAAGTTTTCGCCAAGGCAGTTATCACTGAGATTAAAGAGAAGAAAATTAAGGACTTAACCCAAGATGAACTGACTAAGCACGAGTATTCCAGTATGGAAGATATAATAAATAGTCACCGTGGTTATTATGGAGATAAGGTTTATCTAGACACCGACGTTAAAATGATTACTTTTAAATTGATATGAAAAAGCAGATAGTGGTAATACACGGTGGGGATACTTTTGAGACTTACGAACAGTATTTAAATTTTCTTAAAAATTACGAGATCAATATTGAGAAGTATAAGACTGATATAGATGACTGGAAGCCGTGGCTTCGGAAGATACTCAAGGACGAGTATGAGGTTATCCTTCCGGTAATGCCAAACAAGTTCAACGCCCAATATGAAGAATGGAAGCTCTGGTTTGAGAAGTTTACTCCTTTTATAAATGATGAAGTAATTTTAATAGGACACTCGCTAGGCGCGGCATTTCTTGCTAAATATCTCTCAGAAAACGAGTTTCCAAGGAAGATTAAAGCCGTGATGCTAGTAGGAGCAGTATATGACAAAGATTGCGAAGGTTACCCACTATTAAGCTTCGCCTTACCAGATAAACTCAATCTCCAAACTTCAAACGCTATGATATATCATAGCAAGGATGATCCGGTGGTCCCGTTCCGAGCTCTTGAGCAGTACCAAAAAGCTTTACCCAATGCTCAAATTAGAATCTTCGAAGACCGCAAGCATCTTAATCAACCAGAGTTTCTGGAACTTCTGGAAGATATAAAAATATTGACTCAGAAATCCTTGTAACTTCCTGAGGCAAATTGGAGTTATAATAAGTATATGAAAAATCCTCACATAAACGCTCTCTTGGCTGGGGCTTACATCGGGGTCATAGTAGTGGCCATAAATACTGTCAGTCGTATGGCTGAGTTAGAGGAGACACTCTTTATACCCATGGCCATGCTCTCCCTCTTTGTCCTCTCGGCGGCAGTGATGGGGTTTCTTTTTATTTACCATCCAGCAACTCTTTTCCTCGAGGGTAAGAAAAATGAAGCTTTATCACATTTCTCCAAGACTGTAGGAACATTTGCTCTCATTGTAGCGGCATACGTTCTCCTATTAATGTTATTATAAGAAGGTGGCTCAACATCTTCATAATAAATTCTCCAGTCATCTCTGTAACAAGTGTGGAGGGCCAGCTCCGGATTGGCGTTGTCCAGGCTGCGGCCTTACCTTCCCCGCTTATGACCCAGAACACTTCAAGATTTGTAAGGTAGGCAGGAAAATGGAGGCGCAATGTGCCCACTGCCGCCAAGCTGAGTCTCTCTGCACTTGCTAATTTACATCGGTTGTAATTTCCTTCGAAACAAGTGCTCTTATATTGGAAAAAGATAACCCCTCCGGCCTTCCCGAGAATGCAGATCAAGTAAGGATTCCGATCCGTTTCCACTAACTGAAGATATGAAAAATGAGATCAGAATTATTATCGGAGCTGCCATTCTGCTTATAATTTTCGCTTTTCTCTCTACTCGAGTTCCAAGAGAACGTAATAATATTCCAGATTCTAATGGCAGTTGGGCTTGTACCGCAGATGCCTTTATCTGTCCCGACGGCACCGGCGTCGGCCGCATTCCTCCCTACTGCCACTTCGCACCCTGTCCGGGCATGTAGAGAAAATGGCGATTTTCTTTTCCCTCAAATCACAAATCTTCAGAAAGAGGAGAAGGCTTCTTGGCGACATTGTTGATCAGCTTCCTTGCTGAAGCAGAATTTGACACCAGCCAGCTTAAGTCCGCCTTCTTTCTTACCGAAGGAGAGTATTACTCGCAGTGCATTCTCTTCTTCTCCCATATAGTCGGTGTAGAGTATTACGCCTCTCTCATTTGTCTCGACATACTTGAAATCCTCCCGCTTGAAGTCCTTCGCCACATCATAGATTCCACTCATGAGCCCTTCGCATTCTTGCCGGCGACTTTGATCTTGACACGCTGGAGATAATCGGTAAGAGAATTTAGACAAGGCTTCCAAATCATGGTCTCTTGCCGCTCCAAGGTAGCCTTGGAAGCTAGCCCAAGCCTCATTAGGCGCGAAGACTTGATTTATAAAATCTTTATAAAAGAAGCCAAACACTACTACGAGCGAGACGGCAATAGCGATATTTCTTTTCATGCTTTTAAATATAGCATATAATAAATGAGCACATGATTTCCTTTGACCGTGTTTCCAAGATCTATCCGGACAATTCCATAGCGCTTGAGGATGTTACTCTTACCATAGAGTCCAAGGAGTTTGTCTCCATCGTAGGACCTTCAGGCGCTGGTAAGACCACTCTCTTGAAGCTCTTCTTGGCGGAAGATAGGCCGAGCTCCGGTTCTGTCTTCTACAAGGATGTAGATGTCCACTCTCTGCGTAAAAATGAGATAGATGAGCTTCGGCGCAGCGTCGGCATGGTCTTCCAAGATTTCCGCCTACTGCCAGGCAAGACTATTTACGAGAATATCGCCTTTGTGCTTGAGGTGTCCGGCAGGAGCGACGAGGAGATCGAACAAGACGTGCCTCATGTCTTGGAGCTTGTCGATCTCTTGCCCAAGATTTGGAACTTTCCCGATGAGCTCTCCGGCGGGGAGAAGCAGCGCGCCGCTATTGCCAGGGCGCTTGCTACCGAGCCTGACATTATCATTGCCGACGAGCCTACAGGCAACCTCGATCCCGTCAACACTTACGACATCGTACAGATATTGAAGAAGATCAATGACCTAGGCACCACTGTCATTCTCACCACCCACAACAAGGGGATCATCGACTCGCTTGGCCGTCGCGTCATCGCTCTGGACAAGGGTCGTGTAGTGCGAGACGATAAAAGCGGGAAGTACTTTTAAATTTTTAAATATTTATGGCACGCAAAGATAAACTGATAAAGATGAAGAGAGTGCTCCGTGCCGGCTTCTTCGACTTCTGGCGTGACACTACAGTTTCACTGGCCTCCGTCCTGGTGATGACTGTCACACTGCTCTTCATCTCTGCCACTGTCTTCGCTGGTGCTCTTCTTGATACGACTCTCGCGGAACTTCGAGACAAGATAGATGTGAACGTCACCTTCGTCACCACTGCTCCAGAGGATGAGATCTTGCGCATCAAGGACAGCCTTGACTCCTTGCCGGAAGTACTTCTGGTCACTTATGTGACGCGAGAGGAAGCCCTAGAAGCTTTTAAGGAGAGGCACAAAAACAATCAATCAATCCAAGTTGCTCTCGAGGAGCTCGGCGAGAATCCATTGGGCGCTGTCCTCAATATCAAGGCGCGCAGTCCTTCTCAGTATTCTTCCATTGCCGAGTTTCTCGAGAGTGAGGATGCTCTCTCAAGCGCCGGTTTACCCATCATCGACAAGATAAATTATTTCGAGAACAAGGATGCTATCGACAGACTCTCTGCCATTATCCACTCAGCCGATAGGCTTGGACTTCTCGCCACTCTCACTATGGCGGTGATTTCGATGCTTATCGCTTTCAACACTATCCGCCTTACTATCTATATCGCGAGGGAAGAGATAGCGGTGATGCGTCTCGTCGGTGCATCACAAAGTTATACCCAAGGGCCGTTTATCGTGGTGGGAGTAATCTACGGCATCGTCGCCAGTGTTTTCGCTCTCCTCATCCTTCTTCCCGCTACTTACTATTTGAGTCGTCCGATACTAGAAATCTTCTCCACCTTCGACATCTTTTCTTACTACCTAAGACACTTCATCGAGATCGGCTTCATCATCCTCTCTTCAGGAGTCTTCATGGGTGCACTCTCAAGCGCCTTCGCCACGAGAAAATACCTCAGGGTGTAATTTCTAAGTACTCTAATTGTTCTAATTTCTAAATAAACCCCAATAACCAAGTCCCAATTTTTAGGTCAATTTACTTAACTGGATTCTCTCTTCGTATGATCCTGATCAGGAACATTATTATGGCGATAACCAGTTAGACGTAAAACTGATATAAATATTACAACGAGGAATGTGTCGAGGTTCAAAGCTACCCAACTAGGATAGTCTGTCCAGATGGGGAAGTGAAGGCTACCTCAACCTCAAACGTGAAGATCAAAGATAACGGAGCAAACAGTTCCTCAAGCCTTAAGATCGAGCTAAGATAACTCCCCGTGCGTGTTAGATGGAAAACCTCTCGATTGAAGTCGAGAGGTTTTCTTATCCAATGATCAGTTTGGTCAACACCGAGTGTTGACCATTGCTGATATCGACTAACTTAATACATTTTAACGTTCCTATAGGATTCTTAAAATGTATATTACTAGGCTACAAATTTAGACTTCTTGACATGTCAATGTAAGTATGCTAAGATGGATACAGAAAGTCTACAGCCTCGTGGGGTCTATCAGAGCTGTAAGAGTCGCCTCACCTTGACCCCGGCGCAAGCCGAAGCGGATGAGACTCCTTGAATCGTTTAACCACTTTTCAAGGAGAAGACAAATGATTTTCATGTTGGACCAGAAGTTAGGAGAGGGTTACTTCCGTCAAGTTGGGGTTGTCATAGCTCCAACCATCGAGGAAGCAGCTGCGAAGCTCCAGACAAAAATCGTGATCATCGTCGTACCACCAGAGTCAGCTGTAGCATATGCTGAACTCGAAGGAGGCTACTGCCTCACGGAGTTTGGGGAAGTAACTTCTCTTCCAACCTCCGGTGACTACCTAGAGGAAGAAGACGAGTGGACTCGGTAAGACCACGGACCCGCCTAGCGAAAGCGAAGCGGGCCCTTTAATTTATTTAACCATCCTAAACTTCAGTACCCCGCCGCGGTCTAGGTAGGTGAGTTCAAGTTCTTCCGGAGTAAGCTTTTTTAGTTTGATAAAAATTATTTTACCATCAGTGTTCCCTTCATGCCCATTTGTCTGTGCGTGCCGACAGAGCAGTAGTACTCGAAGCTGCCGGATTTATCTGCAACAAATTCTATTGTCTCACTTTGTCCGCTAGGGAGAACCTTAGTGCGTATATTGTAACCATCTACTACCAAGTCGTGGTTCCCACCTTCATTCTTGAAGGTGATATGCACGATGTCGCCTTTATTAACCTCGATCTTGGTGGGGGAGAATGAGAAATTTTTCCCCACTACTACAAATTCTTTTACATTTTGTGTGGGAGTAGAAGTAGCCACTTGCACTGAGCTTGTCGAATTTATCAAAGGAGTCGAAGTTGCTGCTTGTTCGGAGTTTGTCGAAGAACTTTCATCGTTGGATGTTTGTGTGTTGTCGGTTGTGGGTTGTTGATTATTTACAAGCGCATACCCTCCTCAAGCTAGTAATGCTAAGACTATTATTGTTATGACTATTTTCATGTTTGTATTATATAATAAAAATAAATGCTAAAGAATACTATCATCCTAGTATCGGCCTTGGCCGTACTTCTCCCGATAGGGATCCATATTAGAGACGTATCATGGGGAGAAACTCCACTTCTCTTAGCTACCTTTCCCATATTTGGTCTTCTAGCCTTCACCTTGCTCTGGCTCCACTCTATGAGTGGCGTCTTCGAAGAGAGCTTGAGGAAAATGTTCAATTTCGACGCTTTCGTCCATTGGTCATCTCTGGTGATTCTAGTCTCCATACTTCTTCACCCACTTCTTCTTCTCGCTTCCATAAACTTTGATCTCCTAATAATCTTCGGCTCTCACCCCTTGCCCATTTGGCTAGGAGCCATTGGTCTTACTCTCCTTCTTACTTATGACATTGGTAAGTTACTGAAGAGACACGAATTTTTTCAGAGACACTGGCAAGATATCTTGACCATAAGTACCATTGGCTTCCTCCTCATCTTCTTCCACTCACTTCAGCTCGGGAGCGACCTCCAAGGCGGCTTCTTACGCAAACTCTGGGTCTTCTACGGAGTGACCGCTATCCTTGCCACCATTTACACCTACGGCATTAAGAGATACACCTCACGCAGGTGATCTGATTCGCTCTGGTTTTCAAGTATTTATTACCACACGCACAGATTAGGATTTCTGAATGTGTGATCTTCTCCACCCACTTGCCGTGTACGTGAGAAGTTTTCCCTCCAATGGTAGTAGTAAGTTTCTTCATCCCATTAGAAGTTAATGCTTATTACTCTCTGTTGATAAATATTATTCATGGCTTGTATAAGTTGGCTTCTAACGGGATTCATTCTATTCGATAAAAGTTAAGGCCTTACCCTTCTTAGAGGCGCGACCAGTGCGGCCAATGCGGTGGATGTAGTCCTCGTAAGTAGCCGGCAAGTCGTAATTGATGACATGAGAGATGTCCGGGATGTCGAGACCACGGGCTGCCACATCAGTCGCGATCAGGGCTTGCACGCGGTCTTCCTTGAAGTCATTTAAGGCTCTCTGTCTTGCTGGTTGGTTCTTGTTGCCGTGTATGGATTCAGACTTTATGCCTGAAGTTTGTAGGGCCTTGGATAATTTCTCTGCGCCATGCTTGGTTCTAGAGAAGACAAGCACCTTGCCGAAGTCCTCTTGGCTTAGAAGTTCTCTAAGTACTTCAAATTTGGTCTTATTTTGTATGCGGATGATATCTTGGTCGATATTCTTTGCCGTGTCTCTAGTCTTTACAGAAATTCTTACCGGATTCTTGAGAAACTCATTTATCAGTTTCTCGATTACGGTAGAGATTGTGGCAGAGAAAAAGAGCGTATGTCTCTCAATCTTCGGCGTCCTCTCCATCATAAAGCGTATGTCATTGATGAAGCCCATATCAAGCATTCTATCTGCTTCGTCGAGTACTACAGTCTTAAAGCCGGAAAGGTTTAAGTGTCTAGACTCTATATGATCCTTGATTCGCCCTGGTGTACCAATGACGAAATGGTGTCTGTGGCGGAGTTCGCTGATCTGCTTACCCATAGGAGAGCCGCCGATAAGGACGACCGAGAAGAGTCCCGAACCCTTAGCAAGCATACGAAGCTCCTCGTCTATCTGGAAGGCGAGTTCTCTGGTCGGTACTACTATGAGCACCTTCTCATTGCTATTTGCCAACACTTTATGAATAAGGGGGATGAGGAAGGCTGCCGTCTTACCGGTGCCGGTGTTTGCAATGCCCACTACATCCTCGCCGTGGAGTATGTGAGGAATAGTCTTGTCTTGGATAGGGGTAGGGTTCTCATAGCCCTTAGCCAGTATATTGGTCTTCAAGAGGGGATTAAGCTCAAGAGTTTTGAAGGAGTGTTCCGGCACGAAGACAGTCACCTCTTCAGTGATGACGGCTTTGTTTATAAGTTTAGAGACATCCGAGAAAGTCGAATGCTTTCTAGCTCGCGAGGGGAAAGATCTGGACCTGGAAGGTCCGGACGGTCTACGACCGTAATGTGAATATGTCATGTGTATTACGTAAAAGCCTCTGAGGTTTGAGCCGAAGCTGTACGTAATAGATGATCTAAGACGAAACCTGTGAGTACTGATTTACTTTATAAGTATATACTAGTGCTTAAGGCTTGTCAAGCCACTTGGCGGTCCAACCGCCAAGTGGCTAAGCATTCCTATCCTTCATATTCTTGGTGAGAGTTTGTTTGCGGAGGCGGACGGATTTAGGTGTTACTTCGAGGTACTCATCTTCGGCCATCACTTCCAATCCGCGTTCGATAGAGAGTTCAAATGGCGGCACCAGTTGTATCGCTTCATCAGAACCACTGGCCCGCATGTTGGTGAGTTGCTTACCCTTGGTCGGGTTTACATACATCTCCTCTCCTTTCGAAGTATTGCCGATCACCATACCTTCATATACTTCAGTACTTGGATTTATGTAGAGTACGCCGCGATCTTGTAGGTTCCAGAGTGCGAAGCCTAGTGTCTTACCAGAGGTCATAGAGACCATGGATCCGGCATTCCTCTTCTGTATCTCTCCGGCAAATGGTCTGAACTCTACAAAGCGAGAGGAGATAATGCCTTCGCCCTTAGTATCAAGGATAAACTGGCTCCGGTATCCTAGGAGTCCGCGAGTCGGTCCCTCCAATATTAGCCGCACTGATTCACTGTGAGTCTTCATATCGGTCATGACAAATTTTCTTTTGCCCAGTCGCTCAATGATCGTTCCTTGATAGATTTGGGGGATGTCTATCACTACTTCTTCAAATGGCTCAAATGTCTCACCATTCGGTCCAGTATGCATGATGACCTGGGGTTGGGAGACTTGGCACTCGTAACCCTCTCTCCTCATATTCTCTAGAAGTATTGAGATATGGAGTTCGCCCCTGCCGTAGATCTTGAAGGCATCTCTTTGTGAGAAGTCAACTTTCAAACCGACATTTACCTCAAGCTCTTTCTCAAGTCGTTCGCGAATCTGGCGAGAAGTTACGAATTTACCCTCGTGTCCGGCGAAGGCAGAACTATTTACCATCAGGTTGAGGGCAATAGTTGGCTCATCCACTGCTATCATAGGTAGTGGTAGAGCACTCGCGTCTTCTGCAATAGTCTCACCGATATCGATACTCACAAGCCCAGCTACCAGCACTATATCTCCGGCGCTAGCGCTCTCAACCTCTTCTCTTTCTAATCCTCGGAAAGAAAAAATTTTGGTAATCTTCGTTGTACGATCTTCTTTCAAACTATCCTGCCCGCCATTGCCTACGGCTTCAGGCGTTGGCAGGCGGGTTTTTATATACACGAGCTGTCCAACCTTAAGTACTCCTTCATAAATTCTCACCACCGCGAGGCGGCCTAGGAAGTTGTCATACCCGAGATTAAATGGTTGCGCCAGCGCCGACTTTTGGGAGGCATCGTCAGATGAAGCAGGTGATACGTGTGAGAGTATGGTGTCGAGAAGGGGAGTGAGATCAGTCGAGTTATCACTGAGATTCTTCTTCGCTATTCCTTCGCGACCTATGGCATATATGACAGGGAAGTTTGACTGTTCGTTCGATGCACCGAGTTCTAAGAAAAGTTCCAACACTTGTTCCCCGCACAGGGCGGGATCAGCTGCTGGTTTGTCTATCTTATTGATGATCACAATTGGCTTAAGCCCAAGTTCGAGTGACTTCTTAAGTACAAATCTGGTCTGAGGCATCGGACCTTCCGCCGCGTCTATTACCAGAAGTACCGAGTCGATAGAGCGCAGAACCCGCTCTACCTCAGAGCCGAAGTCCGCATGCCCCGGCGTGTCGACGATGTTTATCTTGGTTACGGCACGTCCCGAGCTTGTCGGAGGATAGAATACAGAGGCGTTTTTAGCATAGATAGTGATACCTCGTTCACGTTCAAGGTCATTGGAGTCCATGGAGACTCCGACGAGTGCTACACCAGTCTGCTGCATAAGAGCATCGGTAAGAGTAGTCTTGCCGTGGTCAACGTGAGCAATAATGGCTATGTTTCTTATTTCCATTGTATTAGCCATTATTGATCACGTTGGTGGAAAGGGCTGAAAGCAAGGCGAAGCCTGTTGAGAACCGAGGGTTCTCAAGGAGCGGCGTAGCCGCGACAACTTGTGCAATAGTTGTGAACATATATTAATTATAAGTCTTCCAATCAGAGCTGCGGGACTAGGACTCGAACCTAGATAACAGCATTCAGAGTGCTGTGTCCTGCCGTTAGACGATCCCGCAGCTCTGACTACAAGATTTGCGTTCTTAATCTATCAGATAACACTTAAGTTTGCCATCTAATATTTGCCATTCTTACACATTATAATAAAGCTATAGCGTAATTATAATGTATCTAAGGGGACGTTAAATAGAAGAGTGGTGATACAGGTTATGTCCTCGGCCTGCACATCCATATCTCCGTGCGTATAGGTGGCATATCCATAGATCCGATGAAATTTATGGAAATTCTAGGTGAATAATTCTATAATCGCTTTATGAACGAAATAAAGAAGCTCTATAGGAGCAATACCAACAAGGTTTTCGCAGGAATTTGTGGTGGTGTGGGGGAATACTTTGAGGTGGATCCGACACTTCTACGGCTAGTCTGGCTTCTCATAGTTATCTTCTCTGGCATTTTCCCAGGAGTCATCGCTTACCTCTTCGCCCTTCTCATCGTGCCGAAGCATCCATAGATGCACGGAAGCCCTGCGCCTTATGGCGCAGGGCTTGAAGTTTCGACTAGGGCATTCCTTCTCTCTTGATTTGCGATGTGCGCGTTAAGCTGCGCAATGAGCTTTTGCTCTCGTTCGATGCGCGCTTCGGCGAGTCGCTTCTCATCCAATAGATCTTTGTACGAGTATTGAGAGAGGTCTGGCACGCTGCCTCCTATGGGGTACGTTCTGGAACTACATTATAACGTATCTTTCAAATGCAAACTCTCATACAATCCACAGAAGACCACTAGCGAAAGTACAAGAAATATTACCGGATAGGGAAATAGGGCCACACTCAGGGCTCCAAGAGCTGCTCCGAAGATGATTCCCAGCGGCCTTACAAGCCGGAATATCGAGAGGAAGCCTGTATCAGTAGCATGAATCTTTTTGAAGAAATATGTCTCAGTCATAATTTCTACTAGAGCCGCTCCCACGCGCGAGAGTGGCAAGACCAAGACCCATGCGAGAAATGATTTGTCAAGATAAGGCATGATGAGCAAAGCTATACCCATGAGGAAGAAACCCAAACTCATCATTTCCTTCTCTCCCAGTTTCTTGTCTGCCAGTTTTCCCGCTGGCCATTCTATGAAAATGAATGGTAAGAGCGAGATAGTAAATATTATGCCAAGTTCTCGCCACTCGAAATTGAGCACATTGTGGAGATAGAGCGGCGTGTAGATAATGAGCAGTCCGTAGAAAGTTTCAAGTACTAGTCGCGCAAGTGTTACCGCCCTCACATTTCTCTTCTGCCACCACCTCTCCCACGGCAGCTTGTGTTCTTCATGGCTCGGTAGCCATCTCTGAAATTTCCTCGTCAGAAAATATATGGAGAGGG
>Ga0209542_10013831_pt1 | contig 13822 bp, 17 predicted proteins | sample RifCSPhighO2_01_FD_184028 | JGI IMG/M metagenome (GOLD analysis project Ga0209542, IMG submission 184028) | Soil microbial communities from Rifle, Colorado - Rifle CSP2_plank highO2_0.1 (SPAdes) (version 2) | ecosystem: Environmental > Terrestrial > Deep subsurface > Rock core/Sediment ...
CTGTTGGATGATTAATTGTTCAAGTAAAGAGTAATAATATGCAAAAATATATTTATATCGTTTCTAAAGTAATCTTTAGTCTTATTATCTTATTACCAGTAGTTAGTTTGATCGGACTCATGTTCGGGGCTGATGTGGAGCCAAAGCCAGAGTATTACAATACTCCCGAAGCTTATCTGTTTATCAAAATAATGATGGATGCGATGTACATCACGGTGATTAACGCACTGGTGTTTGTGGTGGGCTTGGTGCTCTTGTGGACCAAACGCGCGCCACTCGCTGCCGTGCTCGTGTTTCCGGTCACGGTAAACGTCTTCGCTTTCCACGCTTTCATGGATGGTGGACTATTAACAGGTGGTGCACTACTGGGCAACATTATGTTTATCATCAACGTCTACTTCTTCTGGTGTCACCGCGAGCAGTACCGACAGTTGTTGTCTAAAACTGCCTAGATATAAAGCAAAATAAAAGCATCCACTCAAATGGGTGCTTTTTATTTGAGCACACATCTACTCAGGATGGGTTTTTTCGTACAGCTCTTTTAAGAGGATGAGTCCTCGATGGGCTTGAACAGACATAGTATTTTGCTTTTTGCCCGTGAGTTCAGACATCTCAGTAAGAGAGAGGTCTTGCAAATAACGCATAGTCATTACTTTTTGATACTTGGGCGGTAAGAGCTTAATTAAATCAACTATTTCTTGACCATCAAGAATATTAATCATTTCGTCAAAACGATCTTCAGATGGTTCATAGCCATTATCTAGCATGACATCGAGAGAGGTTGGTTTTTGTTTTCGATATTCATCGATAATAAGGCCGCGCAAAACGTGATTAAGAAAACTACGCATGGTGTCAATTTTGCCACCCCTTTGTAAGTAGAGGATTGTTTTTAAAAAAGTGGTCTGGACCAGGTCGTGACTCAGCTCCTGGTCGTGCGTTTTGTATATCGCGTGTAAGTTTAGTTTTTTTTCGAAATTACTATGGGCATCAGACATATCCGCTCGAATTTGAGTGTGTTGTTTCTTCGTGAGTTTTCTTTTGGTAGTACCCATAAAATATAGCCGAACGAGGTCACAATTTATGACAGTGCTCAATTTGTAACTAGCTTACTCTTGAGTTAGGTCTTTAAACGGAGCAATAACTTGTAGGTCAAACGAATGACTGGAGAGGTGTATCGGTAATATTATACCACAAATTACCTTACCTAAATATAAGCATAGATAGTGCCACAGAAGCCGCTTTATAAAACTCAAATTAAATTTTTATATTTTGGACTGTAACGCAATTTGGAACACGACGGCACAGGAAGAGTACGGATAGAGTTATTAATTTAGTAAAAACTAATAAAAATAAGGTATGCAAAGATTTACAAATTTTGACGAAGAAATTAAAAGAGGTAGCGAAAGGCCAGCACCCCACACTCCTCCTAAAGAGAACCCATCTGGGCCTCGCACTACCGAAGCCGAAAAGGAAAGTTATTAAAGAGCTAATTAAATAAAATTATGTTTAAAAAAATTGTAAGTATGTTTATGGGCGCATCTGTGCTCATGCTACCGTTTGCATTTACTATGCCAGCGGTTGCGGTGACCACTACATGGGACGTGACGGGGGAGTACGTGATAGCTGTCGATTACGAAGGTACCGACTATCTACACGATCTGTCGCTGACTCAAGATGAGGACGGAGACTTAACTGGAAACGGTGGTAGTCCCGCTGGTAGTAACGTATACACATGGGATTTAACTTCTGGAATGGTTGTTGGTAATGCCATCGACTTTCTAGCAGACTATACAGCTACTCCTGACGCTGTAACTCCACAAACTACTATGCATGTAGTAGGTACTATTGCTGAAGACGGAACTATGTCAGGTACTTGGACTGACAACTATAACGGTGGCGACCGCTCAGGTTCATGGACTTCTACGGAAGGAAATGCATCTCCGGCCGGCAGTCTGGCCGCTGAGGACTTTGGTGTTGTTAATTACGACACCGGTCTAGGAACCCTCAAAGGGTACTCAGCTGGATTTGGGTTAACTGACGCTACTTTCTCTGGCGCTCAGTCTGTAATCGTTAAGCTATTTGCAGGAGACACACTTCTTCAGACAAATACTGGAACTGAAAAGATTGGTGATGAAATAATTGGAAATCAAATCTCTTCACCGTTCGATGTTTCAGGAGATTTCGATTATGTAACAGATGGCTACTGGACCAATGCTCGCGAAAGTGAATATGGTCAAAGTGTTCCGGCTACAAAAGTAGTAGCAACTGTGATTTTGGAAAATGGTAAAACAGTAACTGCAGAGAATACTAATCTCTCAGGAGATCCAACTACCATCTACCCAGATCCAGTAACAGCTACTACCACAGTAAAAGTTACAGTTGAAAAATTCGTAAACGGCACTATGGCTACAGCTGCCTCTGCTGATAATTCAGATTTCCCAATGTACTCAACATGGGATGCTGAAAATATCGGCGCTGGTGCTGGTAACTATGTCCTTAGCGAAACAAACACTACCCCATATCAAGCAGTTACTGCTGATATGACCATGGGTGCAGACTATTCAACCAAAGAAAAGGTAAATGGTTCTGTAGTAGGGGCGCAGTGCGAAACGGGAGAGCCGTACGCACTTAAGGGCTACACTACTGGTGATACACGAGCAGCTGCAATCGCGGCTACTCCTACCATGACTGAACCGTCATTTACTAACCTTCAAACCAACAAGTATGTAATTGTCTGGAACACAGACTGTTCAAATCCTTCTGGTGAGATTGGTGGTGAAGTGGTTGGTTCTGATGGAGTATTAGAAGTAACTTCAATTGAAATGATTGATACATCAGCCACAGCTAATGGTACCTTCACTGATGGATGGGAATATGTATTCCATATTACTGCTCCTTCAAGTGAAGAAGATATCTCAATGAAGTTTAGTGATTGGCTACGAACTGAGGGAAGTGGAACAATTCCAGTTGCAAACAACATGAGAATCTCTTCTGCTCAGGCTGATAACGGTGGAGCAACAATCTTGCTCACTGCAGCCAATGTCTATTCAACTCCAGCTCTCCGAATGGATGAAGACTTGGACCCAGTAATGGCTGGTCGACAAGTTGAGATAACTGTAGAAGTCGCTGTACCAGCAGGTACTCCAAACGGCTCTTACACAACTTCATACGGAGTGCAGTCTAACTAATCTTTAAGCTCAACATCATATATGACTACAAAGATAATTAGTGTCCAGTTTCTAGCGTTTCTTGCATTGAGTATGGGCATTGCCGTGTCAGTTGCAAGTGCATCAGAGGTTACTGGTACACTTTCTTCCAATACCGCAAGCACATCACAAGCTGCTGGCACGGTCGGAGGAGAGGTGCTTGGCACCAACACTATTTCTGGAAGTGTCTCTGGTGGCAGTAGCAGTAGTGGGGGGCGAAGTAATAGATCCTCATCAGGATCATCGCCAGACGGAGCCGTTCTCGGCGCCGCGAGTACCCTCGCTCAAGCTCAAACAGAGTCGCCAGCTTTCCCTAATGCCGGATTTATGGCAGATGATACGAGCGTCCCTGTAAAAGTACTCGTTACCCTGACCATACTTCTAGCTGCAGTTGTTGTGGCTACGCGGAAATGGTGGATTGCTTAGAGTAATAACTCTAGAGTGAAATAAAAACCCCGTCTTAAAAGACGGGGTTTTTATAAACTTAAATTTTATTCAGTAGTGACTAGCTCAGAAAAGATAACTATCCTTTCTTCAAACAGACTGACTCCTGGCAGCCAAGTTCCAGCACAGGTAATTAGATTTAGTCTAGCGGCAGTGCTGTCTCCTAAAAATACTTCATCGGCGGGGTCTGTATGCTTAAATGACTTCACGGCCGTAACTTTAAATGTTAGGGTGGCGCCACTTTCGTCAGTCACTAGGATTTCGTCTCCCAACACCAGTTTCTTTAAATCATAAAAAACTGCTTCTGGTACCTTTTTTCCGCTTAGGTGTCCGGCAATAACGGCACTCCCATTCATTCCCGGAACTGTCCCGTCTTTATACCAAGCAACATCTACGAAGTTAGAAGGCGGGGCCATTTCACCCGATCCATCCGAGGCTAGTCCTACCGGCTGAACTTTAGCCAATACCCCGATGCTAGGGATAGTAAGTGAGATGGGAGCTGGGGCCAGAGGAGAGGTAGTAACTACTGTTTCGGTTGGCATAACCAGATTGACGGCAGTATACGTAACCGGAAAATGGTGTGATTCGACACAGGCAAAAAGTAAGTATGCCAAAGTATAAACAACAATTATCACAATACTTGTTTTCATAACTACAAACAAATGGCTCATTACCTTAGAGAGCCGTTCTGGCGCGTTAATTATTACAATAAGTCTTGTTGTAATAATTTATCCCTAGTTGCGGCATTGGTCATATGAATACAGCTAACACTAAAACCAGCAGCAGGTCATCACAACATGTCGGAGCGGATTTTTTTGATGAATTTTGGCAAGAGAGCTGGACTTACATTTGTACCGTCGTAGATGTACTAAGAGAGCCGGTGTTGATTCTAGATAAAAAGTTTAAAGTCTTAGCAGCCAATGAGGCGTTTTATACATTGTTTCAAGTTACCAGAGAAGATACTGAAGGTAAGATTGTTTACGATCTAGGAAATGGCCAGTGGGATATCCCAAAGCTGCGTGACTTGCTAGAAGACATTCTCCCTAAAAATGCTTTTTTTAAAGGATTTGAAGTTGATCACAAGTTTCCGGCCATTGGACAGAAAACAATTATTCTAAATGCCAGGCACATCTATTCAAAAGACAAAACTACCTCAGAGTTATTTCCGCCGATTATTATGCTTGCCATGGAGGACGTAACCAGCATTATGTCTATGGCTCAAACTTTAGTCACTCACACGGTAGAAATGAAAAAAATGCTCACGGGTCGGACTCATAAATTGGAACTACAAATAAAAAAACTTGAAACGCAAGTTAAGTCACTTAAGAAAAAGTAAAAACATCCGGCGGCGTAATCCCCCGGCTCACGCCACGGGGCATTCTGTGACCAACTAGTAAAATTTTGGTTGTAACAATTAAGCTTCAACCCCGGCATAGTACTAGCGTTAGATTGCTAACCAAAAAAAGTTCTTTAATGGGAGGTTGTTTTAAAACTGACCAATAAAAAGCACCCAGCCAAATGGGTGCTTTTTATTGCGTGGAGAGAGGGAATTTCTCGGCTTACAGCCGCAGTACAGGTTGTCGATATTTTAGTTCGTTTCACTCCTAAACTATCTGACTAACCTTTTCGAATCCCCAGGCAAAGTGCATTGGCACTTTGCTCTCTCTCCGCCCAAGAAAAAAGCACCCCAACGGGTGCATTTTCAACGGGCGGAGGAGGGTTCGTCCTGACGGTCACCAAGCTATATTATTTCACTCCGTTCATAATCTAGCAGGTGCCGCGGGACACGACTCGCCGGCCCAAAGGGTCCCCGGCTCCGTCGTTCGAATCCCTCTCTCTCACGCAGACGGCAAAAGACGCAAACATATTCATGTTTGCGTCTGCCGCTGCGGAGAGAGAGGGATTCGAACCCTCGAGGAGCTTTCACCCCTAACAGTTTTCAAGACTGCCGCCTTCAACCACTCAGCCATCTCTCCATATTTATTCAATTGTAACTACTCTAACTTATGGACACCTAAACAATTTAGGAGATGGCTTCGTGGACTCCCTAACACCTTGCTCCGCATCGGTGTTTCGGTCTTTTGACCGAACGGATGAAATCTAAAACAAATTAGATTTCATAGCCATCTCTCCATATATGTAAGCAAGGGAGTTATTTCCTGCCGTTAGCAACAGATACTACCAAATAACCTGCAAAAAGTACACTCTTTCTGTGATACAATTTTTGTAATGGAACAAACACCTAGAGCTGTCACATGGGAAGCCCCAGAATACGTCTATACCGAAAAGAAGGCGGACTGGTACCTTGTGCTAGCAATCATTCTCGGCTCGCTCATCATTGCGGCGGTATTATTTAATAACGTTCTTTTTGCGCTCCTGGTTGGAGTGGCTGGGGGAGCACTTGCCGTCTCAGCGGCCAAAAAGCCCCGTGTCATCCCTTTTGCAGTCTCAGTGCGAGGAATACGAGTAGATGACCAACTATACCCATATTCGACCCTAGAGGCTTACCACGTGGACGAGGATTACGAACATGGCCCACAACTACTAGTGCTCTCAAAACGACGTTTTATGCCAATAATTGTCATACCACTTCCTGCAGAATACATTGATGATATTGAAGACATTATGGGCGGTAAACTTGAAGAGAAACTACTCGAAGAACCACTGATGTTCAAGGTGCTGGAAAAATTTGGATTTTGATGTATGATGCTGGGGCGAAGAAAGGTAGGGGTGTTTCACCCTTCGACTTTACCTCGCGGTACCGCCTTTGGAAACAAAGAGAAAACGTTCGCTCTACTGTCAAAATCTTTCTACGAAAATTTTGGCGAGAGCTGCGTTCGGAACATAAAAGCAAGCGAGCTTTCTTTTAGTCCCTCACTTGCTCTCGTAGTTTAATGGATAAAATGCTGGTTTGCGGTACCAGCGCTCCAGGTTCGATTCCTGGCGAGAGCACAAAATCAAAAGGCCCTTTAGGGGCTTTTTGTTTTGCTCTCGCAGAACAGTCTGGGGGACTGCTCGTCAGGAATCGAAAAGCTTTTGAGCAGTTTCTAGAGCTTGCGAATAGAAACTCCAAAAGGTGTACCGTTCATGTAATGAAAGATTACCCTGGCGAGAGCAGATATAAAACACTCTTCTATTGAAGAGTGTTTTATAAATTTGACCGAAGAATTTTAACCAAAAGTATAGTCCTCTCCTTCTTCAAAAAAAGTGTAAATAACTATTCCAGTACCAAAAATTATGGAGATTGCAGAGGCAATAGTCCAGCCAACTTCTTCTCCTATATACAGAGCACTAATCACGCCGACGGTAGCTAGCATTACAAGAAGAGCACCTAGTATTAGAGAAACAATTTTTCTATAAGTTGGTGCTGTTCTACAACCTAGATAAACAGCAGCAGCTGCGGCTATTATAGAGCTGAGTATGGAGTGGTTTACTTCTGCCCAAAATGAACCTGGTGCAATATTTGTAAAAAACATTTGAACAGAGAAAAATAAATTTGAAACAAGAGACCCTACCAGAAGCCCTGCCACTGCTGCAGGAAGAACGGCAATCCATCTTCCGATTGTGATTAAATTTTGTTTATTCATAATATTTATTAAAGGGCACTTATTAAAATCATGCTATATTGTTGCCATGAAGTCCATAGTGTCTAGAGTAAAAGCTAAGTGGTGGCTATTTCCGGCTATTATCCTACTGTTACTAAGTCAGTTCAATTGGGATTATTCCTACTACCAATTGCTTAGAGTGGTAGTGTGCTTTAGTTCGGTATTTTTGGCCTACTCCTACTCAAATGAGACGGATGCTGGGAATAAGACTGTTTTATACAGTATGATAGCACTGCTTTTTAATCCAATTTTTCCAATCCACTTAGATAGGTTCATTTGGGCAGTATTAGATTTTGGTACAGCTTTCATCATTATTAGAGAGGTGTGTAGCAAGAGATAAGTTTCGAGAAGTTTCCCTCACAAATTCAGGTGCTGTCTATAAACTTAAAAAGCTACTCCTTCCTCAAAATCTTCTCCATTGCCTTACCCTTGGCTAACTCATCAATTAGCTTATCGAGGTAGCGGATTTCTTGCATGAGCTTATCTTGAATTTCTTCGACGCGAATACCACAGACGACGCCAGTAATTAACTTCCGTGACGGATTAAGTAGGGGAGCTTCAGCAAAGAAGGTCTCAAAGTCCACGGACTTCTTTATCTGAGCGTTGAGCTCTTTCTGGCTATAGCCAGTCTGCCAACGAATGATTTTGTCTACTTCAGCTTTGGTACGGCCCTTTTTCTCGGCCTTGGTGATGTACAAGGGATACACTCTCGCAAAGCTCATGGTGTAGATTTTGTGCTTTTCCATGTATAAATTTTAGCATTATTTAGAAACTTCAATAAACAAAACCACCTACGTATGTAGGTGGTTTTGTTTGATTTATTAATTAATTACTCACTCCGTAACGCATCCACTGGCTGAAGCTTGGCGGCATTGCGAGCAGGGTAGAGACCAAAGATGATACCGACTGCAAAGGAGACAAAAGCAGCTAGTATAATCACCTCGGTATTTACCAGGACTGAAATAATTTCACTATCAGCAAAGATAGTGTTGGCGACTTTGGCAGCGCCAAGACTAAGCATGATACCGAGTAATCCACCAAGGCTGGTGAGGGAAACAGACTCAACTAGTATCTGAAGCATAATGTCACGATCACGCGCTCCAACCGCTTTGCGGAGACCAATCTCGCGTGTGCGTTCAGTTACAGTAGTAAGCATCATGTTCATGGTACCGATACCTCCCACAAAGAGCGCAATCCCGCCGACGATACCAAGAAAGACACTAATCATTTGGGTGGTTTCTTCAGCACTTTCGATAAATGACTGTGAGGTTTCGACACTAAATACATCTTCGCTATCGGCCGCAAGTTGGCGTGAAGCATTAAGTGATTTGAGAATGGCTTGCCCGGCTATTTCAAAGTAGCTGGCGTCTTCAAGCAGGATAGCAACGGATGAAAAGTTTTTGCTGCTGGTGAGGGTGCCAATGGCTTTGTGGTACGGAACCAAGATAACACCGTCGCCACGCGTAAAGCTCATGGAACTTGATTCAATAACACCAATTACGGTGAAAGTTTGTCCACTGACTGTGATGTCTTCACCAAGTACAGCTTGCCCAGTTTCTTCACTGACTGCTTCGGCAAAACCATCAGACACCACTGCTACTGCTTCATCAAAGTCGCGGTTGGTAAAATCGAATACTTCACCAGAGACTAAGGTATAGCTTTGGACTTCAGCGTAGTTACCAATGGCAACCTGGATGGTGGGGGAGAAGTCGGTATTGGCCGCGATGACGGTAGAGTTATTTATCTGTGCTAGGGCGAGTGAGTGGGCAACATATGGTTGCTCGGCAATCCAAGAGAAGTCGCTCGGAGCGATTTCGCCCGAGATGGTGATGTCGCCTTGGGCAAAAGAACTAAAGCGATCCATCACATTCGCGGACAGTCCTTCACCAAGCGCAAGCATGGCGGTTACTGAGAAGATACCCACCACAATACCGACAATCGTCAAAAGTGAACGGAGTAAATTACTGCGCAGTGCTTGGAGTGATTCAGAAATTAGAAAGCGGGTTTTCATATAGTGGTTTGGTTATTGATTTCACCAACTTCACCGTCCTTGATAGTAATAACACGGTCGACTACTTCGGTAAGAGAATCATCGTGAGTCACAATAACAATGGTGGTGCCGTATTCAGTGTTGAGGTAACGGAGTGCATCAATAATATTGTCTCCAGTCTTGGAGTCTAGATTACCAGTCGGCTCATCAGCTAGAAGCAGTTTCGGGCGAGCTACCAGAGCGCGCGCAATCGCCACTCGCTGTCGCTGTCCGCCGGAGAGCTGGTTGGGGCGTTTGTGCCAGTGACTTTCCTCTAGTGAAGCACGTTTAAGAGCATGAGTTACATACTCGTCGTAGTCTCCAGTAAAAGAGCGCTGATACAAAAGTGGCAGCATTACGTTTTGGTAGACCGTCTTGCCTGGGAGGAGATGAAAGGACTGAAAGATAAAACTGATTTTGGTGGAGCGAAGTTCAGCTAATTCATCTTCGGTAAAGTGACTGATATTTTTGCCTTCAAAAAAGTAGTTGCCGCTAGTGGCTATATCGAGTCCGCCGATAATATTCATGAGGGTAGATTTTCCTGAGCCAGATGGGCCAAGGATGGCAATCATGTCTCCCTCAAAGATGGTTAGTGAGACATCATGTAGGACTGGTACTTCAAGGCCGCCGGCCAGGAAAAAGCTTTTGTGAATATGCTCTAAAGCAACCACCGCATTTGGGGTAGAGGTAGACATATGTGGCTATTCACTAGGGGTAGGAGCGTCAGCTGGTGGCTCTTGTGCGGCGTTGCGACCAGGACCAAAGCCAGCCTGTCCGACCACTGATTCAGTTGCCGTATCGGTCTTTGAGGTAGTTACAAGCATGTCGCCTTCATCAACCCCACTAACAATTTCGGTGTAGTACTGCCCAACAATACCAAGCTTCACTTCGACCATGTAGGTAGTGATAGGAGTCGTATCGGTACGGACAATACCCATGCGGGCTACTTGAGCAGATTGTTCTTCAGTTAAGCTGTCGACCATCGTCACTTTAGGAACGCCTTGTTCGTAAGTGATGGCAGAGGTTGGTACACGGAGTGCATCAGGGTTTTCTTTTTCTACCACTTCAATATCAGCGAGCATACCTTCTCGAAGTACTAGACTGGCGGTAGTGCGGTCATAGGTCAGCTTGGCACGGACTTCATATTGAGCTACACCACTTGATTCAGGTAGGGAACTGATTTCGGTAATGGTGGCTTCAAAGACCGGTTGTTCACTAAACGAAGTAACAGTGACTTTTACCTTTTGACCAACTTTAACTTTGGCGATGTCGGTAGCACTAAGTGAGAAAGTGGTAAGGAACTCATCGGAGATCAGGGTGCCGAGATTGATGGTGTCACTTTCACCGCCGGTTGGTGTAGCACCAGCAACGACGTTTTCCATTCCTTCAACAGTGCCAGAGAAGGGAGCTACGATGTCTCGCTCTTGGACGATGTCATAGTTTTGGGAGAGGCGCTGCTGCGCTTCTTGTAGACTCGCTTCAGCTTGCTGTACTCCTAGGTCACGGTAAGTAGTAGTGTCGGTACGCTTGAGGGTGGCGAGTTCGGTTGTGGCGTTTTCTCTACTTACTTGCGCGTCGCGTATAGTTTTTTCTAGATTAGTGACAGTGGTTTGGTAATCAGTTTTTGTTTCTTGGTAAGTGGCAATTGTGTCGTTTGGAATATCAATTACCCATTTGTCTCCAGACTTACTGGTCTCTGGGAAAGTAATTTTGAGTCCGCGAGTACCAAGGTCTATCGCCTTGCCAAAAATAATCGTGTCGACTTTATTCTCTAGACCACTGACGCGGAAAGAGTAGCCAGAGCTGCCGCCTGAGGCATAGACATCGACTGTATAGGTGCCTTCAACTTCACTCACATAACGACCAGAGAGGGTGGGGTAGCTACGGTCGGACTGCTCAGTGTATCTGTCTGCCGTAGGCTCAACCTCAAGGTTGGTATTTAGAAAATCTATATACGCTTCTTTTAGGTCGGTGGTAGCATCGGTAATAGTTTTCTGAAAACCAATAATTTGGTTTTCTAAGGTACGGATTTGTGTGTTTGGGTCAGTAGAGCTTTTTTGTTCAGTTTCAAGATTGAGAGCAGCTTCGGCGACCGCTACCTGTGCAGAACGGGTGTCTACATAGGCGTCACTTTTATCAAAAGAAAACATTACGTCACCAGCTTCAACATGACTGCCGTTTGTAACATTGACGGTGTCGATGCGGCTTAGCTGTTTGTACACGTCTATGTCCAGTTTTTGGGCGGCGATAATCTCGCCAGTGGTTTCAATTCCCGACGTTACTTCACCACGATCAACTGTACTTACTACGTAAAAAGAGGCCGCCGCTTCCTCGGAGCCAGAGGTGTTATTTAAATAAAAGTAGGATCCCCCAGCAAAAATCAGTAAAGCGAGCAGGTGCCAGCGGTAGGTTTTGAGGGCGGTAAAAAAGGTGGTCATGATGAAAATTAAGCTTATATGCTTATTTATACGCATGATTTTGTAATTTAGTGCGAAAAGAGGGGGGAAAACACAAAAGGCCAGGTGCTGTGCACTTGGCCTTTTGGGTTATGTATCAGGACTAATTAGTCGCGATCTTCGTCCTCATCTTCATTATCCTCCTCATCTTCGCGATCTTCATCTTCATCTTCCTCATCTTCTTCGTCATCATCTTCCTCATCTTCGCGATCTTCGTCACGGTCGTCCTCGTCCTCGTCTTCATCTTCGTCTCGACCAATTCTAACTTCGCCATTAAGACTGGTGTCGATTAAAGCAGAGTTGAGTAAAACACTGGCTGTTGCATCATCAGAATCGTCAGGGCGACTAGCTCTAGTTTCAATCTCAAAATCAAGTGCTGCCTCAACTGTTGCACTGGCTACTCCAAAGCGTCGTACAATTTCTGCAACTACTCCCGCTCTGGTATCAGCACTAGTTTCAAACACAGTCTTTCGTCCATTTATCTCTACTTCTACGATAGTAGTGTCGATAAAGACATCTGCTTCAGCTTCAAAGTTGCTGTTGTCGTCTCGGTCATCGCTATCTCGATCGTCATCACGATCGTCTGAATCATCATCGTCTTCAAATAGGTCATCCCAATCACCCTTAGTATCGATGCGAATTTCTCCGTCCTTTTCTCGGACGCGAATTCGGTCATTACCGTCTCGGATTTCTACACGGCTATCGTCATCATCAGTACGGACCTCTACCCAAGTATTGGTATCTTTGATACGTAAACGGTCGTTATCTAGTTTTACTGGTACGCCGTCAATTAAATGTGAAAGTTCTTCAAGGAGGTCTTCACGCTCATCATCTCCGAATGAACCATTGAGTACGTAGCCAAGGGTAATGGCTACAGCGTCATTTACACGGACTTCATTTTCTTGTGAGATAGTTAATGTATCTCGCTCATCGTCGCGACTGGCACGGTCTTCAATTTCAAAATCAAGCTCTGCTTCTACTGTAGCTGTTGGTACTCCATAACGGGTACTGATTTCAGCCACAATCGCCTCGCGAGTCTTGGCATTTGAGGCGAATACTGTTTTGCGGTCATTAATCTCAACTTTAACAATTGTGACATCGGCAAAAACATCAGCCTCGGCTTCAAAACTACTAGTGGTACTAGCAGAAGTGGTAGCAGCAGCACTCTTGTTTACTGATTCTTCAAGAATTGAACTCAGTTCAATGAGACGCTCTGCAGCAAACTGTGCCTCGAGCCTAGTTTTAGAGTCGTCACTAGCTAGAGCCAAGCGAACGTCTTCCACGGTTTGATCTATTAAAAAGAGGGTGTCTCCTGGACGAGCGTCGTTTGAAGCGGCAACCACACCTGTGGTGCTCAGCATCAAGATTAGGGCTAATGCTATTGGGGCCATATGTTTTTTGGTATTAAAGAATGATAAATATGGTGATGGAATTGGGGTAGGGGCAGTAGACAGTTTGCCCTCAAGCGCGCGCCACAAATCCTCCTTCTCTGTCGTCGAGAGTGCGGGAGCGCTCTTATGAAGAGCATCAACGATTTTTTGTTCTTCATTCATAGTGTTAGAGAGAAGTTAAAGTGGCTGCTAAAGTCTTGAGTGCACGGTGGTGTCTTACTCGTACCGCCGACTCGGTCATATTAAGGAGTGAGGCAATTTCAGGGAAAGTGTATCTAGACCAATGGTGCAATACAACTATTTCACGGGTCTCTGGTTCTAGGGTTTGAAGAGATCTTGCAACCAGGTCCTCTTCCTCAGTCTGGGTAGGAGGGGCAGCAAGGGTATCTTCTTCAAGCACTGTCTCAGAAACTTGTTTCACCTTTGACTCGCTATAGTGTTTGGCTAGTTTGCGTTTTGTGATAAGGAAAACGAAGCTATAAAACTGCGCGTCAGTGGTGTATGTGAAGGTTGGTAGTGCAGAGTGAAGGTCTATAAATACATCTTGCACAATATCGGTAGCCACTTCTCGCGTGTTTACTCGATACTGCACATACGAATAGAGTTTATCTACAAGGAGGTCGTAGATGGCACGAAATTGCTCAGGTTGCCCTGTCTTTTGTGCTGTCAGCAACGTTTGTAAATCAACGTT
>Ga0209542_10013833_pt1 | contig 13821 bp, 17 predicted proteins | sample RifCSPhighO2_01_FD_184028 | JGI IMG/M metagenome (GOLD analysis project Ga0209542, IMG submission 184028) | Soil microbial communities from Rifle, Colorado - Rifle CSP2_plank highO2_0.1 (SPAdes) (version 2) | ecosystem: Environmental > Terrestrial > Deep subsurface > Rock core/Sediment ...
AACGCATCAATTAATTTTAATTGATTAGAAATAAGCTTATTTTTATCTTTTCTTTTTGGCACATCAGCATTCACCATGTCTATAATAATTAGAGATTTCATATTACTTTTTGTATCCCCATTTATAATTAAACATATTGGTTCTTATGTCCCCAAAAACAACCCTATAAACCCCACTAAATAAATACTTAAAAGTTAATTTAAATCTCCCTTCTACTTCAAACCGTCTAACAGATAAAAACACTTTTACTTTACTTAAAATCTTCACTTTAGCTTTTAATTTTCTAGCAGTTTTAGCAAAAGCATGTTCCTCCCCTAATTTTATTGTAGAATCAAATCCCTTAATTTTATCAAACATTTCTCTAGTACAAAGCAAAAATCCCCCATTTAAATGAGGTATAAACGGAAACAATATAGACACTAATATAAAATAAAGCCAATGCAAAAATCCATCAAAAATATTGCCCCCATAAGGATAAAATCTTGCTCCAGCAACATCTAAACCTTTTTCTTTGAACAGTTTAATAGCTGTATCTAAAGAATTCTCACTTAAAACAGAGTCTGCATCTATAAAAAGCAAATATTTACCTTGTGCAATCTTAGCACCATTGTTCCTAGCAATTCCTGGTCTTCCGCCTTTAACGATTTTACATTTATAATTTCTAGCAACTCTTAAAGTGCTGTCACTACTCTTATTGTCACTAACAATTATTTCATAATCTTTATAGTCTTGAGCCAAAATACTATTAAGAAGTGTTCCTAGATATTTACCTTCATTAAAGGTTGGGATTATAATACTGAGCTCTGGCATTAGTAAACAAAATAGAATTCTAATTTAAAAAGATTTTTATTATAGGAGTATCAAGTATTTTCTATGAAATTTAACTCAAGGCAGATTATTAAACTTCTAGCTGCCTATTCTTCAATAATAATAATCATTGTTAGTATATTAGTTCTAAATGGTTATGACATAAACCCAAAACCAGTAATTAAGATGGCTTTAGGCTTAATATTACTATGGATTATTTTACTAGGCTCTATGATGTACTTTTTTAGAGATAAAATAAGCAACATCATTAAAAAAATACCGATTAATTGGCAAATCAAATTTATTGTATTTGCAACTATGCTTGCATTACTTGAAGAAGCAATCGCTGTTTTAATGACTAACTTTGCAGGATTTTTTGGTTCAGAAGTAGGTATTGCATATATCACAGCATCTACGAATTATCTTCATACTGTAATTTTCCATAGTGTAATCGTTTTCTTAGGCATGTTTATTGCTTGGTCTTATTTACTATCCAAATATGATTTTAGTGTAAATGCTGTTTTTCTTCTTTTCGGATTAACAGGGAGTTTAGCTGAAGCAAGTATTAATCCAAACAATTTTTTTGCAGGATTCTGGTTTTTTGTGTATGGTCTAATGGTTTATCTTCCCACTTATTCACTTCCAAAGAGAAAAACAAGGAAGCCACTAATTAGACATTATATATTTGCAATTGTCTTAACAATAATAGTTAGTATCGCTTTCAAAGTAATAGCTGAATTGATAAGGCTTAAATTAGGGATTATTTTCTTCACAGATTGAGCATCCATATAAAAAAAATACAAAAAAAATTTAAAAGGAATAAAAATAAATTTATTCTGTATCTTTAATTCCTTCATCAGTAACAATAAATATTGCTTCTGCTTCAGGTAAGGCAGGAGCATCTACAAGTTTAGCAACCCTAGTTCCTTTCTTACCTCTTCTTAAGTAAAGTCTATATGTAGATGCATGGTGTAATACATGTCCACCAATAGCTTCCGTAGGATCTCCAAAAAACACATCAGGCCTAGCCATTACTTGATTAGTAATGTAAATAGCAATATTGTATGTATTCCCCAATTTTAATAGCGCATGTATATGTTTGTTAATTTTCTGTTGTCTATCTGCTAATGTTCCTCTTCCCACATATTCACTTCTAAAATGACTAGTTAAAGAATCTACAATAACAAGTTTTACATTTAATCCTTGTTTAATTAACTCCTCAATTTTATCCACTAATAACATTTGATGATCACTGTTAAACGCTCTTACTCCTCTAAAGTTCTTTAATGCTAACTCTGGATCTAAACCTTTAGCAATAGCTAATTTTTGGATGAATTCTGGCCTTAGTGTTCCTTCACTATCGATCCAAACAACAGCACCATCAGCCCCACCTTGTTCTTTCGGAAGTTGAACATTAACCGCTAATTGATGTGCTAAAGAAGTTTTTCCGCTACCATAACTTCCATAAACCTCTGTTACAGCTCCTGTTTCTACCCCACCACCAATAATATTATCTAAATTCTTACTACTAGTGGTTATCTTAACAACAGCTTCCCTTTTCTTAAGAAGTTCTTCACCACTTTCAAAACCCATATCTAATTTGTCCCTAGCTGTGTTAATAATTTTTCTTGCAGCAGCTTCTGTAACTCCCGCAGTGTTAACTAATTCACCAGGACTAGCTACAGCAATACTAAGCATAGTATCAAAGCCACTTGAAATTAATTTCTCTGCTGTAGCTGCTCCAACTCCAGGTAAATCTTGAATTGTAAATTCTTTTGTTTCATTCTTGGCCATATTCTCACTCTTCCTTTTCTTCTTCTAAGTATAATTCATCTTGTATTTTATTTAATATAGTTATTAATCTTCCAAGGTCATTTCTTCTTAAATTGTTTATCACATCACTTCTCCACACATCTTCTCCTTTTTTCTTCCAATTTCTTGACAAACTAAATGTTTTAAACCCTAAAACAGAGCCATCTACTTCTCTTTCGTTATACCAAATAGCCCCTTGTATATTACCACTTCTCCATTTTCTTATTGGTCTATTATCTCCCATTTTAACTCCTCCATTGCTTTCGCATCTTGTTTCAAACCTTACAGAAAAAGTCTTTACAGAAGAAAACCTCTTCCTTTCGGATCTTTTTCAATGAGGTAATTTGTGCCCTAATCTTTCAAGGACAAACTAATTAAGCTAAAAAGATATATAAATCTTATGAGTGCACTTGTCCAGTGTCCAGTGAAATAGATAGATAGATAGATATATATATAATGTATTTCTCCATTCTATGAAATTTTTTCCAATAGCATTTTTTACATTATTACTCCTGATTTCTGCATGTGAAAATGCTCAGATTGATACTTCAAATATTTCTGAAGGGGATATAGATAAAGTAATTAGATGTGATCCCCCTTATATTAGATATGCCACAGGTTGTTGTTTAGATCAGAACTCAAATAATATTTGTGACAAAGATGAGAAAACACAGGATGAATCAGAACAAGAAGATGACAATGAAAATAGAGGGATAGAACTAATTGTTGGAGAGGCAATAATAGTCGAAGGTAGAACAATAAGCTTAGTTTCTGTGGCGTCAAACAATGCTACAAGATTTAGTGTAAATGGAGTAAATGAAGTTATAGAAGAAGGCAAAAAAGTAGTTATAAACGGTGTGGAAATTACGGTCCTAAAAATAAAATATATTTCAAATTCACAACTTAGGTCAGTCAAGATTGAGGCAAAAGTAGTAGGCAAGTCTGAAGAACCTTCTGAAGATCTTCCAGAATATTATGAAAATAAATTAAAAGCAGGGGAATCTATAATTATTGAGGGTAGAACTGTAAGTTTAGATGCAGTTTCTAATAACAATGCTTCAAGAGTGGCAGTTAATGGACAAAGTGGTATAGTTAAACTTAATCAAAAGACAACAATAAATGGTCTTGAAATCGAATCTATACAAGTACATAATGAGCCAGGAACTACTGGTGACGAATCAACTTTAAGAATTAAGGTTATAGGACCATCACAATCATATCCAATCTACCCAGATTTGCCAGAAGTATTCACTATGAAAGAAGGCGAATCAGTAACTGTGGAAGGAATGACTATTTCTATTGTAGACATAGGTTCTAATGGAGTTGCTTCAATAGCTGTTGACAATGAAGCATATACTCTTACTGAAGGACAGACTATTTTTGTTGACGTTTTAGAAATAAAAGCAAACGAAATTAAGACTGATGGAGAATATTCAATCACCCTTATAGTTGACTAAATACTTTATTTCATTTAGATGATCGTTAACAAATAAAAAGAAATTTAAAAAGAATTTAGAAACTAAAAAGTCGCTACATTATGTTTATTCTCTCTTTCTTCTAGCACCAGCTTTTCTTCTTGCAGCCATTTGAATCTCACCCTTTTATAGTTGAATAAAAATAACATGTAGTTATAACTTAAATACTTTTCTAATATATAGCATATACTTCAATTTTCTCCTAAACAAAAATAGAAATTTTAGAATTTGGAGTCTATTTCTTTCAAGATGTCATCTGCAAGGTCTTGAGCATTTAATTCACTAATCTCTTGTGCCATAAACTCAACTCTGTCAAACATAGCATTTCTATTTACTCTACCATTAATCCTATACTGTTTTCCTAACATATCATTTCTAATCCCTTCAAACTCAGCAGGATTATCTTTGTACTTAATAGGGTTTTCTCCGATAAGTTTAGTAACTAAATCTCTAAATAAAACAACCCTTACATTATCGCTACCATCATCTAAGAAGATATTTATTATAGGTACATCTACAGGAGTAACTTGACCATGTAAACTACACTTAAAGAAAGTTCCATCCATCTCAACTTTCTTGCCACAGCTAGAACAAGAGTTATAAAATCTTGGTTCAAAAACCTGCACCAAAGTCCCAGCTATTTCAACAGCATCATTATCCTTAAGATCCACAATTTTCTTCTTAAGGAAGCTTTTTTTCATCATTACAGGCTCTCCAACTTCAACCCCTTCAGGATTTAAAGAAATAACCCCCCTACTTCCAATATGTAATTCTGGGAATACATCAGTACCTCTAGAGTACGCATTCTTCACTCTTAATATTTCCCCTGATTTAATTTCGCCCTTTTCAACTAAAGCGATATATTTTTCATCCCATAAAACTAATCTCACAATCCCAGTCTCATCCCCAACAACAATATTAACTACCCTACCTTCTCTTTTTTCAGTCTTAAAACTTCTAACATCCCCAACGCTAACTACCTTAACATCAACATTAACAAAATTCATTCCAGGTAAAACATTGGAAACTTTAAATTTCCTGTTAGACAAACTATCATCAAATACTTTTACTCTTAACTCATTAGCCACTATATGAATTGCCCCTTCTTTGCTTATTAGATCGCCATATTGTTCTAACTTTTTATTTACATATATTTCAATCTCTTGTTCACTTATACCTTTCTCTTCTTTGATTTTCTTGACTATTTCTTCATAACTAATGCCATACATTATATTTCACCTAAATAAGGGGTTTGTCTCAAAATTCAAGCCAAACCTCAAGACTAGTTTTTCATCATATAAACCAAATCTATGTTCAGTATCAACTTCTATAATAAATAATTTTCCATTGTCTTGTACAATAATCCCTTCAGTTTTTTTATCTTCCCAACAGTTTTTATCACTTTTACAGGATAAATATATCTCTTTTAGCTTATTATTGGCATCTAAAAAAACCTCTTTTATGTTAAAATCTAATTTAACCTTAAATGAAGGTTCTACACTATAAGTAATATTACTCCTATTTAATATCAATAGTTCTTTACTTCTACCAATAACCCCATAATCACTAAATTCCGAAGTATATGCTAATTTACTAATACCCATTTTATCATAAGAAGCAGTATAATCTAATAAATAATTATTAAATATACTATTAAAGTTATTGTTAAATAAATCCCCCTCAAAAAAGCAAGTTTGTTCTCCTAACACCAATATTATATAATTATCTTTCTTCCCACAATTAGTCTTAAAGTCTAAATTAATATTCCTTAAAGTTTTATACACACTGTAATCAGCAGACTTATCAATAAAAAATAAAGCTTTCTCAGTTTCTTGGTACGCAGAAAAAATATTAGAAGCAGTACCACCAATATGAACATAATTTGAGGTTTTATCAGAAATAATAAATAAATAAGAAGTAAAACCTATAAATATTAGCATGAATACAACTAATGGAATTGTAAAAAACCCTTTATTATTGATCATATTAACTTCATAAATACCCCGGATACATAATTATTGATATTATTTTGTTATTGTCACTTGGAATGGTTGCATTAATAAATAATTCTTTATGGCTTCTAGGTATGTCCCCTCTAGTTGGACTTTCAACTAAATTTAGTAATATTTTATCTTCATTTTTAATTATTATTCTCCAACCCCATTCACCATAAGGCTTTGCCTTGCTTAAAATATTTTTAGTGGTGTCCTTAAGTTTCTTATTATAATCTTCATTACCAAAACTCATAACAATTAGATCTGCCATATTCACAGATTCCACAACTTTATCATTATTTAAATCAACTTCAACATCAGTTCTTAAATAATTTAATAATAAAATCTCTGCAGGAACAATTACATTATCAACATTTGACTTATTTGCATTAACAGTTCCAGCTAAATACATCAACAGTAAGAAGATAACAAGTAATATAGCTAAGGTAATAAACCCATATGGGTCAAGCATTAATGATTCTAAGCCTTTCTTATTCATGTTTTAATATTACTGTACTAGACACAATGCCTCCTTTTTTAATGCCTTCATTAAAATAAAGTACATAAACTGGATCAAGCTTAACACAATCAAAATTCTTTGTGGGTATATCACATAAATCAACTGAAATGTCACTTAGTTTAGCTTCCTTTACGATATTTCCAGTAAAATCTTTGAGTATAAAATTCAATCCAACTAGGGTATCTTTAACAGCATAACATTTATTTAAATTTTCCTCCGTAAATTTACCTAAATCAATAATCCCTGGGTATGTTCTTAATCCATCATTATATGCAGCACAATTCTTAGAGTATAATAATCTCATAAATAAGGTTTGACTCTCACTTTTCTTAGCATCTATGTCTCGAGAATAGAACATTAAAACACCTATAAGAATTACAAACACTACAAAATACAATGTAATAAGTTTTGGAATAGCCTGAATATCCTCAATAGATAAAGTAAATGCCCCTTTTTTCATCAAACTTAAATACTTTTGATGATTTATATTTCTTTCTCTGTCTTATAAACAAAAATTAGGAATCAGCTTCCTTTACTCTTTCTCCAGTATCCTTCCTAATAATATCAAAATACTGAATACTATCGCATTCTTTAGCAGCAGTTTCTGGACCCATAACATCCACCCACTCCCTTTCTTTTAATGCTAATGCCCCAAAAATATATGTTTTAACACTTCTAAAATCAGCATATTTCACAGCCATAAAGTTAACTAATAAACTATCTGAAGTAACAACTTCATCATCTATTTTATCTATTGTAAAATAATCATCCTGTCCTGTAAAAAATTGTGAATAAGAGATATTCCCATTAGGTATATTTGCATTATTAAGGTGCTTAACAATTTCCTCTTTAATTTTAATAGGGGATACCTTCTTAGAAGGGTGATTTTTAAATTCAACTACATTGCAAACAAAGCATTGTGGCCCTCTAGTCTCAATTATTTCCTTTTCCAATAATGTTATCTTCCCAGCCCCATATTGCCAATAACACCAATACATCTGTTCAGCTATAAACCTCTTTAATACATCTACTTCACTACTTTCAATTGTATTCTTAAAAGTTTTACATTCTAAATCAATAAAGCTACCTTTAACTGGGATATTTGTACTAGCCCTTAATAGAACACTTTCCCTGCAAGCATTTCTTTCTGCAATACCCTCACCAGTGTCTTTAACTTTAATCATAACAAAAATAATTACTGCTGCAAAAGCCAATACCCCAATAGCGGCAGTTAATTCCTCAATGGTAATCCCTGCTTTCTTGTTTCTGTTAGTAGAGTGCATTTTGAATTATTCTCCATACAGATCTTCCAAAAATCCACATAAAGAGGAGAGCTAATAAAAATATAACAATCTTGGCCCATGTATCCATCCCTTTCTTATTCATAAGGTTCACTAACGCTTACTAGTATATTATCTTTTTTAAAAATTACATTATTTTGCATTTTAGGATTACCTTTAAAATCTAAATTGCCATCATTAACACAATTAAATCTAGAGCCTACTTTAATGAGTTTATCACCATCAGAAAAAAACGTGCATTTATTGTCTAGACTCAAAACAAAGCCTTGAATGTCCTCTCTCACATTTATCACCCCAGGACTGCTAACAACACTATTAAACGTGAAAGCCAAGTCCATAGTTTTTGCTTTCTCTTTAAATAAACTATCATCAGATGCTTTACTCACAAACATTAAAAGTGCTGCAAATGATATAGCAGCGATTATCCAATAATAATTATATAATATCTCCCTTACGTCCATCTAATTCCCACCCATTTCATTATAACATTATTTATCACTAGGACCACCCCTCTCACTATTACCTTCATTAGGAGTATATATTTTAATATAAATTTCTTTGTTCTGCTTTTCAACATTTAAGTTTAGTGCCACTTTAGCCCCACCAGTCCCCATGGCCAATTGATTTGGGTCTTTAAACTCAGGCCTGTCACTTACTTCTTTAAAATCATCAACCTCAGAAAAACCAACGCACTTATTCTTACATTGTAAACTCCCACCAATATTTTCATTACATAAGCATAAACAACTATTTTGCCCGCATTCTTTAGGTTTTTCAACTACATTACTTCCATACTTACTAAATCCAACTAAAGCACATCCTCCTGGAAAAACAAATAATTGTTGTCTATTAATGCCATCAATAATAACCTCATTAACTTTATCAGCTAATAAATCTAAGGAGGGTTCTGCACTTTTGCATTTGTCCTTATTCATAAATGGGCTTAGGGTTATCCATATTATAAAAGAAAAAAACAATATTCCTGCAATACCTACCCCAATACCTACCAAAGACTCCAAAGTTAGCTTAAGTGCACCTTTATTATTAATCAATTTTAACATCTTTTAATCCACTGCTTCCTTCTGCCAATTTTTTAATAGCTTCAAATATAGCACTTAATTGATCCCAATAAACAATAACTAATATTACAAATACAAGTAATATAATTAAAGCTATAACAATAGTATTCAAAGGAAGTTCTTGTCCTTTTCTTTGTGACATTTTAAAAAAGAAATTAAGGAGCACTACTACAATCTATGCTCGAACAAGTACTAATTTCATTACACCTCTTTAATTCCCCAGGATCAATCTTTCCATTGCTATTCAAATCAACTTTTCTGTCAACAGTACAATACTCATTCCACAAATCTTGCTTCGAAGACTCCCCACTTATTATGCTATAACTGCTGCAAAAACCATCACAATTAGATTTAATAATCCCAATATCAATAGCTTTTCCTTGGAATATTTGCTTAATTTTATTTGTAATATCACTAAACCCAACACTAAAGAATAAAGCAACAAAAAGTAAAACCAAAATAACTAATATTGCTATAATTATAACATTCATAGATAATTCAATACCTTTTTTGTTTCTATGAACCATATCAACTACACTTAAATTTGAGTATTTAAGCCTTTTGGTTTGTTACTATGTAATTTTACAAACATTTGCATTTAGTAAGATGTCTACCTCTTCTTTATTTCCACCAAACCAAAAGAAAGACTTGCTGTAAATTTTATTTGTGACTATGCATAAATCACCGTTATAAAATTTAAAAATTGACAAGGCTTCTTCTTTGATCTCCTTGTTGTTCAAGTTATAGGACAAAATAACTTTATCTGGTTTATCAAAAGAAAAATTAAAATCTGAGTCTACAAATGACCCATATAAAAGTTTATTTTTATAATTTACTAAACAATTTCCACCATAACTCAAAGTTCTTTCAGCAATGATTTCATTATTTTTCTTTACTAAGTAAGCTCTTTTTCCGCCTTTTTCAATAACAAAATTATAAGATTTTGGGAATCTTCTTATTTCATTAGTGCATTTACAATCTCCCTTAGTATTACTACACTTTTCAATGTTATTTATAAACTCATCAAAACTCTTCTTAACTTCATTTATTTCTATTTTATCATCCTCTTCAATCTTAAAAAGTTCCTTAACCCATGGCAGCAAAAATGCATAGATTAACCCACCACCAATAAGAAGTATGAAGAGCACAACCAGCGCAGCTTTTGGAACTTGCTCTAATGTCCAACTACTTGCCATCTATGCACCAGCCCCAATTCTTGAAATCATGTCTAATATTTTATCTTTAAACAACCACACAACTAATAGTATAAACAACAAAAATATCAGAGCTACTAACGCAATTCCCATTTCATCCCAAGTTATTTCACCTTTTTTCATTTGACTTATAAGCTATGAACTAATTTTTAAATGTTATTAAGTGGCTATCCCTTGCATAATAACTATAACAAGAGCATTAAAAACTAAAATAAACAAAAATGCAATTAGTGAATATAATAAGGTTCCAGTAAACATATTCCTACCAATTAAATGTTCCCCACCAATTTTATCAGGTCCATTTTCAATGCCATTAGATAACACACTTAAAATAAAAATAATCTCGACAATATAAACCCCAATTATTATTTGAAAAAAATAACTAGGAATTACTTCTTTAATATTAATAAGAACTCCAAACACTTCTGAACCACCAGTACTAAATAGTTCTTGATCTGAGCTAGAATTTGCAAACAAATCACCTAACCTCCCAATAATGCTTACCATTAATGACGCCATACCTACAACAATTCCTGCAATTATCGGGGCTAAAAAATTAGTCATACTTTTCATACTAGATATTATTTCACCAAGAAGATCTTTTAGCCTTTCATTTATGTTGTGAACTTGATTTACATAATTGCTTATGCTAATTAAACTATTAGAAACAACATAAGGTCCCTTCTTTGCGCTTTCAACAAGAACTTCCATAGAGCTCTCAACTAAAGGGCTTGGATAATTTAAAATAGCTCCATTATCTAAATTGAATATTGCTTGCTCCATACTCATTCCCAAAGTATTAATGTTATTGCTAACTGTATTAAAGAAATTACCAGTTGGAGTACCCCTCATATTCTCAGCCACTTTATCAAAAGCTAACTCTGCAGGTATTCCATCCCCGATCCTGTTACCTAACTGAAATAAACTCCCAGAGAATTCAGCTTCTAATTTTGCGGTCTCATTCCTAATTTTTATTAAATCTTTAGTTTTTTGTCTGTAATATATGCCCACTCCAAATGCCAAACCAATTGGGACTAATAGACTAATTAGTACTGCACCAACCCCATAAGGACCGAAGCACACATCACCTTCACATTTATAGTCTAATAAACTACCAAAAGGTCCGAAATTAATATCAAAGTCAGGAGAAAGCCAATGCATTATCAATGGAGATAGCCCAAAAAATATAATTACAATTCCTATGGAAGCAGCAAAGGCAATTCCTCCTTTACTCATCTTAAATCCAAGTGAGCTCTCTCCATACCCTGTTGGCCTTTTATTCAGTAAATTAACTCCAATAACAAAAATCACCAAAGGTAACAGGATATCATAAATAACAAAAAGATGGCCCCATTTTATTGCCCCACCCAAGAAACTTCCTACCAGGGGGAACATAATCAGACTTAATATCGAAAGCACAACTCCCAACATGTGTAATATTTGAATTGGATTCTTCAATCCATGAGCATAGTGTAACATTCTTTCATACGTTCCATTCAAAATTACATCTAATGCCTTATCAAGTAAGGTCAATCTCCTGTCTTCATTGGGCTCATATAAACTACTAACTATCAAATGGAATGAATTAACAAACTCTAAATTATGTTCTCTCCAACCTTCTAAATAATTATCAAGGCTTTCTTTAATGTTTGTAAATTTTTCAGTTTCAACATCCCAAAAAATCTTTCTTAAGTCTAAACTTAGTGGATCTTGAATATGGCTAGCCGCAAACTTAATTGCGTGTTCTAAGTTACTAGTATGCCTCATATACATAACCATATATAAAACACATAATACCATTTGATTACTTGCTTTTAGTCTATAAGTAGCCGCAATTCTATGTGGTAGATTAGTGATAGGTTTAACAGAAATTAATCCCACAAGTACAATAATCAATGGGGCAAACAAATATGAATAAATCTCTTCTTTGGGGATATCATTAGTAAAAAAAATAAATATGGTGTAAAGAACCGCAATCAATACAATTATAGCCCCAGATAATGCTCCAAAGCTTGCCGCACCAATTGGGGTTATATTTAAATGAGTAAATTTAATGCTATTGTCTAGTTTTTTGTAATCCAAATCTTTAGGTCTAACCCTGAGAACACTTTCAAAAATGTTACATAACTTTTCATATAAACTTAATCCTTTTGATAAATATTGTTCTCTAAAAATATTATACTCTTTGGAAAAATCTGGATCTACGTCTTCTTCATATTTAAGAGACTTTTTTAATTTAGTTTTATATTTCTCTAGTATTTCTTTAATATCTTTATCTTGTAAAGGCATAATTTACCTCTTTTTCATTTCCTTTTTAAACCACTCATTCCATTCAAAAAATATTTTCTTAGGATCAGTATAACCAAATTTCTCATATATATAACTACTAGCTTTGTGAAATTCATCATTGCTTTTAACTACAAAGTCAGATTCGAGTAAATCTTCTCTTTTAGATAAAATTGCCGTGTCTAACAATTCTTGTTTAATTTTAGCTCTTAACATTATATTTTCCCAAACTGATTCCCAATCACCACTCCACTCTTTAACACTGCCAGAAATTGCCTTGATAATTTCAGAGTCTCCATTAATCATATTATCTGTTAATTCTAATTTATCAGTAATTGGATTATATTTCATTAAATCAACAAATGCGCCTTCCTTTAATGGATCTTCATCCCATTCCTTCCTAACTTCAGTAATGCTAACTATTCTCCTTTTTTTATGTAAACCATCAGCACTTTTAATAGGATTTGCAATAACAATAATATCAGTTGCTTTGAAACTTGTTTTTGGGACCCCTAAATCATTAACTACTCTATCAAATAAACCATAAGGACTATCAGCATGAATTGTTCCAGCAACAACATTTGCCAAAGCTCCAACTCTCATAGCCTCATATAATGCTAATGCTTCTTTACTCCTAACCTCACCAACTATTAAACTTGAATCCCCCATTCTTAAGCTAGTTCTTATCCCTTCATCAGCAGCTAATTCTGTTCCACCTGCAGCCATTAATGCTGCTCTAACCTTTAGGGGTTGAATATTATAACCTAAATCTCTTAAGGCCTTTACAGGAAGTTCTAACGTATCCTCAACAGTAATTATCCGATACTTTCTCATAATCTCAATGATAATAGAAGTTAAGAAACTAGTCTTACCAGATCCTCTTGTCCCAGCAACTAATATGCTTCTAGACCCATCAATTAGAAAACTCAATAAACCTGCCCCAACATCATTAATCATCCCATTTTTCATAAATAATGGCAAGGTCCAAGGTTTTTCTCTGTGTCTTCTAAAACTATACCCTAATCCTAATGGGTTCAAAGGATTTGAAACTATTGCAACTCTTGCTCTTGCTCCAGGAACAACTAAATCAGTATCTAATACTGGATTTGCCTCATCTAAAGGCCTCCCGCTTATAATCCTAAATTTAGTAGCCCAACTTTCACTGTCTTCTTTACTTGGAATTATATTAGTAACACATTCTTCGTAATCTTGATGCACAATAAATATAGGGGTTTCTCCAATAGGGCCATTTACATTAATATCTTGAATCTTTTCATCTCTTAAAAGAACCTCAATTAAACCAAAACCTATAGTATACCTAACTAAAATTCTT
>Ga0209542_10013834_pt1 | contig 13821 bp, 8 predicted proteins | sample RifCSPhighO2_01_FD_184028 | JGI IMG/M metagenome (GOLD analysis project Ga0209542, IMG submission 184028) | Soil microbial communities from Rifle, Colorado - Rifle CSP2_plank highO2_0.1 (SPAdes) (version 2) | ecosystem: Environmental > Terrestrial > Deep subsurface > Rock core/Sediment ...
AGTATTTCATATCTTATTTCTCCAGTGCCTTAAGTGCGGCTATCAGGTGGGCGATGCGGTTCTTGTCGGGCATTTGATAGCTTCCCCACCGCTCTTGTGCAAGACCGCCCCGCTTTTTGAATTCTGCCGTCATTTGAGTACCGAATTGTGCCCATTGTATCCCTCCGTCGCGTAGTAATGTCCTGTTGAGTTCGGGGATAACGACGTCGTTCACGAGCATAGTGCCTACTCCCCGTGTTGCCATGACTTGCGCGCTCGGTGCTTTCGCAAGTACGTCGCTGATATTCTTTGCCCCGCCGCACGAACCGAGATTCACCATCACCACGTCAGGCGTCAGCACCCTGATCATTTTACCGGCATGGTAACTGTGTCCGCGAAGAGTGGCGATCTGCGGCTTCTGGTTCTTTACGAGATCGCCCCCTACCTTTGCCACGGTTTCATCGGTCCTATCGGGCTTGATCGCATACATCACCACCTCGCGCTTCGTTCTATTATCAGCCTGCCGTATCACAATATAATCACTCTCGTCTTTCACCTCATACCCCCGGTTGAGTGTAACGCGCTGAACGGCGCCGTCCTTATTCCATTCAACGGCTCCACCAAGACTTGTGATGAAATTCTTGAACGAATGGTGGCCATCCCACGCCGCCTGCGGCTTCCCCGGTGCGCTGTCGTTATAAAAAAAGTGGACTTGGACATTGCGCTCCAAACCACCCTCTTTCCGGAACATTTGATCCTCCGAAAGTCCTTTTATCTCCGGAAAATATTTCCCGTATTCTTGTACAGAGGATTGCGCCCACTCCGGCACATCCGCCTTACCCTGAAAGTAATCGGCAATGAGCAGTCCCGCGGTGCGCGGACTCTTATCTTTTCGGTCGGCTCCTCTTTCCTGAACACTCCGCAATTGACCGAAGACGAATTCGCGTATCGGCTCGCCTTTTGTCGTGCGCAGCAAGTCGCTCAATGTAAGCGCTTGTGCATCAGAAATACCAGAAGAGGCGTCGAACAAAAACTCGCGAAGAACTGCTTGTTGGTCTTGGAGAGGACCGATGTCTGTGAGGAACGTATCTAAAATGTCGTTCTGCGAAAGCAACTCGAGGAATGTTCCAAATGTTTTGTGATCGGGACGTGCCGCACGAAAAAATGATGGCAGAGAACCATACTCGCTTTTCGCACGTGCGAGGAATGAATGATTGGCCTCCGGCCCCGTAAAACCATTACCGTTGTAGAGAAGGCGAAATGTCGAGAGGTACGCATCGGCACCGCTCCTGTGCATGACATCAAACAATACCCGCGCGTCAAAAGGCCGTATTGCTTCAAGTCGGCTATTAACGGGACCATCATGTAGCTTGTTCATTTTTAAAACTGGCGTCCTGTACGCTAAATCCTCATCATTCTTGATAATTTCCAGTACCAAGGGATTGGTGTTGGGATTACGAACAATGGCAATGTAATCTTCAAGAGACTCTGCGATGTCGAGCTTATTTTTACCTGTTTCTTTCGTAAGAAACTGGTTTATTGCTTCATATCTGTTGGTCCAGGGATCTTCAGGATTTTTGGATTGCTTGTTATTCAAAACGTCATTAAGAATGTGCATATAGGATGAGTTCTTGAGAAAGACTGGGGTGAGGATCCGTATTGTGCGCAGGGCAACCTCGTCGCCTCGATGCAACGCGTATTGCTCTTGAACGACCCGCCACGACTCCGTGTCGGCTCCCACCGCTTTCACAAAATCTATTACGCCCTCACTTCCGTATAATCGGTTTTGAGGTACGTTCTCCAGCACAGTCTCTAACCCATCCACGTGTAACGCCGGCCCAAGGTCGTGCGGTGAGTAGGAATGGATGCCGATTTTTTTTAGAAGCCCAAGATTTTTTCGAAAATTCGGATGCTTCACAACATCCGGAGATAATGCAGCAAAACTCTCCGCATTGGGTAGGTAGCCGAGCAATTTGAGGTTCAAATACGACTCAACGAAAGCCGGGTCGGCCAGCTTTCCAAACAGATCTTCTCTGCTTATTGGGACACTGTCATTTAGAATCTCGTGCATTTTGAGTCCGCTATTCATGAGCTTGGTGAGGCCAGCGGTGAAATCTGGATTTACAAAATCCTCGACCGCTATTTTCCCTCGCTTTACATCAGCGAGAATGTTACGAGGATGAACCTCCCCATTTACTGATTCAATGAAGCGAAGGAGTGTACTGACGAAATCCGGCGTCCCTTCTTCTAGGTCCACTACCGGAAGAATTTCACTGACGCTCAGTCGGATATTGCCTTCGTTAAGTTGCCGGGCAATCTCTTTCAATCTAGGCCGATCGTATGAATATTCAGGATTCTCTTTAAAATCCTCTGCCTGCAACTGAATATTGGGTATGAGGTCTTTGGGAATTCTTGAAAGAAATATGTCGACTTTCTCCGTGTCCTTGATGATATTTTGGGGAACAGCGGTCAATACATCCTCTATTTTCCCCCCATATTGCTGTATCTTTTGAAGTCCTCGTAAGTAGTTGGGGTCTGACAAGGCGTCCTCAGTATTTCGTATATTCCTTTCTAATTCGTCCGCTACAGATGTCACATAACGGCTTCGCCATTTTTTTGCTTCTTCTTTTTCTATGCTTAAGACACGCCGCGCCTCAAGTAGCACTTTCTCGCCTTCTGTTTCAGAACGCTCGTTTGATATAGATTTTGATATCGATGGCATCTGCTCCGAAGTTTGTGCGTCCGCAGGCGCAACTCCGGCAAGCGAGAGTGTCGCAAGGGCAACCGCAGACTTCAAATTGAGCCTGCTGTGTTTTCGCTTGCTCAAATTGCCTTCTGGAGAAGACGAGGACATGGAACGATTTTACCACCCCGGCGGTTCACTCCTTGCGCGGGAAAAGGTTGTCAGGTTTTTTGTTGGCCATGATGGCGGTGATGATGGCCCCGCTCGTCGAGGGGATGAGTGGTTCGAGCATCTGGTCAATTGCGGCAAGTTCGGTGACCAATTCCCCGATGAGCTTCTTCCCTTTTTCCGCATCCACTTTCACCACCTTAAAGGGCTCCGTCTCGGATATCCTCCGGTCGAGCGACTGTATCCTCCCCCATACGTAATCGAACGCCGCGTTGAAATCATAGGAGTCCAATGCGCTTGTGAATTCCTGCGGGAGCGGCACCGCTTTGACGTTCACGGGTTCCGGCAAGCTCGTCTCGGCAAGCTGCATGATGCGCGACGCCAAGTTGCCGAGGCCGTTTGCAAGGTCCGCGTTGTACGCATCCTTGAATTTTTCCATCGTAAAGTCGGAATCCTCAAAGGGATGGGTGTGGCGGGCAAGGTAATAGCGGAGTGCGTCCGCGCCGTATTCGTCGATTATCGCCAAGGGGTCGATGACGTTGCCGACGGATTTCGACATTTTCTCCCCTCCGACGGTGATGAAGCCGTGGATGACTATCTGCTTCGTCGGCGGCAATCCTGCCGACATGAGCATCGCCTGCCACATGGCCGCCTGTTGCCTGATTTGATCCTTGCCGGCCATTTGTATAGCATTTGGATTTTCAGCGGTTCCCCAAAACTTCCCGAACTTTTCCTCGTTTTCAGGCCAGCCCAGCGTTGAGATGTAGTTGATGAGCGCGTCGAACCAGACATACATGACGTGGTCGGGGTCGTCCGGCACCGCTATCCCCCATGGCATTTTTTCTTTGAGCCTTGAGATGGAAAAATCCTCCAGCCCCGTCTCCACGAAACGCCGTATCTCGTTGAAGCGGAAATCGGGAACGACGAAGTCGGGACGCTCTGTATACATCGCAAGGAGCGGCTTTTGATAATCCGAGAATTTGAAAAAGTAATTTTCCTCTTCGATGACCTCGATGGTCAGGCTCGGGTGCGTCGGGCATTTCCCGTCTACCAGTTCGGAGTCCGTTTTCTCGAGCTCACAGCCCACGCAATATTTTACTTTGTAGTTTTTCTTGTAGATGTCGCCGTTCGCTTTGCACCGCCGCCAGAATTCTTGTGCGGCCGCCTTGTGATGCACATCGGTCGTGCGGACAAAATGGAGGTCCGGATAGAGGTCCAGCTTCCCCTTCAGCTGTTTGAACTTCGCGGCGTACTCATCCACATACGCTTGCGGCTCCTTTCCCTCCTCCTTTGCCTTCCGGTATATCTTCACGCCGTGCTCGTCGGTGCCGGTGTTGAAAAAAATCTCATCACCCAAAATATCATGGTAACGGGCCAAGATATCAGCCTGCACCAGCTCCAGCGCAAAGCCTAGATGCGGGTCCGCATTCACGTACGGAAGCGTGGTCGTGAGATAGAGAGGCTTCGCCATGAACTATACGGCAGGTTCCCCGGCAAACGCGCGCCGGTCCCGCACGTCACGCACGAACTCCTGAATGATGGCGGCAATAGGGACCGAGAGAAGAATGCCGAGGAAACCGGCGAGCTGGGCCCCGACGATGAGCGCAAGAATGACCAATATCGGGGGTACGCCGACAACACGCGTGACGACCAGAGGATAGATGAGGTGGTTCTCGAATTGCTGAAGAATAACGTAGAGCGCGATAACGAGAAGCCCTAGTGTGAAGCCGCCGTCGGCAAACCCGATCAGGGTGGCGGGAACCGCGGCCAACGTCGGGCCGAAGACCGGGATGATCTCGAAGACCGCGGCGACGACGGCGAGAATGAGCGCATGTTTGACGCCGAGAATGGTGAGCCCGAGGTACACGAGCACCCCCATAATGACGGCGAGGAGAAGCTGTCCCTGCATCCAGAGCCCTATCTTCTCCCGCGAGCGGCGCCAGAGGTCCAACACGTAGGCGTGGTGCGCGCGGGGCGCCACGACAGTGAGGAAGTCGTCGACGCCGGTATTGACGACGGCAAAATAGAACGAGAGCACGATAATGAGAACAAAAGAAAATACGCCGCCGAATATGCTCGCGAGCGCGGTGAACGCATTGCCGAACACGGCGCTCCCGCCGAGAGCGCCCTGCACGCCTTCAATGAGGCCGGCTGTCGAGAGGTCCGCCGGAGGGGCGACGCCGAGAATGCGGGCGAATTCATCGAACGCGCTCATGCGGTTCAATGCATCGAGGTACGTCGGGAGCGAAGAGAGGAGCGCGGCGAAATCCTGAAAGACGGTCGGCAGAAAGAAGAAGAAGATGCTGAAGAAGACAGCAAAGAGCGCGATATAAATAATGACGACCGCCAGCACGCGCGGGATCCACTTCCGTGTGAGCCGCGCAACCCCCGGCTCTATCGCGGAGCCGATCACGACCGCGGCGATGACATCGAGGACCAGGCTGCGCAACTCAAAGAGAAGCCACGCACCCGCGAGGATGAGGACCGCCTTGATGACCGTACCGGTCGTGATGGAAATGGTGAGCGGGCGCTCGGGCATGCCCGCATCGTAGCATAATTCGGGCTTCCGATTAAAGCCCCGCGTGCGGTGTGATGATGCCCCTCAAATCCGACGCGCTACGGCGCTCTTGTGTACCCCCGTCGCGGTCGCGCACCGTGACCGTGCCGTCTTCAAGCGTCTGGAAATCGATCGTGATGCATGCGGGCGTGCCTATTTCATCCTGCCGGCGGTACCGCTTACCGATATTGCCGTTGTCGTCCCACATTATTTGCGGGACGTCCTTCTTGAGCGCCGCGTATATTTCGCGGGCCTTCGCGACGAGTTCGGGCTTATTCTTGAGGAGCGGGAAGACCGCCGCTTTTACCGGCGCAACATCCGGATTGAATTTGAGGTAGGTCCTCGTCTCTCCGCCCAATTCGTCCTCCGTATACGCGGAAACGAGAAGGGCGAGGACCATGCGCTCGACGCCGAACGAGGGTTCTATACAGTGCGGGACGATAGGTGCCTCGCCTTCTTTGTCGACCATCGAGAGCGCCGCGCCCGAAGCCTTCGCATGCGCCGCGAGGTCGAAGTCGGTGCGGTACGCCAAGCCGCACAATTCTTTGCGGCCGAACGGAAAGTCGAATTCAAAATCGATCGTACGCTTCGAATAGTGTGCGCGCTCCCCGTCAGGCACTTCCAGCTCATGCACCGCATCGCTCGAGATACCTACCGCACCGGTAAACGTGAGGACCTGCTTCCTCCATTCTTCAAATGCTTTCTCCCACTCCGACGGTCGAACGAAATACTCGACCTCCATCTGCTCCAACTCCCGCACGCGGAAAATAAAATCACGCGGGGCTATTTCATTCCTGAACGCCTTGCCGATCTGCGCGATGCCGAACGGGAGCTTCGGGTGGAACGAGTCCACGATGTTCTTGAAGTTGACGAAGATGCCGCCCGCGGTCTCGGGCCGCAGGTACGAAACGGATGTCGCTTCTTCCGTCGCGCCCACGTGCGTCCTGAACATCATGTTGAATTGCCGCACATCGCCGACAGTCCCTCCGCATTCAGGACACTTCCCTGCCCCGAGCTTCGTCGAGGGGTCGCCAATTTGGTCCGCACGGAACCTTCGTTTGCATTTCTTGCACTCGACCAAGGGGTCGGAGAACCCGCCGACGTGCCCGCTGGCCTCCCACACGTTGGGGTTCATGAGGATGGCCGCGTCGACGCCGTACATGTCGTCGCGACCGTCGACGAACATTCTCCACCAGATATTCTTGATGTTGTTCTTGAGCGCGACTCCCAAGGGACCGTAGTCCCACGTGCCGGAGAGCCCGCCGTAGATCTCCGACCCCGGATAGATAAAGCCGCGGCGTTTTGCGAGGGAGACCAGTTTTTCCATTGTTACGTCACTCATACCGTTCGGCCTAGCGTACCACGGTGGCGGATGTCCCCGAAAAGCCCGGGTCGCCCACGATGTTCGTGGTTACGTTCTGAAGCGTGCGGGAAACGGCGGCCCCCGTGGCGGCGTCCACGCCGGTAAAACCGATTCCCTGCAGAAGCGGCGGTTCCTGACCGATCTGGGAGGTCGAGGGCGTAAATCCTATGGCGATAGCCGCCTGTCGTGGCGGCGCACCGTTCATGCCGACTCCCGGCTCGACCACACCGACGTCCCACGTCACGGTGCTGTCGCTCTGATTGAAGGTGAGATGTTCAGAGGCAGGACTATAAATGCCGACCCACCGCACGTACGGGGGGAGTGTCGCTTTGAGCTTCGCATTTTCGATCTTGTTGGTAGTGTTGGTGAGCGTGAAAACGATCGCATAGGTGGTCTCGCTCCCGGCCTTGGGCGGCAGGGGGCCCACGCTCCCGAAGGGATTCGCGTAGTACAGACCCTGTGCGGTCACCCGGAGATCGCTCGCCACGAGGACGCGTTGCGACACGGTCGCCTGCAGATTTTCCGGTACGCCCGTTTCGGAAACGCGCTTCCCCGACGCATTGACCGTTATCGTCAGCGAGGGGTCACGGATATTTTTCAACGCCTCGCTCGGCGGCACCTGGAAAGAGAACGAGACGACTCCCTTGGCACCCGCTGTGAGGTTCGCCAGAGCGCCGGCGGTAGAGGTCTTGTCCCACAGGACGGCATTGTCGCTCGAGCGGAAAAATCCGTCGGCGGAACGTACGGTCGCACCGTCTATCAGGATGCCGGAGAGCCTCGCGACAATGACCGCGTCGACGATGTTGGTCGAAAGATTATTCTGCCACGACACCAGTGCATTGACGGTGTCTCCGGGAGAGACGGTGGCGCCCGCACCCGCACCCGCCTTGTTCACTGAGACCGCAAGGCCGAGGAACGCCTCAGAAATGTTCATCTTGAACGCCGCCTCCGAAAGAGGCGTCGTCAGGTTCTCCTCCTGCGGGCTCTTGCGCGTGCCGACCGTTATGCGGAACACCCGCTCGTCCCCGCTCTCGCCCTTCTGCGTGCCGCGGAGGATGATCTGGCGCTTTTGTCCGGGCGCAAAGTCACCGAGTTCCCAGATGCCCGCCCGCGCAGGTTGCGGACTGGCCGAACTGAATGCAAAACCGAAGGGGTAGCCCACCGAGAGCAGGACATCTTTGACGGGCGTGTTCGTATTGGAGGCGACGGTCACCGTGAGTTCGACCGGCTGACCCGACACCGTTTCGGTGTTGCCCTCAATGGACACGGATATCGGCGACGAACTGAACGTGGTCTGATAATTCGATGAGGCGACGAAGATGGCGCTTGATCCTGCGAGACGGTACTCAAGGTCGACCTCGACATTCGCCTCCGTCCCGCTTCCTCCGGCGAAGACCGCGGAAATAGTCCCCTGACGGCGACCGCCCGCCTCGATCGTCCCGAGCGAGATGCGCTGTGTCGCCAATTCGGTCGAGAGGTCCGTAGGCGAACGCGTTCCCTGCGGATAGGTGATGATGAGGTCCGCAAGCTGAAGAGCTACCTGGTTGCGGTTCGTGACGACGATCTGGAGCTGGGTCGGCTCACCTCCCTGCACTTGCGGGGGCCCTGATATCGAAATGCCGATGTTGCCGGGGGACGCGGGCGAGGCACCGCCGCCCACGGTGAAGTAATATCCGAAAAATGCCGCCGCACCGAGAAAAAACACGGCGGCGAGAGCTAATATCCACCAGAGCACGGAGCGCAGGAGGCCGATGGTGCGTGGTGCGACGATCATGCCCGAAACCGCAGGCTCCTCATGGTGCCAATCCTCGCCGACGACGGGGCGTATGTCATCGAGCGTACGGCGCGGCCGTTCATGCAGCTTCTCGCCGAGAGAACGGCTATACATAGCGCGCCGCAAGCGCTCTATCTTTTCCTGTTCGTGAGGGGACTCCGCGGGTTCCATCCCCTCCAGTATACCCCGTGAGATAGCCCCCATCACTTGTTTGCGCACACACAGGCCTTCTTATCTCACGGGGTATAGCAAGAACCGGAAGCCTAGAGATGCGTTTCGCCTATCGCTTTATTTATTGATGAAAGCAATTTTCCGCGTATGAGTTCCGCTTCCTCCAAATGTGCTCCGGTATATGCAGTATGCGTAAAGAGTGCCGTTTCAAGGGCTTCGGCTGAGAGATAGCCGAGCGCATAGAGGACGCGTGCGACACAGACTATTTCTATGGTGGCGCCGGCCTCGACGTGCTCACGCATGAGCGCATGGTGGGCTTCCGCGAGCACCGCAAAGAGATAGTCATGCCTCTCCTCTCCGTGCACGAGCCGCGTCGTGAGTTCCGCGATGCGTGCAAAGGCCGCGATGCTTCGGGGTTCGCCGGAGGCGCTCATGATCGCGGACGCCCCCGCCGCCCGCCATCCGCGCCTGCCTTTTATGAGCGACACATCCGCCCGCGCGTAATTCTGCAGGGCGTAGCGCATCCGCGAGCTCTCCTTGCGGACGGCGCTCGCGCGCGCCCGCACGAGTCCGAAGTCGCGCGTAAAAAGGGTGAAGACGCGGTCGTTCTCGCCGTTCTCGCGGCTTCCCAAAACCAACGCGTCTGTGTGATATTTCTGGTACATGGGAAAACACCTTCTAGCTTCTAGTTTCTGGCCGCAAGGAGATATCGGTGTTCGTTTGTTTTTTCATGGTCTCCAGATTCCGTTCAACGACCGGCCGATTCTCCTCCGAAATAAGAATGGAGACGGCCCCACGTTCCCCGGCTTTCAGCTTCGCCGCCTTACGCGCATCTTGCACAAGACGGATAGTGTCGCGGAGAATTCCTTCGTCCCGCAATTCTTCCGTGATATTCGTATCAAGCGCGATATCTTTTCCGGCTTCAACCCTCTTTACATTCACCTCATCCGCGATGATAGAAAGATATTCTTGTGGCAACGTCGTGCCGCTTGGAACGGAGAGCGACGCGAGCGGTTGGCGCACTCTGATGCCGGCTTTTTCTCGTGCTTCGAGCGCCTGCGTGACGATGCGGCGCGCTGCCTCCATCGCAACGATGAGCTGTGCGTCCCCGCTCCCCTGACCAAGAAGCCGCATGATGAAATTTGCGGTCGCCCGCGCTTCCGGCCACATCGCCAAATGCACGCTCTCCTCATCCTCGCTCTCGCGGACCGCTTGGAAAAGATATTCCGCAAAGAACGGTATTGAGGGCGCCGTGACACGTGCGAGCGTATGCAAGACGTATCGTAGTGTTGCCAACGCACAACGTTTGTCTTCCAAGGCCGATTTTTCGGCCTCAGATGCTAGGCGCGGGGAGGCAGAATCCGGCGACGTACCTTTGGATACGGCAGAGGATTCTGCGGGGCCCCGCAACGACGCAGATGAGGCCGAAAAATCGGCCGCTTTGAATCGGTCGCGCGAGCGTCGCACATACCACACCGAAAGGTCGTCGATGAATCCCGCTACGGGGCGCGTTGCGGTGTCCAGCTGATACGCCTCATAGCCTTTGGTCGATTCGACAATAAGCTGGTCGAGCCGCGCCAAAATCCAGCGGTCGAGAATGTTCTCGCTTTTCCAATCGCGCAGTGTGCCGTCATCATACAGTTTCCAGAACGCGAGGACGTTATTGAGCCGTCCTATATTCTTCTTTACTACCTCGTCCACCCCCTTCTCCATAAAGCTCAAGTTTTCGGCCTGCATCACCGGTGAAGAGAGCAGGTAGAGGCGGAGCGCATCGGCACCATATTTGTCAACGACCTCCATCGGGTCGGGATAATTCTGGAGCTTCTTCGACATTTTCTTGCCGTCTTCCGCCAAGACAATGCCGTTGACGATGACATTCTGGAACGCATTCTTCCGGAAAAGCGCCCCGCCGAGCACGTGCAGGTAGTAGAACCACGCGCGCGTCTGGTCCAAGCCTTCGGCGATGAATTGCGCGGGAAATGTCGCATCGAACCGCTCCTTATTTGTGAACGGATAGTGCTTCTCGCCGTACGGCATCGAACCGGAGTCGAACCATGTATCCAACACATCGGGAATACGTCGCATGACCTGCCCGCACTGGCACGGCACCGTAACTTCATCAACGATGTGTTTGTGCAGGTCGTTCACTGTTTTTCCGCTCGCCTCTTCCAGCTCAGCGGCGCTTCCGAACACCCTCTGCTTTTTGCAGGCATCACAACGCCATATCGGAATGACGCTCGCCCAGAAACGCTGGCGGGAGATGGACCAATCGCGCGCACCTTCGAGCCAATTGCCGAATCGCCCTTCTTTTATGTGCGCGGGCGACCAATTGATGTTCTTTGCATTGCGAAGCAAGCCATCTTTTATTTTCGTGACGGACACGAACCACGACGAGGTCGCATAATTCAGAAGCGGCGTGTCGCATCGCCAGCAGTGCGGGTATGAGTGCGTGACATTTTCTTTTGAGAATAACTTTCCGTGTTCCTGTAAGTATTTGAGTATTGCGATATCCGCGCCGAGCCGCACCTTATCATCCTCGGAATTCGGTTTTACTTCCATTCCCGCAAAATCTGTTACCTCCGGCTTGAACGTGCCGTCCATGTTCACATGCTGGACGAACGGCAAGTTTTCTTTCTTCAATAATTCCCAATCGTTTGCACCAAATGCAGGTGCGATGTGCACGATGCCGGTGCCGTCTTCTGTATTAACAAAATCAGTCGCGTACACTTTCCACCCGTTCTCGCGGTGCTTGAGAGCCGTGTCGTTGGCGTAATAATCAAAGAGAGGTTCGTATTCGATGCCGATCAAATTCTTTCCGGTTAAGAGAATGTTTACCGTGGCGGCTTGAATCCCCATCCTATTGAAGGCTGGTCCAGCCACAATGTATGTCTCAACTGGTCCATCTGGAACCTTTTGTGACCACGCAACGTATTCAATGTTCTCACCGATGGCCAAGGCCACATTCCCAGGCAACGTCCAGGGCGTTGTCGTCCACGCGAGCAGGTAGACATCACCGGACAATCCGATTTTCTCCGGATTCTTAACCTTGAACTTCACCGTCACCGAAATATCTTTCACATCCTTATATCCTTCCGCTACTTCTTGTTGAGAGAGCGTCGTCTCGCAACGCGGACAGATGTGCATCGAGCGATAATCCTCATACACCAACCCCTTGTCGTAGATCTGTTTAAAGACCCACCAGACGGATTCCATAAAGGGCTTGTCCATCGTGCGGTACGCATGCTCCATATCCGCCCACCGGCCCATGCGCGGGATTATTTTTTCCCACTCATGCGCATAGGTGAGGACGCGCGCGCGACAGGTCTCGTTGAATTTAGCGATGCCGTATTCTTTGATGTCTTTCTTGTGTTTGAAGCCGAGCTCCTTCTCGACGATGTTCTCGATAGGGAGTCCGTGGCAATCCCACCCCCACACGCGCGGCACGGAGTATCCGCGCATCGTCCAAAAGCGCGGCACGACATCCTTAATGACCGAGGCCACGATGTGCCCGTAGTGCGGAAGGCCTGTGGCAAAAGGCGGGCCGTCATAGAAAACGTATTCACCCTTCGGGGCATCCTTCGCGACCGATTTATTGAAAATATCCCGCTCTTTCCAGAACGCGAGGGTATCCTCCTCGCGCTTTGCGGTCTCGGATTTCTGACTGTCGGTCATCCGTTGTATCGTAACAAATTACGCGACAATTGCCGAAACAGGTATGCCTGTGCGAATAGTTTTGGTGATGCTCTTGCGCGGCATCTGTGAGGAGACAAAAAGGATTTCGATACCGAGCGCGCGGCCCTTTTTATCGACATCAACAAGAATAGAGTCGCTTATTTCAAGCGTTTTATAGACCTTCCCGCTCTTCACGCGGATGTTCATTGCGTCCGCTTCTTTGTCGTAAGTTGCTTTCATAGATAATACGCGGTGATTATAACATATTCGACATTCCCACGTAGCCAGAAAATTACCCTTAGTGTTTTGGTGCCAAAAGTTTTTTCGCATGCAATTGCCCCTTCCCGCGCAGAAAATTGCGAATCAGGGTGTTTAATCGTCTCCGTAACACGCGACACTGATATACTGCGCTCCATCATTCCCGCCTGTGCATGATTCGTAAATCGAATACGCATATTATTTCTTCGGCTTCCAGAAACTCGGAATGAGGCCGAGGTGCCCGAGACGAGCACGGATGGCCGAGGGTTTCCGCCCGAAATGCACGGCTATCTCCGCATTCGGATTTTTCTCATTGAACATCTTTGTGAGGATTGCGTCGTCGTCCTTGCTCCACGGCCTGCCTACGTTGGGATATTTTGCACGTAAAAGCGCGAGGGAGCCGGCGGGTGCTGCAGATTTTGACCGAGGACTGTTTGAGCGTAGCGAGTTCCGCAGGGCGAAATCTGCAGCACCCGCCGGCTCAGGACTTTTTGCTCCGATAGCGCGCAGGAAATTCCTTTCGAGCTTCGCCTTCTCGCTCTCCGCCAAAGTAGCGAATTTTTTCCGTACCGCGTCCGAATATCCGCGAAAATGCCGGTCGGCCGCCGCGACTTTGGGATGCAACTCGAGTGCACGCTCATTGAACCCTTCGAGAAATAGTCCGCTCAAAGAGCGCACGCGCGAGATGGCGACGTATCCCTGTCCGAATTCGAATGCTTGCGACAGATCAATAATGGCGGCGTCGAGCGACATCCCCTGACTCTTGTGCACCGTGATAGCCCACGCAAGCCTCAGAGGAATTTGGGTAATCTTGGCAAGAATTCTATTCCCGTCCATCACTTCCCACATAGCCTTTTCCACGGTCATCGTTCCGTTTTTTGTCTGCACGACCGGAAGCCCGAGACTGGAAAAGCCGGTAACGGTGCCGAGCGTACCGTTTACATATCCCGCATCAAAATTGTTGCGGGTAAACATGACCGATGCGCCGATTTTGAGCTCCAACGTCTCCGGCGAGAGGCAGTTGGCCTTGAGCGCTTCGACAAGCTTGCGCGCACCGCGCGATTCCATTTCATACGTGCGGCTCTTTTCATCGATCTTCGCCAGCGACTCCCTATTGATGCGGTCCACGTTCTCATTGTGCGTGTAGAGCCGCGTTGCGATGGTCTGCTTCGAGAGAATGCCGACGCGGGACTTCA
>Ga0209542_10013835_pt1 | contig 13821 bp, 9 predicted proteins | sample RifCSPhighO2_01_FD_184028 | JGI IMG/M metagenome (GOLD analysis project Ga0209542, IMG submission 184028) | Soil microbial communities from Rifle, Colorado - Rifle CSP2_plank highO2_0.1 (SPAdes) (version 2) | ecosystem: Environmental > Terrestrial > Deep subsurface > Rock core/Sediment ...
GGCTCCTCCGCTCTGTGTAAAACGCCCACGCGCCTATCACGTCCCGACTTTTGATATCGGTTTCCTCCCAAGTAAACAGTTTCTCTTTCGGAAGAACAATGCCAAAACGGCGAAGCGATTGCGCATGCTCATTCAGCTTCCGCGCCGCTTCAATAAGCGCATCGTGGATCTTCGAATGCGACCTCACGCGCGCTTCTATGTAGCGGACATAGCGATCCCGATGAAGATGATACTGCTGCACTTTTATGTGCTCAAGCGAAAGAAGGCTCGCGGTATACTCTTGCGCAAGACGGATTACGTGCGAGACGAGGCGCTTGAGCTCAACGCGCGCCTCAGCAATTTCCTTCCCGGACGCCTCCTCTGCTTGCTCGTCAAAATCATTCAAGAGCGACTCGATCACCCCGAACGTGCGCGGATGCGACTTATACTCACGGTATTCTCGGCGGGATTCTATGCTCTTTATGCAGCGCCGAAGCTCCTCTTGCGAAAGCCGATGCGCTTCGCTCCCGTCCGGGTCTTCGAGCACTGATTCAATAAGCGCATCAATCGGCCGATCCTCTGCAGGAATATCGTTTGCCTGCTCTTTAATTGAGCGTACCTCGGTTTTCCTAGGTTCTTCCGCCATTTCGTATAGACTGACGTGGGGGATAAAAAACTATGCAGCCGTTCCGCCTGCTCCTTTTTTCCGTTCTTCTAACTCGTCAAAAATCTTTCTGATGCGCAAGACAAACTCATCGAGATCAGTACTCTTATGAATGTAGCCCGCGATCCAGAGCTCAGCCGCCGCTTTTTCAACTTCCATCGACCAGTCCTCGTTTGTCAAAAACACTATGGGAATATTTGCGGTTTGCTTCTCGCCATGGAGCCTGCGCGCGATCGTAAAACCGTCGTTTCCCGGCATTCGCATATCAAGAAGTATCATATCTGGCAAGAAACGGCGCGCCATTTCGCGCCCATCGTCTCCGTTTGAAGCGTATATCACTTCATACCCTGCGGCCGCGAGCTTCCCGCCGAATAAGCGCCTGATAGTCGGGTCGTCATCGATATACAAAATATGCCGCTTTTTTTCTTCCATATATATATGCCTACTCTATTATGAAATCACCAAACGCTCAAGCGCGAGCTATCGGCAGCGAAAAACTGAACGTCGAACCTTTCCCCTCTTCGGACTCAAACCAGATTTTCCCTCCCATCTTTTCAACAATCTGCTTTACGATAAAAAGCCCGAGGCCGGTTCCCGTGATCTCCTCTGTCTGTTTAGTTTGTACGCGATAAAATTTCTCAAAAATTTTTGCCTGCGCGTCTCTTGCAATGCCAAAACCGTTGTCTTTCACGTGCGTCACGATCCAAGCATTCCCTTGCGCTTCGTGACTCACTTCAATCGCGCCGCCACGGGGGGTATATTTGATGGCGTTACCAACAAGATTTACAACAATCTCCTTCATACGGTTTGCATCCGCAAAAACATTCGGGAGTTCCCGGGGCGGATCATAGGCTATCGCCATGCCTTTTTCGTCAGCGAGCGGCCTTAACTCTTTGAGGGACGCGCGAATCGGCTCCTTGATATCAATAGGCGCAACGGAAATCGAAATGCGCCCGGCTTCTGAACGCGCCACCTCGAGCAAATCCGCGACAAGCTGTACAAGACGCTGGTTCGCACGGTCAGCCTCTGCAAGAAATTCTTTCGCGGCGGGCGGAATCGCGCCCCCATCCCCCTGAAGAGCCATTGAAATATATCCGCGGATTACTGTCACCGGACTCCGAAGTTCGTGCGCAGCGATAAAAATGAATTCATCTTTTAATTCCTGTAAACGCTTGAGACCCTCCGACATTTTGTTGAATGTGGCGCCAAGCCCGGCGAGTTCATCCTTTGTCTTGATGTCAACGCGCGCATCAAAACGCCCGCGGGAAACCTCCTCGGCCTTCTCGCCAAGCGCGCGAATCGGCCCGAGGAGCCTTCGCGCAAAAAGCGGCGCGAGAAGAAACACTGCAAGAATCGCAACGAGGGAGATGCGGAGGACGAGCGCGCGAATATCGCGCAATAATGCATCGGCATCCTCAATGGGCCACTCGGCAATAATCGCCCAGCCGGTTTTCGCGATTTTTTTCCCTGCGCCGATGACAGGAATGCCCGAAAGTATCCCCAGATAGCGGTCGCGCTCACCCAGCGCATCAAAGAGAACCCCTCCGAGCACGTCGCGGATCCGTGAAGAACCCGAGAGATCAGATCCTTGCGCGATCCGTCCCTCGCGCCCGCGTGATATGAGAGATCCGTTCGTATCAACCAAAAACAGATACCCCGCGCTTCCGATCTGTGACGCATCAACAGAATCAATGAGCTCTTTGATCGAAACTTCTGCGATGAGAACCTGGATGATATCACCACTGCGATTCGTCACGGGCGACGCAATGGAAATAAAGGGTCCTGAAAGTGTATAATACACTTCGCCAATAAATGTCTCGCCGAGTCGCGCTTTACGAAACGCCGGAAGCTCAGAAACATCGGAAAGGCCGGCGACGGAATACTTCGCTTTTTTTGCTGTTTCCAGTCCGTCGAGACTTACAAATCGAATCTCCTCAAACGCGCTATTTTCTTCAAGAATGCCGTCGAGCAAAAATTCCTGCTCAGAGAGAGCAATCTCCGACTTTTGCGCGAACCCCACGCGAAGCTCAATAATCCCGAGGGTATCCGCAAAAAACTTTTCGGTTTCTCTTGTCTTTTCATCAAGAAGCGCAAGCTCAAGATTTGACACGTCATGGCGATGGGAGAGATCGATCGCATAAAGCGCAATACTCCCGACGATAAGAATCGGTACTGACGCGAGGAGCAAAAACAGCAATACAAACTTGTTTTGAAGGCCGCTTCCGAATATGAAATTGATTATGCGCTTCATATATACGCATTAAAAACCGATACGCGCGCGCGTATCGCTCGAAATAAACGTTTTTTCAATGGGCCTCGCGCGGCCTTCTCCCATGATATCGTTCGAATTCGCCCGCCCGGTACGAAGATCATATCCATCGGGAATTCCGAGCGTATGATAAAACTCATGAGCGAGAATCGTCGTAGCCGCCGCGCCATATTCCGGCAAAGCAAGAAATGCGCTCGAGACAAGCGCGACATTTTCACTCCCGGATGCGCCAACGCCTTCATACAAAATCAGAAAAACGCGATAGCCGTCGCGCGCCTCTGAAAAATACCCGCCCTCCTCGAGCTCTTTTGAGATCCGGCGAAGCGCCTCCGGATTTCCGTGCTGGGTGACGTCAGAATCATAGAACGTATTCTCTTCCCGACCGATAACCGGTTGTGAATCTATTTCAAACTGGAGCGCCGAGCGCCCCGCGGACTCAAGCGTATGAAATTCCTGAAGCCGTTCAAGATGCTTTCCGAGAACCTCGCGCCAATTCGCGCGGATAGCATCGCGTTTATTCGCCGGAACGAAATAGAGCGCCTTTACGCTGACGAGTGCTATATTCACGTCTTCGCGTTCGAAGTGATGCGGTAGTACGTTCGCCGAAAATTCTTCGCGATCTACGCGCAGAGCGCCCGCCCACCAATATATTCCAAAAAGCGTGCCGAAAATAAGAATGGTTGAAGAGATAATCAATACTGCCATCGATAAAGAAAAAATCCGTCTACTTTGCAAGAAGCTCGTTCATTTTCTTGCGCGTCGCCGGCCCGACGATGCCGGTCCCTTTTGTTCTGCCGATCGGGGCCAAAATAACGGTCGTGTATTTTTCCTGGAACCGAACAACCGCACGCTTTGTGAGCGACCCGAAGTACCCCGTAATGAGCCCTTCCGGATACACCCTTTCTTTCTTCAGAAGCTCTTGAATTGTCTTGATATCATTTCCTCTCATTCCCTGCACAAGCGTGCGGAGAATCGCAAGTTTTGTCGCAGATCCCGGAGGAATGACTGGTGGGGTTCCTGTCGCCGACTTCTGCGACGTCCCGATGGCGCGCACGCTCACTTGATTCATGTTTGAAGTTTCATTTCCTGCGGGGTCAACGGCCCTGATGGTATAAAAATAGAGAACCGCGTTCACCACATCTTCATCCATATACGCTTGCCCCTTCACCTCTGAGATAAGAATCTTTCCAAGCGCTCCCGCAGATTCAGAACGGTATATTTTCGCGTGATCAAAATCGTTTGTCGGGTTCTTCCAAGTAAGGCGCACTTTGCCGCTCCCGAGTGCAGAACCAGCCACATCGATTGGGACAGGAGGCGGCACGATGTCCGCCGCAGCGACAATTGCAAATCGCGTGAGATGCCGCACGCGCGCAATAACAACATTTGATTTTGTATCAACCGTAAAATCATCAACCCTCACCCAGAGGCCTGTTTTTTCATCATAGTAGCTCGGGGAAACAGTACTTTCCGCAATCCCCTGGTCTTTCAGTTCTGCATCGCTGTAAGGCAAAATAATTTCAATCTCTTTGCTGAATGTCGTAATGTTTTTCCCAGATGCATCCCGAACCGTAATATCATATGCGGTGCCGATAACTCGCGCTAACGGCTGCGACGGCGCCTCCACGGTAGGCTCGACTGCTACTGCGAGCGTCCCGGAAACAGAAGAACTTGAAGGGGGAATGGTGACCCGCGCTCCATCCTGAGTCTGGACAACAATTTGCGCGGACGAACTCTGGCTCACGCTTACGGGCGGAGGCAACTCGGCGCGATCGATCTTTTCCAACACGAGTTCAAACAAAAGAGGGCTTGCCGAAACAGAAAGAACGATTTCTTTAGCCCGATAAGGAACACCATCTGTTTCCCACCCTGCGCCGATATGCCAGCGGGAATTTGGAAGAGCCAAGAGTGTAAAGGCCCCGTTCGCCGCGGCGCGGACTTCCACGGTCCTTCCGTCTTCCGACCACGCCCACACAAATGCGCCGATCGGCGTTCCGTCGTCACGCCGAGCCATGCCGCGAAGTTCAATTGTTGTCTCTGCTGTCCGCTTTTTGAACACAATTTTCACTTCCTGCGAACCGCCGGAAGAAACGCTTGCCATGACTTCTGCGATGTCAGAATAGTCTCCGCTTGATGGGGGCGACGCACGAAGATAGTATGTCCCCGAACCGACATTAAACGACGCGCGGCCGGATGAATCCGTAGTCCTATACTCATAGGGAGGTCTCGGAGTTTGAGAAGAAACAAGGCTCAATGAATCAAGAATGACGCCCGCCCCAACAATCGGAGTTCCCGCTTCATTGAGGGCAACCGCGACAACAACCGCATTTTTCGGAAGAACAGTGAAATTCACTGTCTTTATTTCTTCGGCCGAGCTTCCGCCAAACGAGACATCTTGAAATATTCCGTTCCACGACCACCGCGCGGTGAGGGGATTTACAGGCCTCACGCCAACCTTCCATGTTCCGCCTCCGACGCCGAGCGTATATCTGCCTGATGAATCCGTAAACGCGCTCACCCATTGGCCGGATTCGCTTTGGTACGCGCCGACTTCTGCCGCTTCAGAGACCGGCTTTCCGTCCTCAAAAAGAACTGTCCCGGTAATTTTTTTCACCGCACTTTTAAATTGGATGAGAACTGCCTTCATCTCGGTTCCGCTCACGACGACCTCGACTTGTTCAGGCCGCACAAGATCATTCCGTCCCGAAGGAGGATATACACCAATCCAGTAGTTTCCTTCTGGAACGGAAAAAGTTGCCATTCCCCCGCTATCCGTTTCCCGAGACGCCGAATATAAATAATCTTTTTTGCTCGCATACACGTAGGCCTTGAGAACCGGATTTCCCGCAGCGTCTTTCACACCAACAGAGAGTGTCCCGTATACAAGCGCCGAGGACGGTGAATCAGACGATATCCCCGTTGTAGTGCTTATATATGAATAACTGGTAGTACTTGAATATAAATAACTGCTTGTCGTCGATGTCATATAATACGTTCCCGCAGCAGAAACAAAACTATATTGAATACTCTCTGCGCTCAACCCAGCTTGATTTTTGGACTCGACTTTATAATAATAGGCGATTGATGGCGAAAGACCGGTGAGGTTTATGCAATGCTCCGTCACATACCCGCCTGAATCGCATCGCCAATCAGACGCGCTGGGATATGAGCCGGGAACGGTTCCAAAAAACACTTTTGAATCTGCAGAATCGTCGGTCTTCCACTTTACCTGCGCGCCGGACCCCATGATATTTTCTACGCTTATATTTGAAATTACAGGAGGAGTAGTATCACCGCCTGATGAATCCATCGATGGCGAAGTTGAGGTACTCGACGAGCCGGATGTGCCTAATCCGCTTGAAGAAGTAGTCGCAATGCCCAATGTCGCGCTTACACTATTCGATCCGGCTGAACAGCCATAACTGTTACAGGCAAATACTTGGTATTCGTATGTTCCAGGCAGTACCGATACATCTGAATACACCGTTGAATTTTCTGCGAGCGTTTTTTTGTGCTCCCACGCCCCGCCAGATATCTTCCGAAATACTTGAAAATCCAGTTCGTTCGTTGATGCGTCAACCCAAAGAAGGCCGACCGCGTCTCCGCTTGGCGCGACGGTTGCAGTAAGACCGGCCGGCGCGTTCGGAACGCTCACGGTTGAAACACTGCCGGAACTTCCAGAACCTCCTGTACTTCCCGAACCTCCTGACCCGGATGATCCGCCGCTCGATCCGCTCGATGATGACGTGAATGTATACTCGCCGCTATGGGTATCTTCATACGCGGCGTTCATCGACTCCACTTTGTAGTAATAGACCGTGCTCGAGGAAAGACCAGTGAGATTCACGCAGTGCTCCGTCACGTACCCGCCTGAATCGCACCTACTATCCGAAAATATCGTATATGTGTCAGACCCGGATGTCGTCCCGAAAAACACTCGCGAATTCGCCGCCTGATCAGTATTCCATTTTACCTGCGCGCCCGGGCCCATGATATTTTCAACGCGGACGCTCGAAATAACGGGGGCAGACGCAAACGCCGTAGCCGAAAAAAAGAGAAAAACAAAAAACGGCAGATACCAGAAGAAAAGAGAGGTACTTTTTCTCATCAAAAAAATTATTTTACCTTACGTCTATTATAGATTGGCTGGAAAAACCAAAAAAGGGCGGTTATCCACCCTTCTTTCCAGTATGAAAACCCTTTAATGAAACGAAAATGGCTGACCCGCCGATGAGCAAGCCAATCAGCCGCGGCTTCCCTGATTATAACGGCGACTTGGAGAAAAGCGCGATGGACGGCGATGCGCATTGCCTCGGTCCCGCGGAAATCCTTGACGAAACGCGTGCGGCGCGGAGTGTATCTCGGGGCGCGCAGGCGGAAGCTCCGGAAGTTTTGAAATCTGGAGATTTTTTCTGATGAGGCGCTCGATATTTCTCACCTCGTTTCGTTCGTCCGGCATCGCAAACGAGATCGCATGCCCCTCGGCCCCTGCGCGCGCGGTGCGGCCGATCCGATGGACATAATCCTCCGGATGCCCGGGAAGATCGTAATTCAGCACAAGCTCGATCCCCCGCACGTCAATCCCCCGCGCGGCGATATCGGTTGCAACAAGCACCCGGTACCTTCCGGACTTGAATCCCTCGAGCGCATCCCTGCGCTGATTTAACGACCTGTTTGAATGAATTTCCGCGGACGCATACCCCATGGCGCGCACTACCTTTGTAATTCGCCGCGCTCCGTGCTTTGTCCTCGTAAACACAAGCGTTGACCCTTTATATTCCGCCAAAATCTTTTCAAGAAGCCGGCTCTTTTCTTCCTTTTTTACGATGAAAATTTCCTGCGTGACACGCTCTACGGTTGTGCCGGACGGAGCCACCTCAAGGCGGATCGGAAGCTTCATATGCTGGGACGCAATTGTCATGATCTCCTGGGAAAGCGTTGCGGAAAAAAGCATGGTTTGGCGCTCCTTGGGAACGGCGTGAAGAATCCTCTTTATCTGCGGCAGAAAACCCATATCAAGCATGCGGTCTGCCTCGTCAAGGACCAGAATATCAACTCGGTCAAGCCGCGTAATCTTGCGCTCGAGGTGGTCGATGAGGCGGCCCGGGGTTGCGATGATGACGTGCGGATTTCTTGAAAGAGCGTCTATCTGCGGCTGCATAGAAGCCCCTCCGATGAGTACCGCGGTCCGAAGGCTGAGCGACCTGCCGATTTTCCGAAATTCACCGTCAACTTGAAGCGCGAGCTCACGCGTCGGCAAAAGGATAAGCCCCTGTCCTTTGGTCTGGGCAAGGCGCTGGACTATCGGTATACCGAACGCGAGCGTTTTCCCTGTGCCGGTCTGCGCAATGCCGATTACGTCTTTTCCCTCTATCGCAACGGGAATCGATTGATGTTGAATCGGCGTTGGATGCGCAAGCCCAAGCTTCTCCAAAATCTGAAGGAGACCGGGCGCGATGCCAAGGCCGTGAAATGTCGCTTGATGTGATTGAGAATGCGAATTTGCCATACAAATATATCCTAGGACGAGGGTGCGGGATTTTTATTTTTCTTTCGTATCAATCCGTTCAGAATTTTTTTAATTTTTCCAATACTGTCATAATCATGAATGGAAAATGCGTCTACCGACGGATTCTTCTTTTTCAGACTCGCAACCTTTTTCTTGAGCTCGATAGAAGATATCATATCACTTTTTCCGAAAAATACATACTCTTTCTTTGCGAGGAGCTCCTTATTATACGCTCCGAGCTCTTCCCTGATTGTTCGGTAATCCGAGAGCGGATCTTTTGATTCTGACGAGATGATATGGAAAAGAATTCTTGTGCGCTCGATATGCCGCAGGAATTTTATGCCGAGCCCCTTTCCGCCTGACGCGCCCTCTATAAGCCCGGGGATATCGGCAAGCACCAATCCGTAATAGACCCCGAGATTCGGCTCAAGCGTCGTAAAAAGGTAATTTGCAACCTTGCTCTTTGCATTCGTAAGCTCGTTTAAAAGGCTCGACTTCCCGACGTTCGGAAGGCCGATGAGGCCGATGTCTGCGATAAGCTTCAGTTCAAAGCGCACCCCAAAGGATTCTCCGGGCGTCCCGTATTCAAATTGTCTCGGTCGCGTGTTTGTCGAAGAGCGAAAATGGAAATTTCCCCGCCCTCCTTTCCCGCCTTTCGCCGCAAGAACGCGCTCTTTGACCGAAACTATTTCCCGATCGATGCCGGTCGTCAGATTATGAATTACGGTGCCGATCGGCACGGGCAACACAAGGTCTTCGGCGCGAACGCCGTCTCGAAACTGCGGCCGGCCGTCCTGGCCGTTTTTTGCGGCAAATTCCTTTTTAAAGCGGTATCTTTGCAAAATCCCGAAATCAGAAGAACCCTCGACAAAGACGCTTCCCCCATCCCCTCCGGATCCTCCCACGGGGCCGTACTGATTGAGATTTTTGTTAAACGCGACAGCGCCGCGCCCGCCGTTTCCCGCGCGTACCCGAATTGTTACGTCGTCAATAAACATACGAGTAAATTTTTGCCATATACACTAAAACATCCAATAGACCGCATAGGTTCCGCTTATCTCTATTGCATCCCTCAACTTCACCGCGATACAGAGAAAGTGAAATCCCAGCTGCAGTCCATTACTCGAGCATCAGCTTTTTGTTATAGTACGTATTATTCGCTCAAGAAAATTGCCGCCGAAGAACTAATGACAGCAGATCGGCAAAAAAGCGTGCATCACATATTACGAGAAAATCTTCTATCGCTACGCGCAATTCGGCATACGTACGGCGCGACTGTTTTTCTCGGCGCATTCCTCCTTTTTCTCATACAGCCCATTATGGGAAAGCTTATTCTTCCTGAGCTCGGGGGCGCTTCTACGGTGTGGTCGACAAGTCTTCTTTTCTTCATATCGCTTCTTACCGTCGGATATCTCTATGCGCACGGCGTAAGCCGTCTTTCCTATAAAATGCATGTCTTCGTGCATGGCTTTCTTCTTTGTTCGGCGTTTACCCTTATCATCATTCTTTTTCGCGTCTGGGAAACCCCAATAATCCCGCCGATTCTTGGGTCTCACTCGTACTCCTTTTCTCCGCTGGTTCACGTACTTGTCATTCTTTTTTTGGGCGCGGGCGTGCCGTATTTTGTCCTCTCGACTACAAGCTCTCTTGCCCAATATTGGTTTGGACGGATCGCGAATAGCGAAGTATCCCCCTATCGCTTCTACGCGCTTTCCAATGGAGGATCGCTTCTTGCGCTTTTGAGCTATCCCGTAGCCGTAGAACCGTTTCTTTCGCTCACCGCACAAGGGATCATATGGTCAATCGGATTTCTCATCTATACGATCTGTTATGCGCTATCCCTTCTCCAATTTGCGTATGTACGACAAGCGACACTTCGTTCAGACCCTGCTCTACGCGCATCGCATAACGAATCAGCACCGCATAATCCGACGAAGAAAGAATATGCTCGTTGGGTAGGGCTTGCAGCGCTTCCCTCTTTCGTTCTGATAGCAACGACCACCCATATCACCCAAGGGGTTGCCGCAATTCCTCTGCTCTGGCTCATTCCCCTTTCTGTATATTTCGTCACGTATATTCTAAGCTTTGCGGGGAAGCGTCTGCCGGAATTTCTTTTTATTCTCGCCCCGATTGCCGCGCTTCTTTCCATCGCGGCTTCCATAGGACTCACAGGGTATTTTTTCCCCACCATGGCGCTCACCATGTCTGCGCTGTTTTTTTGCGGAATGATTTGCCACGGCGAACTCTACCGGCAAAGGCCTCATCCGCGATACCTGACTGCATTTTACCTTTCCGTCTCGATCGGGGGCGCTCTCGGCGCAGGATTAAGTTCGCTCGCAGCTCCTCTCCTGCTCAAAGATCTTTGGGAGTTCCCATTGGGAATGGCCGCGGTCATCATCGTCACCTTCTGGATTACGCGATACGCGACACAAAAACTGCTCACGAGAAGGCAAGAACTGTTTGTTTACACTGCGGTGGGCTTTCTCCTTGTCTTCTCGTTTGCCACAGAAATCCTGACAATACGAAACAATACCATTGTAAGCGCGCGCAATTTTTTCGGTGCGATCCGCATTCAGCTTTCCCATGACAAAAAAACAGGTTCTCCTCTGCTTTCTCTCATTAACGGGAGGACGCTCCATGGAAATCAGTTTCTCTCGCGCGACCTCGCCGGCACGCCGACAACATATTATTCGCGCGGAAGCGGAATAGGCCTTCTCTTCCAATACGCGCAAAATCAAATACAGGGCCCAGTGCGCGTAGGAGCGATCGGACTTGGGGCAGGAACCGTTGCGAGCTTCTGCACACCGGAGGATTCATTCATATTTTACGAGATCAACCCGAATATCATCGATGCTGCAAAAAACTATTTTTCCTATCTTCGGAATTGCCCCGCCGCCATAGAAATCGTTGAGGGAGACGCGCGAATTTCCCTTGAACGGGAACTGCGAGAAAGCGGCCCGCGGTCTTTCCATATCATAATCATCGATGCATTCAGTGACGACTCGATCCCCGTGCATCTTCTCACAAAAGAGGCGTTTTCCCTCTACCTCGCTCACCAAGATAAAACAGAGGGGTTTCTCGCATTCCATATTTCGAACAAATATCTCGACTTGTCTCCGCTTCTCTTGAACCTTGCGAAACAATCCGGTTTACACGCCGTGGCTGTCGCCAATAAAACCGCGGACGAGCCGGGAGAAGTCCGATCAAGCTGGGTGCTCGTCTCGCGAAAAAACGCACTACTCCGCTATGCGCCCGTTGCGGAAACGGCATACGCCTCGACCGAAACTCTACTCCCCGACATGCGTGTCTGGACCGATGACTACTCTAATCTTTTGAGTGTGCTCAAATGGAAGTAATTCGCGCATACCTCTTCCTTTTGCTTCCGCCTTATATTCCCTCTTCCATAAAATGTTTTATTTTCATATTGCATACTTAAAATCCTGGGAATGCTCGTCGTCGCGGACAGTAATAAAATCGCCGTCGACGGCGCCGGAAAAGAATGCGCCCGAATCCTTGTCATGCCCTTTAAACGTACTCCCTTCGATTGCGAGATCAATGTAATTTGCGTTCCCGTCATGATAAAGCGAAAACGACGCCTTGGAACTATTCCCGCGAATAAAACAGTTCTGTTCATAGTCATACACCGAAACGCCGTTTTCCACACTCACCTCGCCTTCAAAACTAAAATGCTTTCCCTCGGAATCATCGCGGAGCGTGGTCGAATATTTCCCGCTTACCAGCCGCCCCGCAATATACGCTATCCCCCGCCGTGTGTGTGATTTCATACAAATTTTTTATATTGCTAATTGAAAAACTATTTCAGTCATACGCCATAAAGGTATGTTTTTAACCATTCTCCCCGCAACGGTAATTTGCCCACACTCTCTTTCGGGATCCACTTCACATCCAGCAAATCCTTCTCGCCACGAGAAAGCTCACCTCCGATAACTTCTGCTTCAAATATATGGAACTCGATTTTATTTTTATTGTCTTTTTCTCCGCCCTTATATTCCGAGCCAGGAATTGTTGAAACGCCGATTTTGCTTTTTATTTGTACGTCATATCCTGTTTCTTCCTTTGCCTCGCGCCGAGCGCCGTCCTCGATAGATTCGTTTTCATCCAAATGTCCCATCGGCAAGGACCACAATCCCAACGCCTGTCCTTTTTCTTGAACCATCAATACCCTATTCTCTTTCTCGATATATACGCCTGCTACAATGACTTTATGCATGGGCATGCTTTGCTTGAACCCCACACTATCAAATTCTCGCCAAAAAATCGAGAAAACAAAATGGCTCACCCGGCCAAGATGGATAAGCCGTTTAGCTAAATTAGGCCCATACCATTGCAAAAAAATGATTTTTTCCATACGCTGGCAGTAGCTTTGAGACCAAGGAGGAGTCGCATGGCGAAGCAGCAGTTCTTTGAAACAATGGAAGGACACGGGCTTGCACTTACCTTTGACGACGTCCGGTTGAAGACCGGGCACTGCAACTTCCGGCCAGATGAGATTTCACTCAAAACGCGGTTTTCGAGAAATGTGGGCCTCAATATCCCCATCGTTTCTGCAGCAATGGATACGGTGACTGAATCCGAAATGGCAATCGCGCTCGCAAAGCTTGGCGGTATTGGCGTGATTCACTACAACCTTTCACCAGAAGATCAAGCGGCAGAAGCGAAGCGCGTATGGCACCACTTGAATGGCCTCATCGAGCGCCCGCGGACGGTTCGCGCGAACGCGACCATACTCGAGGTTGAACGCGAACGAGAGGACCATGGATGGACATTCCATAGCTTCCCGGTACTTGATACCGAAGACCGGGTTGTCGGGCTCCTTACGCGAAACGACTTTGATTTTTGCGCGGAGAAAAGCTCCCGCGTGAACACAGTCATGACAAGTGACCTTGTCACTGCGCGCCCGGGAACCACGATCGATGAAGCGTATGAGATGATGAGGCGCGAAAAGAAAAAGGTCCTGCCGCTTGTAGACGGCGAAAGACGCCTCGTGGGAATGTATGTTTTCTCCGACGTCCAACGGATCAAAACCGGCAGTTCGTCAATGTATAATCTTGATGAACAAGGACACCTTCGATGCGCGGCGGCAGTCGGCATCGGTGACGACGCCATGGAACGTATCGAGCTTCTCTCTAAGTACGTTTCCGTGATTCTCATTAACAAGGCGCACGGCGACTTCCCGGATTACATCGATACGCTCCGGGAAATAAAAAAGAAAAGCCGGCCCTTCGATGTCGCAACCGGAAACGTTTCCGAAGGCGAATCGGCAAGACGGCTCGTTGACGCGGGAAGCGACTGCGTCCTTGTCGGCCAAGGAGGCGGCTCGATTTGCACGACTCGGCGCGTTGCAGGCGTCGGATGCCCGCAAGTTACTGCCGTCTACAATTG
>Ga0209542_10013836_pt1 | contig 13821 bp, 14 predicted proteins | sample RifCSPhighO2_01_FD_184028 | JGI IMG/M metagenome (GOLD analysis project Ga0209542, IMG submission 184028) | Soil microbial communities from Rifle, Colorado - Rifle CSP2_plank highO2_0.1 (SPAdes) (version 2) | ecosystem: Environmental > Terrestrial > Deep subsurface > Rock core/Sediment ...
GGCAGTTGACTCATTATTAGGCATTCCATTAAACCTGAAATTAGTAACTAACCTATCCCCGGGTCGATAGTTATCTCCCACTGTAGTAAAACTGACAAATCTAGGATTAGTTGCACCTATAGCATTTAAATTAGTCGATAAAATATCGTTATTTAATGCATACTGAATAGCACCATCTTCTGTACAAGGTTCATCTCCAGGTCTCCTCACAAAATAGCTTGGGTTACTTAAGTCAACTGTTCTAAGATCACGGGTATAAGGCACTGGTTGAGGTCTGTTAGGCAATATAAGTACATCCTGACCAGTTGAGTCTTGCTGGATGGCTTGTTCAAACTCAGATTCTGATAGTGAAGCTACTTCAACCTCTTTAGTTTTTTTAGCGGTTCCGGCTAAAGTAATCTTGCTAATTAGCTCTGGATCATCGATAACTCGGGTTGGTGTGTTTTTAATGATTGCCTGGGTTTCACTAGGGGCGTCGCGTAAAGAAGCCACAACAGCTCCTCCGGCAATAACTAATGGTGTAACTCGTGTGGCTCTTCTAATTAATTCACTCATGGGTTTTGTAAACTATCTTTACAGGGTTGAATTATACCCCATAATAGTTGCTATTGTCAACCCCCCAATTGAAGCCAGTTGATATACTAATGAAGGATTTTGATATGGTTATTAGAGATTAACCCCTGCCCATTAGGTCGAATTAGGCGACCGCAAGCGATTGTTAAAAGTATGAGCTCGAATCGGAGATTGATCCCTGCCCTCAGATCAGCTTGCTGATCGCAAGGATTTGTGGTTATATTCTGAATTGGAGACTAATCCCTGCCCTAGATTAGCCCCCAATTCAAGATGCAACCTAAACTAACAAATCCTTTAATCAACCCCTCTAGCCTCATTATTTTGACCCCTTGACAACCCCCATCTTTTTATTCTATCTTTAATATTAGAGAACAATTTATATCTGCTCTTTAAATTGTTTTCGTAATTAATAAAAGGGCATTGCTATTCGAGTTCCGTCTGCGGTAGTAATGCTCTTTTTTTGTGCCCTAAAATAAGTAATTTCAATGTACGAGCCTTGCTCCGGCGAAGCCGGATGAATGCTCCTCGATAGTCTATCTATCTCTGAGCACTTTCCGTATACCTGAACGCTCTTTTCTGTTCAACTACATCCTAAACCCTATCCCCTGTACCCTAAATTCACTCTCTTACCATTAATATTAAGCCTTGATTTTCTTTTTGGAGAAGATTTTTAACCTGTTCTTTAACCTCATCAGGTTTTTTAACTCTAATTCTTTTCACTTTTTTAGTACCTAATCTATCCCAAAAAGTAAACATGACCGCAGTCTAACACCTCAAAAACTATTTGTCAAGATATTATTATCCCATAGGTAAATCTATACAAAAAATAGCCAACCCTGTAGTTTCAAGCAGCGGCTTTATAGTACCATTTATACTGTTCCATCAATCTAAACCAGTGCCATACTTTTGGTTATAAACAGCAAAATCTGGACTGTGGATAACTACTTTCTTGGTGTTTTTGTACAACTATCATACGATCGGAGTTTAGTTGTACAGTTAATCTAAATGGTTTGCCTCTAGAACTTTTACCCAATCTCCAATGCCTACTTGCTTAATAAAAGCTCTTAACTCTTTAGCGCAATCCTTTTTGGTAGCCCAAACGCTTTTTTGCCAGCCGATAAACCCTAATTGCTTGAGTTTTGAACGCAAAATATCTCGAGCTAGCCGCCTTTTTTCTGGAATGTCCCAAAGCACTATCCTCCACTTACCATCCCACTTTTCTGCTTCTTGAGATAGCCTTGCCCAAAGCGCCCGATCTTTTCCTTGATCAGTCAATCTAACAGCCAGCTTGCTATCAGGAGTAAAGTCAATTAAGCCATTCTCTCTTAACCTTTTAAGAGCCTGCGCCAAAGAAGCTTTTTTTAGCTCTTTAATCCCATACTTATATCGGTAGTGATGGTAAGTGAAATCTTCAAACCTAACATAACCATCAACAGATTTCTCCAAAACCTGTAAAACAAAATTAGTAATGTTCTTTCCATTATTAGGTGTACCCTTAGCTCTCATAATACAACTATACTACGATCGTGGGTTAGTTGTAAATGAGCTGCCCGCAGTAGGCGAAGCTTGCCTTTGCTATACAAACGTAAACTGCGAGGTATTCTTAGGCAAGATAAGGAATTTTTACTTCTTTTAGATATAGTTAGAGAGGTTAACTGAGTTACCTGTGAAAAATACCTAGAAACTTATACAATAGATCTACTGATGCAAAAGTATTGGTTTCGATCACCTGTGAATTCGAGGAAAGTGGACTGAAAAGGTGGTTGTATCGAATATCTGCAAAAACTATTCTACCGTCATGACTATGCATAATCTTTATTCCAATCTCTTCCTGCACCTCTATTGTATCCGTGTCTTCAACAGGTGGGTATTTAGTAACTATTAATTCTGTATTTTGAGAAGATGTAATATTAGTTACTTCATAAACAGAATTGCCCCTACGAAAAGTGACTTTCCCTTTTTGCAAATCCGTATGAGCCGGAGTTAAGGTGTCAAAGTAAGCTGAATGTAATGCTTCTGGTATTTCTGGTGCTCGTTTCAACTCTGCTTTATAAGCAAGTAATAGACTCATACCCTCGCTTGCTCTTTGATTTAAGTTAAGAGACCTTGAATTGTATTCTTCTCCAGTATTTAATCTTTCTGTTGCCATAACTGCAATATATTAACATAGTTTAATTTAGATGTCAACCGCTATAGGATGGCGCATAGGGCGGATTGGAGGCTGCTTAGTCATGCCTTCTTCCCAAAAATCATTCTGCCAGCTGAGCCCTGGATAACCCGGGTTACTTCCATATTAATAGTCTTACCTAACAAACCCACCCCATCCTCTACTACAATCATCGTGCCGTCTGGCAAGTAACCAACGCCTTGTTTAGGATCCTTACCAACATGAACAACCTTAATTTCCATCTTCTCACCGGGAATAGAGACTGTTTTGACAGCATTGGCCAAATCATTAACATTAAGTACCCCTACCCCATGGGCCAAGGCCAGTTTATTTAGGTTAAAATCAGTGGTAATAATCTTACCATGCAAGGATTTAGCCAGTCGCAGCAACCTTTCATCCACTGCCTTGGAAGCGCCGTCTTTATCCCAAATCTCTATCTTTAAACCTGCCACTTTTTTAAGCTCACTCACTATCTCAAAGCCTCTTCTGCCTCTGGACCTTTTCAAATTATCACTAGAATCAGATACTTGTTGCAGCTCTATTAGAATAAAATTGGGAATTAAAATTAAACCTGAAATAAAACCAGTTTTGGCAATGTCCAAGATCCGACCATCAATAATGGCTGAGGTATCTAGGATTAATGGCCGGTTTAGAGCGATTCCACCTACCTGCGGGATAGGATTGATAGCTGAAGGTCGACTGGAATCCCTTTGCAAGCGCATCATTTGAGTGGAAACTTCAGCAATTATCCGGTTGAGACTGAAGTTGAATAAGGAAACACTCATTTTCGTAAGCGAAGAAGCGATGTCTGGAAAGATCAAAAATCCCGCCAAAGCAGACAACAAAGTTATCAATACCCTCATTAAGGTAGGATTGATCTCACCAAGCGGTGGCAAGAGCTCTGAGAAGATGACAGCTACAATAGCGAAAATTACTGCACAGATCAAGCGCAGGATAACCTTGATATTCACTTTAAATAATTCCTTTCAGGAATTGCGAGAGCAAAATGCTCTCTAAATTTCCTTTGGAAAATACGACAACTTAGTTGTCTAAATTCCTTTTAGAACAAAACGTTCTTTAAGTAGAGGGGGAATAATTTCAATTTTAAAACCTCTACCACAATCATTTTAGAATATAAGTAGTGATATGTAAAGATAGCTTATCAAAGGAGCGCTACAGGCTGAAATTCAGGGAAGAGACCTTTCTGCAAATCAATCCCCCCTTTTTCGGCTAAAATGAAGGCTTCAAATAAAACCTTAACTCCAGCTAAATTAACCCCATTTTGTTGAGTCAGAAATTTTACAAATTGCAGCCTGTCTAAATCCCTAATAGAGAATAGCCTTCTTTGTGTATTAGTACGATATGGTTTGATCAATCCCGTATTCTCATAAAGCATTAAAGTCCTTGGATGTAATCCTAGTAAATGAGCTGCCATTGAAATTGTCAGAACAGGTTTATCTGAATTCATTGTAGATTTTATCTAATTTTAAGTATAGCAAACTTTATAGTCCGCTTGTCAAGCAGTCAAAATAATATACAAATTAAAATCTATAAATTGTGTACTCCAAAATAGCCAAATTGCCATAGTAATTTCAAGTATATTTCTCAAGATTAAAGTATAAATAAAGTACTCAAATCTTTAGTAACCTTTTATTTAGTTTTATACTAATTATTGTAGTAATTAATTTACGTAGAAATTATTATATAACTTTGAATCGCATATTAGCTAAAACCATTATAAAAATAGTAACATACGTATTTTAATCCCGTAGTGTACTGATTTACCTATAGCAATGATATAGTCTTGAGTGCTAACTTTTCTTCTACTCAGGCACAGGTGAATAATCCAAACTAGATCAAGTTAAGATTTTTAACATTTAAATTCACTTTTATTTATTGAGAGAAAAATAGACTTATAGACTGAAAATATTTACTTAGAAGTGCAATAGTTAAGTAAACCGTTGACTTTTTAAAGAAAGCGCCTGGAAAAATTGATTTTAGCCACAATAAATTTCGAGGATATTATTTGTTCGAATTAATAATTACGCACAAATTGGTACTTGCAATGTCTCTTCTTTCAAGTTACTCTTAATGTATGCCTGCCCGCAATTTAAGCAGGATAAATGAGGACGGGGTTTATCTACATATCTATAACAAAGGCATTGAAAATAGAGCAATTTTCAATGACAAGCAAGACTTTCATGTTTTTGTAGGTTTTTTAGAGGAGTATTTAAGTACACCTAAGGACGCTGAAGCTACTAAAACGGTCTTTCAAGTTCATGGTAAGACCTTTAAGGGCACCCCACACCAACCTAAAAACTACTTTAATCAGATTGAACTAATCGCCTACAGCTTAATGCCCAGTCACTTCCATCTAATCCTCCATCAGCTTACTAAAGGCTCAGCTGAAAAGTTCTTAAGATCACTATCTACCCGTTATTCAATATATTTCAATAAAAAGTATGATCGCAGTGGTGTACTATTTTCCGGTCCCTATAAATCCGTCAAAGTTGAGCTTAAGCCGAGCTTGTTTTATCTAGTTAGATTCATTCATCAAGGGAGTTTATACTCTTCTGCGGCTGAATATTTAGATTCAAAAAGCTCCTGGGTTAATCCTGAAGTTGTTTTGAATTTGCTTCGCTATAAAAATATTGGCTATCAGAATTTCGTTGAAGATGGAAAAATTGACTCTCAGATCGACCTTGCAAAGATTACACTTGAGCCGGAGAGTAATCATAGCGGGTCGACAACTGAAGAGGTCAAACCTCTTGAAAGGAGAATCCTGGAAAGTGATGCAAAAAGTTACTCAAACAGGACTAATTTATTCTTAATATCATTTGCTATTTTCTTGATGTTTTTAACTGTAGGAATTGGTAACCTCATGCTTTCCTTGCAACCGGCAGTCCTGGGAACAACCCAAGCAACTACCAGCCAACCTAGCTTCTTGAGCACAGCCATCCCTTTCCTGCCGTTGGCTGCTGCCACTGCGCTTGTTCCTCTATTGGTCTGGTTGGCTTTTAAAAGAAAACCCTTATCTAGTAAAGCGGCCACTCCCATTCAACCGACAATCCAATCAGAGGAGCAAGCCTCAAGAACAGATAGAGTGGGTATCTCTGATATTGACAAGCGGGTCTTCTTAAAGCTAATTGGTGGAGCTGGTATATTCCTGTTTTTCTTTTCACTGTTTAACAGGAAAGCTGAAAGCCTATTCTTCAAAAATATTCCAGGCTCAGTATCGGGCAAGGTTTCTCTCCAAGATAAAGAAGGCAATGCCATTGATCCAGCCCAAAATCAACCCTTAGATGGCTATAATATCTCTGAGATTGATGACAATATAATTGCGTATTATGGATTCATTAACAAAGATGGCGCCTGGTACATTTTGAGAGCGGATACAGCTAAAGGCTCATTCCGATACGCTAAAGACAATACTAATTTCTCTGCAAATTGGTCCAACCGAGAAAAATTAAACTATGATTATTATAACAATGTTTTTTAGATAACCACTTGGTGGCCAAAGTTAGAAACAAAGCTTGCGACTTCGTCTGAAGCAGAGCTTGAAATTCTCTCTGCGCTTAAATTATAAGCAGAGCTTGAAATTCTCTCTGCGCTTAAATTATAAGCAGAGCTTGAAATTCTCTCTGCGTTCGAATTATAATCCCGATATGCTCTCAGTCATAATTCCCTCATACAAAGATCCTCTACTTCATAAAACCATTCAGTCGCTGCTCGACAATGCTGAAGGGGAGCTTGAGATTATAGCCGTTTTAGATGGTTATTGGCCTGAAGTACCGATTATCGCTGATGCGCGAGTCAAAATCTTGCACTTAGGAGGGAACCGAGGTATGAAAGAGGCTATCAATGCAGGAGTGGCAGTTTCAAAGGGAGAGTTTATTATGCGGACTGATGAACACTGCAGTTTTGGTAAAGGTTTTGATCGGATATTAACTGAAAACTTGGAGCCAAACTGGATAGTGACAGCCCGGAGATACTTCCTTAATCCTGAAAAATGGGAAGTTATGGATATTCCCTACATAGATTACGAGCAATTAGTTACTCAAACGATTCGCAAGGCTAAAAAGTATACCGGTTTTCCCTGGAAAGAGCGAACCAAGGAAAGGCAAGATATCATGATCGACGAGACAATGGCTATGCAAGGCTCTATGTGGGTAATGACCCGCTCTTGGTGGGATCAGGTTATCGGAAATTTGATTTCAGGACCATACGGCACGCATTATCAAGACCAGCATGAAATGATCTTTAAAACCTGGAAAGCTGGTGGTAAGATGATGGTGAATAAAAATACCTGGTTTGCCCATCGTCATAACAGTTTTCCTAGGCACCATGAAATAAGTCATGGCAGCCAACAAGCGGAGCTCCAGGCATTTTATGATTATTGGAAAGATTATTATCTAGAAATTAGAAAGAAATGGGGATTATCTAGTCTATGATTGTAGGACATGGGGATATTGCCAATGTATTAAAGGATAAAAAAGACTTACTTTTTTTTGCCAGCGGAGTTTCAAACAGCAGCGAAAAAAGGGAGTCCCAGTACCAGCGGGAAAAAGACTTACTGTTAAGTCAGGACAGATCCAAACACCTAGTTTATTTTGGATCTTTATGTATCTTCTACTCTAGCTCAAGGTATGCTATACATAAAAGGCAGATGGAAGAGATAGTCAAAAAGAACTTCCCCCGCCATACTATCCTTCGATTAGGTAATATTACTTGGGGAAAAAATCCGCATACATTAATAAATTACTTAAGTGCCCAGGTGGAAAAAGGAAATAGTATCAGGATTGAGAACTCTTATCGATATTTGGTTGATAAGAAAGAGCTTTTGCATTGGATTAAGATGATTCCAACCTTTAATTGCGAGATGAATATCACCGGGCAAAGATTCAAAGTGGCCGAGATCGTTAAAAAATATGTGTATACCAAAAAGAGGAGAAAATCTTAATGCTCTCTATCGTTATCCCCTCCTTCAAAGACCCACTGCTGCAAAGAACCATTGATGAAATTTTGGAAAAAGCCCAAGGCGAAATAGAGATTATCGTAGTAATAGATGGTTACACTCTAGCTAAACCACTAAAGGAGGACCCCAGGGTGCGTATTCTAAAGTTTGAGGAAAATCAAGGTATGAGGGCGGCGATCAATTTTGGAATGGCTGCTGCCAAGGGAGATTATGTTATGAAAACAGATGAACATTGTGCCTTTGACAAAGGGTTTGATGTTAAACTACTCTCAAACATTGAGGACAACTGGGTGGTAGTACCCAGAAGATTTCGACTTGACACAGAAATTTGGGAGGTAATGGATGAACCACCGATTGATTACGAACGGCTACTAACTGACCGGCCTGATAAAATTGGCGGGGTCCAATGGGGTAAAAGGGCATTAGAGCGAAAAGACATCTTGATTGACGAGACGATGGTTTTCCAAGGTTCTTGCTGGGTGATGTCACGCAAACATTGGAACTTCTTGGGTGGACTGCAGCAAGAAGGTTACGGTAAATTCGCTCAAGAAGCAATCGAAATAGCCTTAAAAACTTGGCTTTCTGGAGGCAAAGTAATGGTTAATAAAACTACCTGGTATGCTCACAAACATAGAAAATTTGGTAGGCCATATCGAACTAATTCCCCCGAAATTGAAGCTGGCAACAAATATTCGATGGAATTCTGGCTCAATGACCGCTTAGAGAAAAGGATTCATGATTTGGAGTGGCTGATGAAAAGATTTGGATTAAGGCTGAGAAAATACCGGGGGGAAAATTAGTAATGGTGTCAATAATAATTCCCGCGCACAGAGAACCTTACCTGCAAAAAACTATCGATTCGCTCCTTAAAGGCGCTGTTGGTGAGGTGGAAATTCTGGCAATATTGGATGGTTGGGATCCTGAAAAACCAATTAAGCCAGACAAACGGGTAAGGATAGTAAAGCTCAACAAACATTTAGGCATGAGAGCTGCCATTAATGCCGGAATCATGAAGTCCAAAGGTGAATTTTTGATGAAAAGTGACGCTCACTGTGCTTTTGGAATAGGCTTCGATAAAATACTGCGCGAAAATTGTGCCAAAGATTGGCTTATTATCCCCCGTCGCTACTCGTTAAACGAGACTAAGTGGCAAAGAGATAAAACTAGACCCTATCGTGATTATCATTACCTAACCTATCCAACTCCCAATGGAATTTATGGAATTACCATAAGTAACCCTGAATGGAACGCAAGGACTCGTCAGAGTAAAAACTCAAAATACGATATAGATGATACTATGACATTTCAGGGCAGCTGTTGGATGGCTAATAAAAAGTACTTTTTAAAAAAAGTAGGCTTTTTAGATGACCGAGAGGAAGCTTATAGCCCGTTTGGCGGCGAGCCAATGGAGATCGGCTTAAAATACTGGCTAGGAGGAGGCCAAGTTAAAGTAATTAAAAAAGCCTGGTATGCTCACCTAGCCAAAAGAGGCTCACACTATCAGGCAGGTCTTTTTACTAAAAGATATAAGCTTAATCAGGCTAGGTCTCGTACTTGGGCTGCCAAACACTGGATGGACAACGCTGAACCTGATATGATCCATCCTTTTTCTTGGTTAATTGAAAAATTCTGGCCAGTACCTACCTGGCCGGAAGATAGGAGTTTATGGGTTTTCCCAAGCTAAATTATAAGCAGAGCTTGAGACTCTTTCAGGATCTAAAGCAGAGCTTGAAATTTTCGCTTTGCTCAAATTATGAAAAATTTACTGATTTATATTAATCCTAATAAGAAATTTTCAGAGGAATACGACGAGCTGACCAAGATACAAATTGACAACAGCCTTGAGTTAGGTTGGAAGCCTAAAGATATTGTCCTGGTAACTAACTTCGACTATCAATATAGAGGGATTAAGTCAATAGTAATTGGTGATTATTCATATTTTGACGATAACCGCTCTACCAAAATTCCAGCTATCCTGGAGCTCTTTAAAAAAAATTTAATCGAAGAAGGCACAGTCTATTGGTTCCACGATCACGATGCCTTCCAATTAATACCCTTTGAAGTAGACCTTGATACAGATGCCCGCTTTACAGTTTTCCAAAATCCCCAAATATGGAACGCGGGAAGCTTCTTCTTCAAAAAAAGCGCTGAAGGAATTTTTGCCGACATTTGGCATTACATGATCGAAAGAGAAACCAACGAACAAGATGCCTTAACATACATGTGGCAAAATAATGTGAATGAAATAAAAAATAGATATCGACTAATAAATATTGCTTACAACATGGGGATCTATAATATTCAGCATAACTTAGACAAGGCAGATTTTCCGATTATTGTCGCCCACTTTCATCCCCATAGAAAAAGACACATGGATCTTTATACCAGCCGTAATATCTTGCCGGAGAGATTGCTAAAAATTTTTCAAAAATATAGACTGTACTGAAAATCAGATATGAAAACACGAGATCCACTAAGTGAGTTAGCATATAAATACGGCACGGATAAATGTCCTCAGCTAAATCATGCCTATACCCCCTTTTATTATAAACTACTTAAAAGTAAGCGCCAATCTATCAAGAAAGTCCTGGAAATGGGTATAGGAAACGGCATGCATACCCGGAAATATTTCCCACATGCTGTAACAGGAGCAAGTCTGTTTATGTGGCGCGATTTCTTCCCAAATGCCAAAATATATGGGGCAGACAACGACCTGGAAACAATCTTTAAGGCTGAACGGATAGAAACCTTTTTGTGTGACCAGACTAAAAAAGAAGATCTGGAAAAATTAATTGAAAAGACAGGTAACGACATAGATCTTTTTATTGACGATGGTTTACACGCATCATTTGACCAGCAATTCTTATGTAAGACTCTACTGCCTCTTTTGAAAAAAGATGTCGTCTATATTATAGAAGATGTTAGGCTTCTTGGGAAATTAGGCAGGTATCTAGCCGAATATGATTGCTATATTCCAAAACTGCCTCCCAAGGAACTCCATAACGGGTCCGGAGACCGGATAATGATCGTAAAACATAAAAGCATGAAATCAGATAATTTCCGAGTAGAAAAAACGATTGTTGACACAGAAGATTATTGCGGTTTCAAATTAAGGTTCAGAGACGACTTCGCAGACAGATACATAATGAGAGATATGTTGAAAAGAAACTATGCCAAGATACCCAAAAACCCCAAAACAGTCATCGATATTGGAGCCCATATCGGGCTTTTTACTCTAGCATCGATCAGGGCCGGCGCGAAAAAAGTATATGCTTTTGAACCAGAAGAGTCCAATTATGAATTACTCTGCCATAATATAAAAATTAACGGTTACGAGGACAGGGTTAATTGCATTAAACTTGGGGTAGGCGCGGTCGGTCAGACTAAATTGTATATTCATCCAAAAAATTCAGGCGCTTCTTCTATCTATCTAGATGCGGATAAGGCTTTAGAGGCTGGTAAATACCAGGTAATTAACATAATCTCAATCCATGATGTATTTAAAAACTACGATATCAATTATTGCGACATATTAAAGATAGATTGCGAAGGTTCTGACCGTGATATTCTTAACGAGTTGGATGAGGATCTGGTTAGCAGAATCGGCCAGATATCAGTTGAGATACATGACAGAAGCCTAATAGAAGGATTCGTTGAAAAGCTAAAAAAATGGTACGCTGCGGAATGCACTAATTTGGGGCGGCGGGGTGGTGGTAACGCCTGGGTATTTAGAAAGAAAATATGGCAATAGATACAAAAATAAATATCTCAATCTTTGCAAAACCGGCTTTCCTAAATGTAAACCCTAGTCGGCCGTTTAAGTATGAGGGCAAGCCTCCAAAGCGTGGCCATTTAATGCGTATCTCTTCAATTACCCGCGGCGAACAAATCGCCGATTATATAGGAGCAAAATTAAATCCAACTGACGGTTATCAAAACGATATCTGTATATATGTCAAGCCACCTTCAAACCCTGGTCAGGATTTTTTGTTTGAAGGTAGAAAGTCTTTTTTAGATATTTGTGATGCACCAGGCTGTATTAATCTCCTCAAAAATCATCCGGAAGTTATAGTAATTTCTTGCTCCGATTGGATGTCTGAAATCCTAGCAAAAACAGTTCCTAACAAAGTAGTAATGATCCCTGAACACCAATGCAACTTTGAACGACTAAGACGTAACCGAAAAGAGATAACAACTGTTGGTTGTATTGGTACTGCAGGCTCATTTAAATACATGCCCAAGGATATAAGAGAAGAGCTTTCGAAGCGAGGTATAGAATTCATAGAATTTTCCCAGATCTTTACTAGACAGGATGTAGTTAATTTTTATTTAAATATTGATATACAGATCATCTGGCGACCACAGCTTAATTCATCAAGTAACCAACTAAGAAATCCTCTTAAAATTGTTAATGCAGCCTCATTTGGCATACCTACTATCATGTATGCGGAAAAATCCGCGGAGGAAGTGAATGGATGTTTCATTCCGGTCCACAATCTAGATGAATTTCTAACTGAGCTGGACAAATTAAGATCCGATCCCAATCTTTACGACCAATACGCCAAAAGGTGTATTGAGAAATCCGAAGAGTATCATATTGAAAAAATTGCTAAGTTATACAAAAATCTAGCTTCATAATGAAGGAAAATCTAAACATACATTTATTTTACCCACACATACCGATTGCAGCCAGGGATGCTGCAAGGGCTGTGCTGGATACAAGGTGGATTGGGCAGGGACCTAAAGTAGACGAATTTGAGGAAATGTGGACAGAAAAATTTGCAAAACCTTGTAAATCAGTTGCTGTTGGCTCGGGTACCGACGCCCTTCACTTGGCGTATATTTTAGCAGGAGTTGATCAGGGTGATGAAGTTGTAACGCCAATCTTTACTTGCACTGCCACAAATACACCAATACTTTACCAAAAAGCCATACCTGTATTCGCAGATATTAGAAAAGATAGTCTAAATATTGATCCCGAAGATGTCCTCCGTAAAGTTAACTCAAGAACGAAAGCAATCGTCTGCGTAGATTATGGAGGGCTCCCGGCAGATCTGGATGAGCTTCAGGAGATCGCAGACAATTGGCATATACCTTTAATTGAGGACGCTGCCCAAGCACATGGGGCCAAATATAAAGGGGAGTTCGTGGGGAGCATCACTGATTTCACCTGTTTTAGTTTCCAGGCAATAAAAATCATCGCCGCTCCTGATTCCGGGATGCTTACAGTAAAAAATACGGATCATGAGATTATTGCAAACCGGTTACGGTGGTTTGGACTTGATAGGAAAGCTAAGCAGGAAAGTCTCCTCAAAGGAATATGGGAAGGTGATATTTGGGAATTAGGCTGGAAGTACCAGATGACTGACATTGCTGCAGCTATGGGGATTGAAGCCCTTAAGGAGATAGATGCTACTTTACTTCATCACAGGCAGCTATTTAATGCCTATCAGGAAGGCCTACAAGGCATCCCTGGAATCTCCTTTATTGGTGATGACGATCTACATCAGTCATCCTGCTGGCTAGCTACAGCTTTCGTGGAAAATAGGAACCGCCTACAGGCCAAACTTGCTGAAAACGGAATTGAATCTGACCCAGTACATTATAGAAATGACCGGTATTCTATTTTTGGGGGTAGGGTTGAAGATTGCCCAAACATGGATGCTTTAGAAAATAAGTATTTGGTTCTACCTAAGCACTTTAATCTTACGGTAGAAGATGTAAGTAGAATTTGCAAAGTTATAAGGTCTGGGTGGTAATGAATACGTATTGGAACAAACCACCATGGTATACTTCTTACGAAAAAAATAATTATGGTGAATTATTTTATGCTTTAATGCGCATTTATCAGCCAAAAAAGGTCGTTGAACTGGGGACCAAAGCCGGGTACAGTGCTTATCATATGGCTCGAGGTCTTAGGGTCAATGGAAAGGGCAGACTATATTGCTACGATCTCTGGGAAAATTATGAATTTAATAGTGTTCCTAAATCAGTTGCTAAGGAAAACCTAAAAGAATATAAAGGTATCATTAGTCTTAAATCGCGTAATGTAATTGGTGTAGATGAATTCCATAAATCCATTGACATTCTGCATGTTGATCTTGGT
>Ga0209542_10013837_pt1 | contig 13819 bp, 18 predicted proteins | sample RifCSPhighO2_01_FD_184028 | JGI IMG/M metagenome (GOLD analysis project Ga0209542, IMG submission 184028) | Soil microbial communities from Rifle, Colorado - Rifle CSP2_plank highO2_0.1 (SPAdes) (version 2) | ecosystem: Environmental > Terrestrial > Deep subsurface > Rock core/Sediment ...
CAGCCGCATCCTCAAGCAATTCGAGCATCAGGGATGCATCCGGCTGGCGCGCGGGATGATCGATCTGGTCGCACTGCAAGAACTGCAAGCCCGGACGAACGCCAATACCTGAGCGCGGGTGTTGGTCAATCGTTTTGTAATAAAAGTCACTGAAGTCGCACTGGCGCTGTCCGATACTGTGGGTGCATCGTCATGCGCCAAATCGTCCGAATCACGCCGCTTGTCCCGGTGTAGGTGCAGTCATGGCGTAGGTGGCGCCCGCAAACAACCACTACTTGGAGTAAAGAGGAGATACCATGGCAACAAGACGTGAAGTATTGAAAGCACTGGGTGCGGCGGGGGCCTCCGCGGCGTTACTGCCGCTGAAGGCGTTCGGCGCGAGCAACGACAGCTCCGGGGTGGCATCCTTCACCCAGCCGCTCAACATTCCACCGGTGTTGACTCCCACCAGCACCACGTCGTCCACCGACTATTACGACATGCAGATGACACAGACGACGGCGTCGATCATCCCCGGCAAGTCCACCCCCATCATCGGCTACAATGGCATGACGCCGGGACCGACGATCAAGGCGCGCGTCGGGCGCGAGGCGGTGGTGAACTTCTACAACGGCCTGCCTGCCACGACCCTGGGCGGCGCTACGGGCAACACCGTGGTCCATCTGCACGGCGGGCACACCGCGTCGGCGAGCGACGGGTTCCCCACCGACTACATCAATACCGGGAGCAACCGTACCTATACCTATCCCAACAATCAGCTCCCGGCGACGCTGTGGTACCACGATCACGTCATGAACGATACCGCGCCGCACGTGTGGTACGGCCTGGCGGGCTTCTACCTGCTGACCGACAGCGTCGAGGACGGCCTGAACCTGCCCTCCGGCGCCTATGAGGTCCCGCTGGTGATCCAGGACCGCCGCTTCAATACCTCGGGCGCGCTGGTCTACAGCGGCACCAACAACGGCGAGACCGGCGACGCCGTCCTGGTCAACGGCGTGGTGCAGCCGTACTTCAACATCGCCAAGCGCAAGTACCGTTTCCGCATCCTGAACGGCTCGAACTCGCGCCTCTACCGGCTGGCGCTCAGCAACGGCCAGTCATTCAAGGTGCTCGGCATGGAAGGGGGGCTGCTGGCGGCGCCGGTGACGGTGACCTCGATCACGCTCGCCCCCGCCGAGCGCGCCGACGTCGTGATCGACTTCTCCGGCATCGCCGTCGGCTCGAACGTGACCCTGCGCAACACCCTGGTGGGCAGCACCAGCACCGTCTACAACTTGATGCGCTTCAACGTCACCACCACCGCGACCGACACGAGCGTGGTGCCCGCCACCTTGCGGCCGCTCACCAGGCTCAACGCGGCCGACGCGGTGACCACGCGCACCTTCACGCTCGGGGGAGGCGGCGGCATGATGGGCGGCGGCACCTGGACCATCAACGGCGCCGCGTTCAACCCGAACACGGTGATCGCAAGTCCCAGGCTCGGCACCACGGAGATCTGGCGTTTCACAAACAGCGGCATGATGATGGGCAACATGAATCACCCGATGCACATTCACGGCGTGATGTTTCAGATCCTCGACATCAGCGGCGCCGCGCCGGCGGCGACCCACGCGGGATGGAAGGATACCGTGGACGTGCCGGCGGGAGGCAGCGCGCGGGTGATCATGAAGTTCACCGACTACACCGGCAAATACGTGCTGCACTGCCACAACCTGGAGCACGAGGACAATGCCATGATGGCGCGGTTCGATGTGGTCCCCTGAGGTCATCCTCGTCAAGCAGTAATCCTGGCCGCGGGCGGGCTTTCAGCCCGCCCGCGGTTTTTTCCACCGACCCGGCCTGTTTCATCGGGCGATCTTTTGCGCCACCGCCTCGGCGGTTTTCATTCCGTCCACCGCGGCGGAGATGATGCCGCCGGCAAAGCCGGCGCCTTCGCCGGCGGGATATAAACCTTTCGTATTCACACTCTCAAAATCCTCGTTGCGCGTGATCCGTATCGGCGAGGAGGTGCGCGTCTCGACAGCAGTGAGCACGGCATCGTTCATGGCAAAGCCCTTGAGGGTTTTGTCGAATGCCGAGAGCGCCTCGCGGATGGCGGCGATGGCGTAGTCGGGCAGGGCGTTGCCGAGATCGGTCCAGGTGACACCGGGAGCATAAGAAGGAATAACCGAACCCGCTTGGGTCGAGGGGCGGCCGGCGAGGAAGTCGCCGACGAGTTGGGCCGGGGCGTTGTAATTGCCGCCGCCGAGCTGAAACGCTCTTTCTTCCAGCTGCCGTTGCAACGCGATGCCTGCGAGCGGATGGTCGCTCCCAAAGTCCTGTGACGTGATGCCGACGACGATGCCGGCGTTGGCGTTGCGCTCATTGCGCGAGTAATGGCTCATGCCGTTGGTGACAACGCGCCCTTCTTCCGAGGTGGCCGCGACGACTTGTCCGCCCGGGCACATGCAGAAGCTATAGACATCACGGCCATTCTTGCAGTGATGTACCAGCTTGTAATCGGCGGCGCCGAGCACCGGATGTGCCGCCTCCGAGCCGAGACGGCAGCGGTTGATCAGCGTCTGCGGATGCTCGATGCGAAAGCCGATGGAGAATGGTTTGGGTTCGATGTGCACGCCGCGGCGGTGCAGCATTTCGAAGCTGTCGCGGGCACTGTGGCCGATGGCGAGGACGACATGGTCGGTGGCGATAAATTCACTGTTAGGGAAACTGTGATTTAGTTCCCTCCCCCTTGATGGGGGAGGGTTAGGGTGGGGGTGTGAGGGCGTGAACCTTTGATGTTGTTCACCCCCATTCTGTCGTTTCTGCCCAAGGTGCGCGGAAGGCTCGCGCACCCGCTCGGCGGGGGAAACTTCATCGCTGCGCTTTCCTGCTCCGCTCGAAGTCCAGCCCGGCCATCCCTGGCCGGGCGTTCGTGGCTCGCTTGCTCGCCGCTCACCCACTGGACCTTTTCCGGTTTCCGCCTCGCCCCCCGTGAAGGGGGAAGGGACGTTTTCACCAAGCTGCTTCTTCGGAGTTTCCCCAGCAAGTATTACGCCGCGCACGGAGCCATTTTCAATGACGATGTCCGTGACGTGACTTTCGAAGCGGATTTCGCCGCCGAGTTCGACGATCTTATGCCGCAGATTTTCGACGACCTTCACGAGCCGCAGCGTGCCGATGTGCGGCTTGCTGATGTAGAGGATTTCCTCGGGTGCGCCCGCGTCCACGAAGTCCTGGAGAATCTTTTTTATATGATGCCCGCGGTCCTTGATGCCGGTGTGCAGCTTGCCGTCGGAGAAGGTGCCGGCACCGCCCTCGCCGAACTGCACGTTGGATTCCGGATTGAGGTGGCGCTCGCGCCAGAAGCCCCACACGTCTTGCGTGCGGTCGCGCACGCTCTTGCCGCGTTCCAGAATCAGCGGCCGGAAGCCCATGCGCGCCAGCGACAGCCCGGCGAACAGGCCACAGGGACCGGTGCCGATGACGACGGGCCGCGTTTTGATATTTGCCGGCGCCTGAACCGGGTAATGATAGGTCTCGTCCGGCGCTTTCCTGATGTGCTGGCTGTGTTTGAAGCGCTGAAGCAGCGCCGCTTCATCCCTGACCGCGGCGTTGAGGGTGTAGACGAACACGACTTCGCCGGACTTGCGCGCGTCGTAGCCGCGCCGGCGTATACGATAGCCTAGCAACTCCGGTTCGGATATTCCCAGCGCGCGCAAGATCGCGGCTTTGAGCTCGGCCTCGCGGTGGTTGAGGCCGAGCCTCACTTCAGTCAGGCGCAACATGGAGTGGAGAAAAATCGCAGACGGTCAGGCGGAACAGGTTTGCGCTATTATGGCACAACGAGATCAGGGGAATACGGGAAGGGGGATTCCCGGCAGAATGGAGTTCGCTGGAAAACGACAATCTGGTAAAGTGGTTTCGATGAATTGTCCCAAATGGTTCGCACGCCTGTTGTCACTGTGGTTAATGCTTGCGATGGTGGTGGCGCCGGTGGTGCCTTCCCTCGCCATGACGATCAAGGCCGGCGACGCCTCTGCGATCCACGCTTCCCACGACGGCAATCACGCGAATATGCCGGAGATTGACACGTCGAAGCAGACACCCTGTACACAACACGATTCCTGCAACGGCCAGTGCTGTGATTTCTGCGCGCAGTGTTTCAATACCGTTTCGGCGCATCTGCCGGGTTATGTCCATCCCCATCCGGTGCAGACACCGGTCCTGACGGCGCTTCACCCGCGCCTTCTGGTCGCGTCGCCCGACCGACCGCCGCGTTTTTCTTCCCTCTGATTCCCGGCTGTTCCTGACGCCGTCAGGCGTCGCGCCGCCACAAGCGGCGTATCCGGTATTTCAATTCATGCATTGCGGGAGAGCGTTATGTCTACACGTCGTCATTATCCGACCATGCCGAATTTGCCGCGCCGGCGATTTATTCAGGGCCTGGCCGCGGGCGGTGTCCTGCTGGGATTGTCGCCCTGGCTCAGGCCGGCTTGGGCACTGGCAACTGAAACCGCCACGGGGGGTGCCCCGGTGCTCAGCGGCACCGAGTTCGATCTCACGATCGCGGAGACGCCGGTCAATTTCACCGGCGCGCCGCGCCTGGCCACCACCATCAACGGCTCGATCCCGGCGCCCACCTTGCGCTGGCGCAAGGGCGATACCGTGACGCTGCGGGTGACCAACCGGCTCGCCGAGGACACCTCCATCCACTGGCACGGCATCCTGTTGCCGTACCAGATGGACGGTGTGCCGGGTATCAGTTTCAAGGGCATCGCACCGGGCGAGACCTTCGTTTACCGCTTCAAGGTGAAGCAGACCGGCACCTACTGGTACCACTCCCATTCCGGCCTTCAGGAGCAGACCGGCATGTACGGCGCGATCATTATCGACCCACCCAGCGCCGACCCGATCCGCGCCGACCGGGACTACGTGGTGCAGTTGTCCGACTGGACGGACGAGGATCCGATGCGCGTTCTCGCCAAGCTCAAGGTCCAGGGCGATTACTACAACTTCAACCAGCTGACCGCGGCCGACTTCTTCCGCGACGTTTCCCGCGAGGGGCTCAAGGCCACCCTCGACAAGCGCCAGATGTGGCAGCAGATGCGCATGAGCCCGACCGATCTCGCCGATATCTCCGGTTACACCTACACCTACCTCATGAACGGCACCGCGCCGGCCGGCAACTGGACCGGGCTGTTCCGCCCGGGCGAGAAGGTGCGGTTGCGTTTCATCAACAGCGGCGCGATGACCTTCTTCGACGTGCGCATCCCCGGGCTCAAGATGACCGTGGTCCAGGCCGACGGCCAGAACGTCGAGCCGGTCACGGTGGACGAAATCCGCCTCGGCGTGGCCGAGACCTACGACGTGATCGTCGAGCCCAAGGACGAGGCCTACACGATCTTCGCCCAGTCCATGGATCGCACCGGCTTCGCCCGCGGCACGCTCGCGCCGCGTGCCGGCGTGACGGCAGCGGTCCCGGCGCCGGACAAACCGGCACCGCTCGAGATGGAGGACATGATGGGCGACATGACCGGTGTGGCGCGCGCCCACCACGCCCGGACCGAATACGGCCCCAGCGTGGACATGCGCGTCGATACGCCGCGCACCAACCTCGACGACCCCGGCGTGGGCCTGCGCGACAACGGCCGGCGCGTGCTCACCTATGCTGACCTGCATACGGTCGGCGGGCCGCTCGACCCACGCGGCGCGCAGCGGGAGATCGAACTGCACCTCACCGGCAACATGGAGCGCTACACCTGGTCGCTCGACGGCGTGGAGTTCGGCCGATCCACGCCGGTGCATTTCCGTCACAACGAGCGGCTGCGCGTGATTTTCGTCAACGACACCATGATGACCCATCCGATGCACATGCACGGCATGTGGAATGAGCTGGAGAATCCGGACGGGCGCTTCCAGGTGCGCAAGCACGTCATCAGCGTGCAGCCGGCGCAGCGCGTCAGTTTCCTCGTCACCGCCGATGCCCTGGGCCGCTGGGCCTGGCATTGTCATCTGTTGCTGCACATGGATGCCGGCATGTTCCGCGAAATCGTCGTGGCCTGAATGCAGCGCCATCGGATAACGGAGAACGAAATGATCGATAGCAAATTAATTTTTATCGCCGCCATGGCGGTATTCGGGATGTCCAGCGTTTGGGCGCAGGAACCGGCGGCCCCGACGATGCCGGAAATGGATCACAGCGATGTACAGGGACGTACAAGTGTCGCGGAAGACAGGATGTCGGGAGCGACCCAGATGGACCACGGCGCCAGGTCGGGAACGGCGCCTGCCACCGGCCATGACATGGGCGGCATGGATCACGGGTCGATGCAGGGCGGCACGGCCCCACCCGATGCCCGCGACCCGCATGCCTATTCCGGGGGCTATACCCTAGACCCGGCCCGGCCGCTGCGCATGGCGGACGAGCATAATTTCGGATCGTTGCTGGTTGATCGGCTCGAAAGGGCGCGCACGCGCGACAACTCCTCCACGGCGTTTGACGTGCTCGCCTGGTACGGCCGGACTTACGACCGCGCGTGGTTCAAGACCGACGGCGAAACCGATGCCGGCCGGGTTCAGGACGCTCGCACTGAATTGTTGTGGGGACACGCGGTGGCGACGTATTGGGACACGCAACTCGGCGTGCGCCATGACAGCGGCGTGGGACCGGACCGGGGGTGGCTCGCGTTCGGCGTCCAGGGGCTGGCGCCCTACTGGTTCGAGGTGGAGGCCACCGCCTATGTCGGCAACGAGGGGCGGACGGCGCTGCGGCTGGAAGCGGAATACGAGCTGTTGCTGACGCAGAAACTGATCCTGCAGCCGCGCATCGAGACGAACGTCTACGGCAAGCGCGACGCCGCGCGCGAACGCGGTTCCGGCTTGTCCGATATTGCGGCGGGAATCCGCCTGCGTTACGAAATCAAACGTGAGTTCGCGCCCTACGTCGGCATCGAGCGGGCCGCCAAGTACGGGGACACGGCGGATTATGCGCGCGCGGCCGGTGAAGACGCTAAAGAAACGCGACTCGTCGCGGGGCTGCGTTTCTGGTTCTAACCCGATTTTTCAAACGACTTAATCCAACGGAGAAACCTGTTATGAAAAAGATCTTTTCGATCCTGATTCTCGGCGCGTGGTCCGCGCTCGCGCTGGCCGGTGGCAAACACGCAGGCGGGCACGACGACGATCATGCAATGGCGTATGGGGCACCCAGCGAGGCGGCGCAGGTGAGCCGCGTGATTGAGGTGCAGGCGGCGGACAACATGCGTTATACGCCCGCCGCCATCACCGTGCGGCGCGGCGAGACCGTCAAGTTCGTGGTGAAAAACACCGGCAAGCTGCCGCACGAGTTCGTGCTCGGCAACGCGCAGTCGCTCAAGGAACACGCCGAAGTGATGCGCCGCTACCCGGACATGGAGCATGACGATCCCAATATGGTGAAAATGGCGCCGGGCGGCACGGGCAATCTGATCTGGAAGTTCACCCGGGCCGGCACGGTGGAATTCGCCTGCCTGATTCCCGGCCATTACGAGGCCGGCATGAAGGGCCGCATCCGGGTAAACGCCAAGTAGCGCGAGCCGGTTTCAGCAACGCGACAACGAGAGGAACGCAATCATGAAAAACATGCTTTGGCTGGGTCTGTTCGGAATCGTCGGTATGGGTATGTCGGGAACCGGTCAGGCCGCGCCGGACGGCGTCGCCGCGCCACTCCGCGTCGCCGCCGCGGACGGCGTCGTGCAACAGGTCAAACCGGAAGAGGGCAAGGTCAAGATCAGTCACGAGCCCATTGCGGCGCTCGGCTGGCCGGCGATGACCATGTACTTCCGCGTCAAGGACAAGGCAGTGTTGGAAGGCATCGCCGCCGGTGACAGGGTGCGCTTCGATCTGGAGAAGAGCGCCACGGGACTGGTGATCACGCGCATGGAGAAGGTGGCCAAGTGAAGCCGCAACCGCGCCTGGTCTTACGACAGGACGAGCGACCGAAGGGAGCAGGGCTTCCTTTTCAGCCCGCGGCCCCGCTGATGCGCAGGATGCGCGAATGCCGCGAAGGCCAGGGATGGCCGGGAGCGGCCTCGATCCGATCGGCGAAGCCGCAACCGCGCCTGCTCTTATGGCAGGACGAGCGACCGAAGGAAGCAGGGCTTCCTTTTCGGCGCGCGGCCCCGCTGATGCGCAGGATGCGCGAATGCCGTGAAGGCCAGGGATGGCCGGGAGCGGCCTCGATCCAATCGGCGAATCGCGCGGCGTTGCTTGTCGTCTTGTCGTTGGCGGCCCGTGGCCGAGGCGGTGTCGTACGCCGGACATCCCATGTTGTCAGTCCGTCGAACACGAGGAGGCCGTCATGAATACGAAAGAGGTCCATCTGTTGCCGGTCGTCATGGCGGTGCTGCTGATGCTCGTGTTGTTGCTCACGTTGCCCGGTTGCAGCGAGCCGCCGGTTCCGGCAAAACCGGCGTCGGTCACGACGGCCCCCGCTTCCGCGGCGCCTGTTGCGGTCCCGCACGGGCTCGATCCGCAGCTCGTGGCGCGCGGCGGCGAGATATACAAAGCCAACTGCGCTGTTTGCCACGGCGCCAACGCCGAAGGCGCGCCGAACTGGCAGAAGCCGGGAGCCGATGGCAAGTATCACGCGCCGCCGCTCAACGGCACGGGTCATGCCTGGCACCATCCCAAGGCAGCGCTGAATACGACGATCAAGCGCGGGACCATGCAGATGGGCGGCAGCATGCCAGCCTGGGAAGGCAAACTCTCCGACGACGATATCGAGGCCGTGATCGCCTGGATCCAGTCCCGCTGGCCGGAGGAAATTTACCAGGCTTGGCTGGCCATGGACGAGAAAGCGCGCAAGGGGGGCGCTGGCCGCTGATTCTGTTCATTCATCCGGGCCGTTTTATTTTCTTTGTCGGTAACGAAGCTTATGATAAGCATCGGTGAACAACCCGCTTTCCCGACGAATGCGAGTGACGGCAGGAGTGATCATGGCAGCGCTGCTTGTCAGCGCCTGCGGTAAACAGGAATCCGAGGCGCCGTTGCGCGAGGGCGCCACCGCGCAAGCCGACCGTTCATTTTCCACGGAGAATCTGTTCCGGGGTGTCAGGCTGTTTCACGAACACTGCGCCCAGTGCCACGGACCGGAGGCGCAGGGACACCCGGACTGGCGGAATCCAAAAGTGGTGGCCGCACCGCCGCTCAACGGTACCGGTAATGAATGGAAACGCCGCAAACAGGACATGATCGCCGTCATCAAAAACGGAGCGAAACGTAACGGCGAACCCGTCATGCCGGCGTGGAAGGGCCGGCTGACTGACCGGGAAATCGAGGACATCATCAACTGGTACCAGGCGCTGTGGCCGGCGGATGTCTACGAGCGCTGGCGCAAGGCCAACGTCCCGGAATCCGTGCCGAGTGGTTGAATGCGATAATCCGATTTAACGAACAAACAAGGTCAAGACCATGCAAATTGTCATCTGGATTATTATCATTTTGGTGATTGCCGCGCTCATCAAGTATTTGCTGAAAGACGATGGGAAAAAGTAGCAGGCACGCGCCATCCCGCCGGCATGATGGATCTTCTGGGTTTCACGATTGCTATTTTGATATTTATCAATGACGATTCCGCTCGAAAGTCAATAATATTGGCACAATAAATGTGAACTTTTGTCCTCTGACGAAGTCTCTTTGAGCAGGGATGAAACAGAATGACGGGAAGCCAATTCAAAAGGTGGTTTACAGTCCGACAGCGCAAATCGATTGCGATGGCGGTGGCCGGCTGGATGTCGCTGTCACTGGTGCTGGCCTTCTGGCCCTGTTGCCAGGCACTGGCGGACGAACATCCGCCCGCCGTCAGCACCGAAGCCGGCGATCACGACCATGGGAACATACCCGACGGCACGGAAGACCCATGCCGTACCTGGCTCGATACGACCGACGCCACGCTCAACACCTCGCCCAATGTCCTGGTTTCAGATTTCGAACTGAAAATCGGCCATGCGGTATATACCGATTCACATGATTTCCCCGCCGTACCGCCCTCGGTGCGCGGTCGGGTTGTGTATCATCCTTCGCCACCCGGTTCCTTACCGCTTTATTTGCGCGGTCAACATTTGCTGATCTGATTTTCCATCGATCGCGGCGAGGGTAAGCCGCGCTCCGGGAAGAAGAGGATAATCGGCAGTTCCCCCTTTCCTGTCGCGGTGATTTCCCCCACGCCCCGGTCCGTGTATGACGTTGTATTCGCGTAGTTGGCGTGGTTCACGCCAGAGAGAGGAAGAAATTTTATGACTACTGTCAGCAGACTGTCGAAACGAAATGGTGTCATGCCGCCATGGACGGCATGGAAAACATCCGCGTCCCTCATCTGGCGATGGGCGGTTCTGGCGTTGGTGCTGCATCTCATATGGGAAATCGGGCAGTTGCCGTTTTACACATTATGGGAGGAAGCCAACGCTTGGCGTATCGCGCTTTATGTGACGCATTGTGTGGCGGGCGACGTGATTATTGCCACGCTGAGTTATCTGGCTGTGGCATTGGCGTGGCGGCAGGCGGATTGGCCGCGACAACGACCCTGGACAGGCGGAACAACGCTCGTCGCGCTCGGGCTGGGTTATACGGTGTTCAGCGAGTGGTACAACGTCTACCGCGCCGGGGCCTGGGCGTATGCTGAGATTATGCCGCGCATTCTGGGCATCGGACTTACGCCGCTGTTGCAATGGGTGGTTGTGCCCATCATTATGCTCGTGCTGATACAGCGCAGCCGAATCGGGCGGAGTTGGCAGTAATCGCCAATCGCCCCTTTATTCATTTTCTTTTAACTCACAACGAAGGAGGTCAATCATGAAAAGGAAACTTATCAAACAGTGGATGCCGCGCATCCTGGTTGTCGCCACACTGGCGGCAACGAGTGGTGTTATCGCCGCCGAGCCAGGCGGGCCGATGATGAGCGATCGGGATATGTCGGCGTACATGCAATCGGGCCAGATGGGTTACGGAATGGGGCCGAGCGGCGGCATGAGCATGATGGGCGGCGGGATGATGGACATGATGATGGGCGGTGGTCCCGGCATGGGCATGATGGGCGGAGGCATGATGGGAGGCATGGGTATGGGACCCGGTGGTGGCATGGGAATGGGCATGATGGGCATGGGTCCGGTGTCGATGCTGGATTTGTCGGACGAGCAGCGCGACAAGATCGACAAGATCTTCGACGCGGAACGCAAGCAGCACTGGTCGGTCATGGGCAAGATGATGGACGTGCAGAACAAACTGCGTGATCTCTACAAAACTGATCAGCCGGATCCGAAAAAAGTTGGTGCGGTCTACGGCGAGATCGCCAAGCTGCATCAACAGATGATTGAAGCGCATGTCCAGGCATCGAATCAAATGCAGCAAGTTCTGACCAAAGAGCAACGCGAGCAGCTGCGCCAATGGAACCGCGGCGGCTGGGGCGGGGGTCCGCGCGGCCCGGCGGCGGGCAAGCCGGGGACCATGGGTCCCGGCATGATGAATCGCTGACACCGCCGGACACGGGCATGTGAAACATGAGCACTGGTATGAACAGGAGGTGACGTATGTATCACGATGGCTATATGAGCTGGGGCATGGGCTTCGGCTGGGGCGGCATTCTTTTCTGGATCGTGCTGATCCTGGTGGTGGCCGCGCTCGCCAAGTACTTGTTCAGCGAACCGAGCGGCCGCGATTAATCGTTCATCGCCGGCATCGGGCGGTGTCATATTGCTATCGGTGTTTGCGATATGCCGTTATCCGTTGCGTTGCCGGCGTGCGAGGGACATCAGATGGCGATCGTGCGTGACGATCCGTCAGCGAATCAGGAGGTGACTGTGTACGGTTTTAATGTGATGCAAGTTCCGAACAAACCCTTTCAACCACGTTTCAAGGAGTCAATCATGAAAAGTCTCATCACCGTCATTACCGTTACCGCGGCGCTGCTGGCCGCATCCGCCGTGCCGGCGGTCGAAGAGCATCACCCGGACCAGAAGCCGGCCGCCGCGCCGACCACGCAATCGCCGCCGAAGGATCCGGCGCAGGTCGTGAAGCAGATGAAGGAGAACGCGGACAAGCTGCGCGCGCAGGTGGACAAGATCGCCAAGACCAGGGACCCGGCCGAGCGCCAGAAGCTCGTGCAGGAGCACATGCAGACGCTGCGTTCGAGCATGATGGCGGCCGGCGGGATGATGGGCGGCATGGGTCCCGGCCCCGGGGGTGGCATGGGGATGATGGGCGGTGGAATGATGGGTGGTGGAATGATGGGCGGTGGAATGATGGACTGCCCGATGATGGGTCAGATGATGGGTGGTGGCGCGTCCGGGGAGGCGATGATGAATCGCATGCAGCAGATGGAAAAGCGCATGGACATGATGCAGATGATGCTCGAACAGATGCGCAAGCCATAACTGGCGAAGGAGAGTTCCATGGAAAAGCCCCATCCCTGGGTCACCGGCGCGGCGTTCGCGATCGCGTCGGCAGAACAGCGTATGCGAAGGATGGAGCAACGCATGGACATGATGCAGCAGATGATGGAGCAGATGCGTAAACAAATGGACGGTATGATGAAGGGCTCTCCAATGCAGTAATCGGGCGACGCCACTCTAACGTCATGCCGGCGAATGGGTTACTTACCGAGACAGTCAATTCAAAGATACAGGAGACATGCAATGAAAAACGCGAACTGGAAAATCAACGCCTTCGCATTGGCGACGACGCTGGGCGTGGCGTATGTCTTTTGCGCCATCTTCGATGCGCTGTTCCCACCCTTCGGGCTGCTCGCCTGGCTGGCGCCGGCCAGCCCCTGGCCGATCGCGGGCAGCCTCACGGCTTTCATTACCGGGTTTGTGCTGTTCACCGCGGCCGGCTTCGTGCTCGGCGCGCTTTATGGAGCCACATGGGGGTTCTGGAGCAAAAGACTGAAATGAGGTGACATCATGGATCTGGATACCCTGAAGAACGTCGGTTGGTTGCTGCTCTGGGGCGGGCTGTTTTTCGTGATGATGCGTTACGGTTGCGGCGCGCACGTCACGGGCGGGCATGGCGGCCACGGAAGACACGGCGGGCATGGCGGCGGCGAGACGGCGGCGGGCGGCAAAGTACGCGATCCGGTCTGCGGCATGGAGGTGGACTCGCACACCGCGCTATCCTTCATGCACCGCGGCCAGCACTATTATTTCTGTTCCACCGACTGCCGCGATCGCTTCGCCAAAGCGCCGGACCAGTACACCGGCGCGCCCGTGGAGGGAGGACATCATCATGGATAGACTGGATTGGCGCGTGGTAGGGCTGGCGATGGGTTCATTTCTGTCCATCAGCTATGTCGCGTGCGTGATTGGCGATCTCATCTTTGAACACCGCATGTATGAGGTATGGCTCAAGTTGCTTCCGGGTTTTACCTGGATCAGCTGGCCCAGCTTCTTTCTGGGACTCATCGAGACATTTGCGTACGGCATCTATTTCGGCCTGGTGTTCGTGCCGCTGTACAACTTTTTCCACGATCGCATCGTGGCCAGAAAAGGAGGCTACCCATGGACAGGCTGACATGTACGGCGCTGGTCGGGGTTTCAGTGAATGTGAGAAAGCCCGGAAAAATGCGCCGCCATCGGAAACGCCACCATGGCTGAATCACCGCGCATCGGTGTGGTGTTGAGCTCCGGCGGCATACGCGGCGTTTATGGGCATACCGGTTTTCTGCTGGCGCTCGCGCGATTGGAGATTCCCATTGCCGCGGCCGCCGGCTGCAGCGCCGGCGCCGTGGTGGGCGGCATCGCCGCAAGCGGCGCCGATCTGCACGCCTGGTCGGATGTGCTGGCGCGCGTGGACCGCCGGCGCTTCT
>Ga0209542_10013838_pt1 | contig 13819 bp, 13 predicted proteins | sample RifCSPhighO2_01_FD_184028 | JGI IMG/M metagenome (GOLD analysis project Ga0209542, IMG submission 184028) | Soil microbial communities from Rifle, Colorado - Rifle CSP2_plank highO2_0.1 (SPAdes) (version 2) | ecosystem: Environmental > Terrestrial > Deep subsurface > Rock core/Sediment ...
GATTCTACGTCAAACTCCGCTTTCTCGTGGCCGGAAAGCTTTTCATACTTTTGTTTCCTGCGTTCCAAAAGTTTGGCGACGTATTCGTTGCTGCGAAAGTCGGCGTCAATCCCCATTTGGACTGCTTTATTGTAGATTTCGCTAATAGTCATATGAGTAAGTTTTATTTTTTACACTCTACCCAGGGAGCATTTCCTATCTATACATCCGCTTAAGGCGGATGGATAAATGATATGCTCCCGCAAAAAGCAAAGACTTTTGCTTTTTGCCCCATCTGCACCACCTTATTCTAGCTCACCTGGCGCATTTTGTCCAGCTCCTCTTTTACAACAATCCTGTCATCCCACGGCGTTTTCTTTCCTTTTGCCCAGGCAATGGAATCTTCACTTCCCTTACCGGTAATGACAACAATGTCCTCGGGAGCGGCAAGAGAAAGCGCTTTGGCGATTGCCTCACGCCTGTCTAGAATTTCGTAGAAATTGGAAATTGGAAATTGAGAATTAAGAATTCCGGATTTTATTTCAGATAAAATCCGGGCAGGGTCTTCGTCGTACGGATCTTCATTGGCTACAATGACCGTATCGCAATATGTAGCCGCTATCTTGCCCAAAATGGGCCGCTTCCACATGTCTCTTCCTCCGCCCGCGGCTCCCAATATGCACAGAAGTTTTCCTTGCGGAACCCGAGCGCTCAAACGCGATCGCAGGGTTTTGTATACCTTTTCCAGGGCAGCCGGGGTAAATGCGTAGTCAACAAATACCTCAAATGGTTCGCGTATGACAAGCTCCATGCGCCCCGGCATATTCTCAATGCTCTCCAGGGCTGTTTTGCACGCTTGCATGCTTATACCCTGCGACAGTCCTGCGCAGACGGCTGCCAACGCGTTTGAAACATTGAATGCTCCCAGCAGCTTGAGGCGAAACTGCGTATCTCCAATAGAAAATCTGACGCCACCTGCCTCGCCGCCAGGCGGGTCGCCTTCATCTGCGGAAACTTTGGCCTCTATGATCTGCAGCACCTCCTCGCCCCTGATGGGCGTACGAGTGCCGGGAATCCTGTATCCAAAAATAGTTCGTGCGCTGAATTGCAAAAAGTATTCCGCATGCTCGTCGTCAAGATTTATCACGTGCGCCTCTTTCGCCGCCCGAAACAGCAATCCTTTTGTTTCGCGATATTTCTCAAATGAACCATGGCGCTCTATGTGTTCGGGGCTCAGATTGGTGAATACCGCCGTATGAAAATTAATGAAACGGTGGCGGTGCTGCATAATCCCCTCTGAGGTGATTTCGAGTACCGCATGCGTGCAGCCTTCTTTGACGGCCCGGCGCAGAAACCGCTGCACGAAGAAACGTCCCGGCATCGTCATCTTAAGCGTATTCCGATGTTCCTTGTCTCCGATGCGAAAACGCACGGAAGAAAGAGATGCCGTCTTTCTGCCGCCCGATTCCAGAATGCGCGAAATCATTTCCACCGTGGTGGATTTACCGTTGGTGCCTGTCACGCCAATCACCGTCAGTTTCCTGGAAGGGAATCCGTATATGAAGGCAGCGGTGAGGGCAATTATAAAATGATACCAGCTCATGAGAAACCTTGGAGCAATTTTTCTTGCGATGGCCAGCATGCGCGATCAATTCTACCGCCTTATGAGTTTGAGGGCCTGTTTTACGCGCTCCTCTAAAGAAAGCAAGGAGGATTCTGGAGAAAGTTGAGCAAGGGCTTCGTTTGCACGCTGCCTGGAGAACCCAAGGACCAGAAGAGCCTCCACCGCCTCCTGATCTTCCGCCCTCTTTTCTTTCCCAAGCTTCTGCAGTTTTCCTGTAAGCTCAAGGATTATTTTCTGAATCTTTTTTTGCCCCAAGCCGCGTACGGAGCTAAAGTACGAAGCATTCCCTTTGGAGATTGCTTCCTGCAGCAGGTTCCTCGTGCCCAGAGAACAAATGGCAAGAGACGCTTTCGGACCTATTCCAGAAATGCCCTTGAGCGTTTCGAACAACTCCAGGCTCTCAAGAGAATCCATCCCGTAGAGCTCCAGGGTCTCGTCTTTCCTGAGATAGAGATAACAATACACCTCGGCCGTCTGTCCTGGGGCAAAAGAGGTAATGCGTTTTTCTCCCACAAAAACCTTATACCCTACTCCGCCCGCCTCGAGTATGATATAGTCAGAACCCTTGGCGATAACTAGTCCTTTAAGATAGGAGATCATAAGTCTATCGTATCATGAATCCCCATACTAATTAAGGTTTTGAACTATGTTCAATACTTATACTACAATTAAAATAACCTTAATTAGTCGTGGGGATGAATTTTGAATTAGTTTCCAGTTACCAGCCTACGGGAGATCAGCCGCAGGCGATCAAGCTTCTGACAAAGAATCTTGAAATTGGGGTAAAACATCAGACCCTCTTGGGCGTAACGGGATCGGGGAAAACCTTCAGCGTATCCAATGTCATTGCAAACCTTCAAAGGCCAGCCCTGATTGTTTCACCCAACAAAACCCTGGCGGCGCAACTATACCAGGAGTTCAAGGAGTTTTTCCCCAAGAATGGAGTGCACTATTTTGTTTCCTACTACGACTACTACCAGCCAGAGGCCTATATCCCGCAAACCGATACCTACATTGAAAAAGACGCGAAGATCAACGACGTGCTCGACCGCCTGCGCCACGAAGCCGTTCAAGACGTGCTCTCGCGCAGAGACGTTATTGTCGTAGCTTCAATATCCTGTATTTATAGCATCGGGTCTCCCGAAGAATACCGAAGGGTTTCTCTTGATTTGAAAGAGGGCCAGAAGATCACCCGCAAAGAACTTCTCTCTGTCCTGACGCAGCTTCAATACCAGCGCAACGACACGGACCTAAAGCCCGGAACGTTCCGCGCCAGAGGAGAAATCATCGATCTGTGTTTGGTAACCGGAAAAGAGATCCTGAGATTCGAGATGGCAGGATCTTCCGTGGCCAGGATAACGAAGAGCGACGGGACGGTTCTTTCTTCCTGCACCATTTATCCCGGGAAATTCTGGGTTACCGAAGAAGAGCGGCTCAAGATAGCCATGATAAATATTCGCGCAGAACTCCAAGACAGGCTCCACGAACTTACAAAACAAAGAAAGTTTCTGGAAGCCAAGCGCCTGGAAGAACGCACGAACTATGACCTTGAGATGATAGCAGAATCCGGATACTGCCACGGCATTGAAAACTATTCGCGACACCTTGAGTTCCGAAAACAAGGAGACCCTCCATTTACGCTTTTGGACTATTTCCCCAAGGATCTGCTGGTATTCCTTGACGAAAGTCACCTTGTTCTTCCCCAGCTGCAGGCAATGTCCGTGCAGGACCGCATGCGCAAAGAATCGCTGGTAGAACACGGGTTCAGGCTGCCCTCCGCAATAGACAACCGCCCGCTCACAAAAGAAGAATTTTTTGCCAGGGCCCCTCAGATAACCTACGTATCCGCAACTCCAGGAGCATTTGAAAAAGAAGTGTCCGGTCCCTTCGTGGCAGAACAACTTATCAGACCCACCCTGCTCCTTGAACCTGAAATAGAAATCAGGCCGACAAAAAATCAGCTCCGGGATCTTCTTGAAGAAATCCAAGGGCTCGTGAAAAAGAAACAGCGCGCGCTTGTAATCACGATTACCAAGCGTCTTGCGGAAGATATCGCCGACTATCTTGCAAAGGCGCAGGTAAACTGCCAATGGCTGCACTCTGAAATAAAAACATTGGATCGTCCCCAGCTCCTGGAAGATTTCAGAAAAGGAACATACGACGTTCTTGTCGGCGTCAACCTGTTGCGAGAAGGCCTCGATCTTCCGGAGGTCGCACTGGTCGCCATTCTGGATGCCGACAAAGAAGGGTTTTTGCGCAACGAAACCACGCTTGTGCAGACCATGGGGAGAGCGGCCCGCCACCAAGAGGGCCGCGCCATTCTCTACGCCGACACGATAACGGACTCCATGCGGCGCGCCCTGCAAGAGGTTTCTCGACGTAGGAACATTCAAGAAATCTATAATAAAAAACACGGAGGAGTGCCAACTGCAATCATAAAAGAGATTCGAGTGTGGGAACTGGGAATAAAAGAAAGGGCGGCCCTTACTGAATTTGAGTCCCTGCGGGACGTGCGGGTGTTAGAGCAAGAAATGAAACAGGCGGCCTCAAATCTGGGTTTTGAACGCGCCGCTGAAATTAGAAACTTGATAAAAAAAGTGAAAAGTGATACAAACAGCATATATGGCAAATACGACATCGGCCCGAAAAGCATTTCGGCAAAGCATCAGAAAAAGAAAAATGAATCTGGCAAAAAAAGCCAGGGTTAAAAGACTCGGAAAAGAACTGGAAGTTCTGCTTCGAAAAAAAGAAATTCAGCAGGCCGAAGCCCTCCTCAAGCAGGCCTACAAGGCGATTGACAAGGCGGCGAAGACTGGAGTTCTCAAAAAGAATACCGCTGCGAGAAAAAAGTCTCGCCTGGCCCGCCTTCTGACAGGCCTGAAAACACGCTCATAAGAAAGACGTCCAAGCCAGCTTCTGGATCAAGCTGGCCTGTTTTCATTGCGCAATCCGTCTGCAATAGAAGCCAATGCATGTTTTTCAGCTCTTCTGCGGAAAGGGCTGCTGCGAGCTTCGCGTGCCTGCCAAAACCCTGCTCTTTCGCTTCCAAAAGACTCCGAATCTGAAAATGGAACATGGAAAGAAGGTATATTGGCGACTCTCCTTTTTCAATATGTCTGTGGATAAGGTTAAACGCCTTCGTTTTGTTTTTTGCCGCGATCGCATCCAACGTAACAAAAATGTCTCCCGCAAGCGCTGCTTCCGGAATGATCGCAGCTACATCCTTCTTCTCTATGGTCGTTCGACCCTGAAGGGTCTCAGACCCTGAACGGGTTTCGCCTCTTTTAAATGCGGCGAGCTTTGCCAATTCCTGAGACAGGCGCCAAAGATCATGTCCCGCTTCCTGCACAAGGAACAATCTTGCTTCTTTCGCAATATCGACTCCCAGTTCTTTTGTTTCCTTGGCTATCCATTGATCAAGCTTTACGGCGTCCAATTCCTTGTACTCGTGCACGGTAGCTAATCCCTGCAAAGCCTTCAGCAGGGAATCCGATGCGGAGATTTCTCCACGCTCAAGCAGCACGAGAATAACAGAGGGAGCCTTGGCAAGGGGTTCCGCTAACTTCAACACATGCTCTTTCAGTTGCTTTTGGCCAAACAAATCTTCCAGCACAAGAAGTTTTTTCTCATGAAAAAGCGATTGGCTCTCCAACTCGTTCTTCAGCTCTTCTAAACTGAGCTCTGACGCCTGCATCCTCTTTGCGCCAAACCTTGTCTTCCCAGAGGCTCTGTATGCTTCCCAAATCTCCTGCAGCTTCCGGTGCGCCAGGTATTCTTCTTTTCCGTATAATAGAAATATCATGCTAAGCCTTAGAGGTTTGCCCAACTGGTTCCCCGCGAGGTTTCAACGAGAAGCACAGGGTCAAACAGCACCACTTCTTCCATGGCTTTCTTGATCGGAAGAATCAATTTCTGCGCTTCTGCATCTTGGCATTCCAAAAGCAATTCATCATGCACCTGGAGCAGCATGGTGCATGCGGGATTGGAACGAAGCACGCGCTCTTGGACCTGAACCATCGCCATCTTCATGATGTCAGCCGCGGTACCCTGCGCCGGATGGTTGATTGCCATGCGTTCTGCTGCCGCCCTGATCTGAGGTGTTGGAGAATTCACGTCCGGCAAGAAGCGTTTTCTTCCGAACATGGTCTCCACGTATCCATGCTTCCTCGCAAACTCCTTTGTCTCTTCCATGTACCTCAAGATGCCGGGGAATCTAAGGAAGTACCGGTCAATGAAATCCTGGGCTTCTTGAAATGAGATACTTGATGCCCTGGCAAATCCCCGCGCTCCCATGCCGTACAGCACCCCGAAATTCAGGGCCTTTGCCCGAAAGCGCATTTCGGAAGAAACGTCTGCAGGAGCGATGCCGAATACTTCAGCTGCGGTCATGGTATGAATATCCAGGCCTTTTTCGAAAAACGTTTTCATTTTCTCTTCTTTTGCGAGGGCTGCCGTAATGCGAAGCTCCATCTGGGAATAGTCGAAGGAAAGAAGGACGTGGTTCTTCTCTGCAATGAATCCTTTGCGAATCTTCTTTGCCCACACGCCTTGCAAAGGAATATTTTGGAGGTTCGGATCAAAAGAGGACATCCTGCCGGTCGCAGCCCCAAACTGATCAAGGTGAGTGTGGATACGATCATGAGCGTCTGCCTTCTCCAGAAGCGGCAGGGCATACGTACTCAGAAGCTTCTTGAGTTCTCGGTATGCAACCACCTTAGCTACGATCGGATGGAGGTCGTAGATTTTCTCCAGCTCGTCTGACGCCGTTGAAAACACCCCTCCTGGAGTTTTCTTCAATCCCTTGGATGAGAGTCCTAGGGTCTGGAACAGCGCAATGGAAAGCTGGGCCGGAGAATTCAGATTGAATTGCCGGCCCGCCATTGCGTACACCTCCTGCTCTATGCCACGCATCTTCTTATCCATTTCAGCTGCAAGCTTCGTGAAATACTTACGGTCTATCTTCATACCCGCCTTCTCCATTTCTCCTACAATGGGGATGAGCTTGCGCTCCAGCTCAGCCAGCCTGGGAGAAAGTACGGAACTCTCTTCCAATTGCTTAATTCTTGCCTCCACACTGAGCGTTGCTTCCACACTGAGCGTTGGGGGCGCGCTGAGCGCGCCCTTACCCACGCTGAGCGTGGGGAGTTTGTCTACAAGCGAAAAGAATTCAAGTTCTTTGAGTTTTTCTGCGGCTGCCTGTCTGTCGTATGTTTTCCACGCGCAATCTTTAAGACGGAACTCGACGGGAACGTTTTGATCTATGGTGCCCAGCTCTTTGCTGATAAAGGCGTCTTCTTTTGAAGCCAGGAGTGTTGTTCGTAATTTTGGAGAGATGCCTTCTGCATCCTTTTTTTCTATCTTCTTATATATATTCTCCAAAGAACCAAATTGGGAAAGAAGGGAAATCGCCGTTTTCTCCCCCACGCCCCGAACCCCCGGAATGTTGTCCGAAGGGTCTCCGTGCAGTCCTTTGTAGTCTGGCAGCTGTGAAGGAAGGAGACCTGCAAATCTGGCTTGTACGGCCTTTGTGTCGAACAGGATCACGTCTTGCAACCCCCTGCGCGCGGCAAATACCTTGACTTGGCCTTGCACAAGCTGAAGGGCGTCCATGTCTCCTGAAGTAATGATAATTTCTGGTTTTGGATACGCCTGCTGTAGCTTCGTTTTTTTCACGATCGTGCCGATAATATCGTCTGCCTCGAACCCCTGTTTTTCATATACGGGAATGCCGAATACGGAGAGCATTTCTTTGACGCGCGGCATTTGGGCGTACAACTCGTCCGGCGCTTTTATCCGTTTTGCCTTGTATCCTGCGTACGCAATGTGTCGCTTCGTGGGGCCGGGAACGTCAAAGGCCGCTGCGATAAATTCGGGATGGAATTCCCTGATCGCCTTAAACAGCACGAGAAGGAACCCGTATACGGCGTTTGTAAGTTCACCTGTCCGCGTGCGGAACGGCGGGAGCGCGTGAAACGCTCTGTGGATAAGGGAGTTTGCATCAATGACAAGCAGGCGTTTTTTCATGTAATGGCAATGGTTCTCTTGTGTTCCCCTGCGTAAGAAAAATGTATGGTGATGGCGTCTTTGGGAAGAAGCCTGGCCACGCGCTCCGGCCATTCAAGCACCACGATGTTGCTCGGGTCTTTTACAATATCCTTCCATCCTACTAAGAGCAAATCTGCCGGTTTCCTGAGCCGATAACAATCTATTTGGAAGAAGGACTTAAAAAAAGATCGCCTCGGAACGGCAAAACGCCTGAATATGATAAATGTCGGACTCAACACCTGTCCTCGTATCCCCAATCCTCTTGCAAATCCCTGCGTAAACGTGGTTTTTCCGGTTCCAAGATCTCCTTGTAAAGCAAGAACGAGCGCATGGCGTCTGGAAGAAGACCTAAGAACCTTGCTAGCAAACACTGCTCCGAGTTCTCGGGTCTTTGAAGCTGACGATGTCGTTGACTTTGCCATGCCCTGTGATAGCGTTAGCGATATATCGAGCAAGGCTCGATATATCATAAACTATGATATGGAAGAACAAAAAAGAAAAACGTTTTCGATCATTCTGAGAGGGTTGGCTCCCTATGTCTCACAGGTTTCTTACGAACGGAATGCCGAAGATCTGTCTCTCTATCTTGGATTAAGGGACGAATATCTGAAGCCGGAGCAATTGGTCATCAAGCGGGGGAGCTCCGACCTTACCATCATTCTAACGAAGCCCGAGGTAAAATGAAAACGGATGTCGGAAACGCAAGACAGCATCTGACCGGAGAGGTTCTGGTGGAACCTGCGTTTCTCGCAGGACTTGAAGAGAAACTGAAGAACGCAGAATCTGTTCTGGGCATCCTCTCAGAAGCATTTGAGAAAGGAACAAGCGAGGTGGTGCGCGTACTCCTGGGAGCCGCCCTTATCATGCGGGCCTCCGATATTCACATTGAACCCACGGAAGAACATACCCAGATTCGTTTTCGTATGGACGGCTTGCTTCATGATGTAGCCCTCATCTCCCCAGCCCAATACCAGGGACTTCTTTCGCGCATCAAACTGCTTTCCGCCCTGAAACTCAATATTACAAACCGCGCACAGGACGGGAGATTCACTATTGCGGGGGAACAACTTATGGAAATCAGGGTGTCCAGCCTTCCTTCAGAGTACGGAGAGTCTCTGGTGCTGCGCGTACTCAATCCAAAAAACATTCTCTCTTTGCAAGAGCTCGGACTGCGGGATGACCTCCTTGCGATATTTCGCAAAGAGATTACAAAACCCAATGGCATGATTGTCGTCACGGGCCCCACGGGATCCGGCAAAACCACGACGCTGTATGCATTCCTGCGGGAGATTAATCAGCCCGAAATCAAGATTATCACGATTGAAGATCCCATCGAATATCATCTGGAAGGAATTTCCCAAACCCAGGTGCACCCTGAAAAAGGATATACGTTTGCGTCGGGGCTCCGGGCAATCGTGCGCCAGGACCCGGACGCAATCCTGGTGGGAGAGATCCGGGATGCAGAAACCGCGGATATTGCCCTGCAAGCAGCCCTCACCGGGCATCTGGTGCTCAGCACGCTTCACACGAATGACGCTGCGGGAACGATAACAAGACTGGTAAGCCTGGGAGCCAAGCCCGTAAACATAGCTCCTGCTTTGAACCTCGTGGTGGCTCAACGCCTGGTGCGAAGAGTATGCGAGGCGTGCGCTTCATTCACACAAATCTCAAAAGAAGAACTTGCTTTGATTAAACGAGAACTTGATCACCTCGGAGCTGGGATAAAACCTGAAATCGGGAGTACAATGAAACTGGCCAGGGCAAAGGGCTGTAAGAAATGCGTCAATAGCGGATATAAAGGGAGGGTTGGGCTGTTTGAAGCGATCGTCATGGACGACGAATTGCAAGAGCTCGTACTGGAATCGCCCTCTGTTACTCAGCTGAAAAAGAAAGCGGTTGAAAGAGGCATGATCACCTTAAGGCAAGACGGACTCTTGCTCGTGCTCCGGGGCATCACGACAATGGAAGAAATAGAGCGAGTGACGGCCGAGTAAGGAAATTTGCTGAGCTGGGGACCTATTTGGTTGTCGGAACGCAAATTTAGGATTATTCCGGGGAATGGCTCAGCATGACCCGTGCCACCCGCCAAAATAAGAGATAATCCCAGGTCCCCAGCTCAACAAACTTTAATTTCAAACCAAACACCTTCTGAATAGCTATTATACTATATTAGAAAATGGTTGTCAAGGGTCCTGACAATATCCCTCCATTGCCCCCTGCCGAGCCCCCACAGCTCAGGCCTGGAACGTTTGCAGAATACATAGGACAGGAAAACCTAAAAAACCAGCTCCGGGTCATTATGGAGGCCGCAAAAAAGCGCGGAGAACCCCTGGAACACCTGCTGTTTTACGGCAACTCGGGACTCGGGAAAACAACGCTTGCCCATGTGATCGGCAACGACATGGGGGCGACCCTGCACATAGCGGCCGGCCCTTCGCTTGAACGCGCAGGAGACATTGCCTCGCTCCTCACCTCTCTTGAAGAAGGAGATATTCTTTTTCTGGACGAGTGCCACCGCGTGCCAAAACCCGTGCTGGAAATGCTCTACTCTGCCATGGAAGATTTCAAGCTCCACCTGATGATCGGCAAGGGCCCCATGGCGCGCACCATGGAGCTGGACATACCCCGCTTCACGCTCATTGGGGCTACCACGCGCATGGCCCAGCTTCCGAGTCCGTTCCGCAACCGCTTCGGAGCAATATTCCACATCTCCTTCTACGCGCCAGAGGACATGGAACACATCGTGAAACGATCTGCCTCCATCTTGGGCATGGAGCTTGATGCGGAAGCCGTGCGCGTGCTTGCCGCTTCTTCGCGTCTCACTCCGCGCGTTGCAAACCGCCTCTTGCGCAGAGTCCGGGACTTTGCAAGTATTGAAGAAGCCGATGCGATTACGGGCGACCTCGTAAAAAAGGCGCTTGAGTTTCTGGAAATTGACGAGTGGGGACTGGAGCAGACCGACAGGCGCATTCTGGAAATACTCGTGCAAAAATTTAAAGGAGGACCAGTTGGAATCCAGGCCTTGGCCTCGGCGCTCTCTGAAGAAGAAGATACCATCTTGGATGTGTACGAACCATTCCTCATGCGCCTTGGATTCATTGAGCGCACGCCCAAGGGCAGAATTGCCACCCCTCTTGTGTATAAACACCTAAAGCTTCCTATATTATGAGCGGACACAGTCATGCGAAAAAGGTAAAGCATCAGAAGGAAGCTACCGCTGCTCAGCGAAGCAAGGTGTTTTCCAAGCTCGCAAGCGAGATTACCATTGCCGCTCGCTCCGGTGGCAAAGACCCTGCAAGCAATCCCCGACTCAGAGCCGCCATGGAAAAAGCGCGGGAAGTAAACATGCCTTCGGACAATGTTGAAAGGGCAATACGCCGCGGCACGGGCGAAGATACGAGCCAGCAATTGGAAGAACTCCTGCTTGAGGCCTTGGGTCCGAACAACATCGCCATGCTCATCACGGCGATCACCGACAACAGAAACAGGACTCTTGGAGAAATACGCCGCATCCTCCAGGAACATCAAGGAAAACTCGTGGGGGAAGGGAGCATCAGGTGGATGTTTGAACGGCAGGGGGGCGAGTGGGTTCCGAAAAACGACTGTATCGTGATGCCCGATGAGCAAACCACCCAGAAGTTAGAGGGGCTCGTGGAAGCGCTGGACGAAAACGACGCAGTTCAGGAAATCTATTCCGCGACTCCTTAAGATGCGTATTCTGGGTATTGACCCTGGAACCGCCATCACGGGCTACGGGGTTATTGATAAGCAAGGACGAAATTCCGCCCATGTGGCGCACGGCTGCATCGCCACGCACAAAGATACTTCAAAAGAAAAGCGCCTGCTTTCTCTCGAAAAGCAGCTTATCGCGATCTTTAAAGAATACAAGCCGGATATCGTTGCCGTTGAATCCCTGTTCTTTTTCAAAAATCTCAAAACCGCAATGCCAGTCTCGGAAGCCCGAGGGGTCATTCTTCTTACCATAGGAAGACACAAAACTCCTCTGTATGAGTTCAGCCCCCCGCAGGTAAAGATGGCGGTTGTAGGCTACGGCAATGCGGAAAAAAAACAAGTGCAGAAAATGGTGCAGCTCCACCTGAAGCTCGAATCTATTCCAAAGCCAGACGACGCGGCAGACGCTTTGGCCGTCGCCCTCACGTGCGCCTCTCTTATACGCTCATAGCTAGACTATTTTTGCAAAACGCCTGCCAACTCGAATCACTCCTCTGTTTAGAATCTGTTCCGTGGGGCTTTGTATAATTTTGCCTTCAAACCTCACGCCTCCTTGATTTATCAGCCTCCGTGCCTCACTTTTGCTTGTGGCAATTTTTGTTTCTAGCAAAATAAAAATTATGTCTTGGGGCAGGTCAATTTTGAATTCGTCGATTTCACTCGGCAGCTCTTTCAACCGAAATACTTTATTGAATTCTTCTTCTGCTAGGGCTGCGTTTTTTTCTCCGTGATACATGCGCACAATTTCTTTGGCGAGTTCGGCCTTGCGGTCGCGCGGGGTTGCGGCCGTAGGAGAAATATCTGTGCATAGTTCAAAATACTGGGGAACGAGGCCATCGTTCAGGCTCATGATTTTGCCGTACATCTCGTTTGGAGAATCGAGGAGGTTTACGGTATTTCCATAGCTCTTACTCATTTTTCTTCCGTCCAAACCAGGAAGCAAGGGAACCGTAACAACAAATTTTTCTTTCTTTTTCATGGATTCCAGAAGGCGCCTTCCGACCAGAATGTTGAATGTCTGATCCGTGCCCCCGAGTTCCGCATCCACATCCAGCACCACGGAATCGTACCCCTGAAGAAGTGGGTAGAGAAATTCGTGCAGCCAGATCTCCCGCCCTAGCTTAAGTCTTTCCTGAAACATATCTCTTTCAAGAAGGCGAGAAACGGTCAGGTGCGAAGCTATCTTCAATATCTCGTCCAACTTCAATTTGCCTAACCACACCCCATTTTCTTTGTACACGGTCTTGGAGTTGTTCAAGACGAGCCCTGCTTGTTTCTTGTAGGTCGCCATGTTGACGGCAATCTCTTTTGGCCTCAAGGGCTGACGCATTTTGTCTTGTCCTGAAGGATCTCCGATCTGCGCGGTAAATGTTCCAAACAGCAGCACCACCTCGTGCCCAAGATCTTGAAACTGGCGCAGCTTGCGCAATGCTACCGCGTGCCCCAAATGCAAATCCGGGGACGTGGGATCAACGCCCAAATATATGCGTATTTTGCGTTTTTTCATGAGGGAATCCAGGGCTTCCCTGCTCGGCAAGACCTCCGCTATTCCTCGCTCAAGCGGTTTCTCCATCATTGATTCACTCTACCATAAATGATATTCTTTTGGGTATGCGCAAGAGAAAGCTTCTCGGATTGCGACCCGTCGTGCTTTTCCAATGGCTGCTCGCGGCCTTCTTTATTTTATTCATTCTTGGAGGGGCCGTCTTTTTATATTACGCCAAAGATCTCCCCAGGCCGGAACGCTTTTCCGAGATCTCGTTTGCAGAACCGACCCGCATCTACGACAGAACCGGAGAACATCTTCTCTATGAGCTGTATGGCAAAGAGAAACGCAAAACCGTGGCGCTGCAAGAAATCCCCGACTCTTTGAAACAAGCAATTATCGCTACGGAAGATTCTTATTTCTATTCCCATTGGGGACTGGATTGGCGCGGATTGGCGCGCGCCGCGTTTGCGAACATCCGCCACCTTTCCCCTTCTCAAGGCGGCAGCACGCTTACCCAGCAGCTCGTGCGCACGACCTTTCTGTCTCGCACAAAAACGATTGACAGAAAAATCAAAGAGCTTGTGCTCACCTTAGAGGTGGAGCGCAGGTATTCAAAAGACCAGATCCTTGAGCTTTATCTCAACCAGGTGCCTTTGGGATCGAGCGCATACGGGGTGGCAGAAGCCGCAAACGCCTACTTCGCAAAAGAAGTCGGCGCGCTCACACCGGAAGAGTCCGGTGTTTTGGCCGCCATGATCAAGGCGCCGAGCTACTATTCTCCGTTCGGATTGCATCAAGAAGAGCTGCTGGGGAGGAAAGATTACGTGCTGTCGCGCATGGTGGATCGCAAGTATATTTCTCAAGAGCAGGCAAACGAGGCGAAAAGCCGAAACATCCAATTCGCAGAGTCCAGCCAAGGCATTGAAGCCCCTCATTTCTCGCTCATGGTA